>WNGL01005688.1_pt1 | contig 14777 bp, 12 predicted proteins | sample 5400591 | NCBI WGS metagenome assembly WNGL01 (sample SAMN13153377, study PRJNA577476) | soil metagenome | isolation source: 80 cm soil or saprolite under Garry oak tree replicate 1 | place: USA:California | collected 2016-06-15
CAGATCCTGCTGCACGGTCGGATAGCCGAGCCGCAGCTTCACGGCACGGAAGCCACCGGCCAATAGCTTCTCCGCCTCGTCGGCGACCTCGCCCGCCGTCATCAGCCCGAGCCCGCAACTGTTATAGGCGCGGATTGGTCTCGGCGTGCCGCCAATGAAGGTCACGAGCGGCACGCCGGCCGCGACCGCAAGCGCGTCCCAGGCCGCGACGTCAAGACCCGCCATCGCCATGCGCACGATGCCCTGTACGCCGATCAGCATGAACTGCTTGGCGAGCTTGGCCCACAGCTCGGCGGGCAACACGCGGTCGCCCTTCACCATCAATGCGATCTCGTCCAGCATCTTGGCGATCGCAGGAGCGGCGGCACGCAGATAGCAAAACAGATAGGCGCGGCCGGTGATCTCCTCCTCGGTATCGAGATCGATCAGAAGGAGCGGCGCCGTGGTGATCCGCGCCTGGCTGGTACCGAGTGCATAGCTCATGGGCACGTCCACGCCGACCGAGCGCAATGCGCGGATGCTCAGCTGCGGCAGGTTGGGCCAGGACTCGGGGATCATCGCGGCGAGCCTATCCCCGGTGAGGGGGGAGTGGGACCGGAATCCGACATTCTCCATGCGGACTCATGCACTGCAAATATCCAACGCGCGAGGATTGTAAACACACCGCACAAAAAACTGTCCCCTGCCGAGCATCGTGTTCGTTCGCATGCACGAGCCCACTCACACCACGCGTTCTCTGCGAATGCGGGCGTCACTTCGGTGTTTGCTTGAAATATTTCAAATCAGGCGGCGGCTGATCCTTCCGGGTGGGCATCAATTCCCCATCCCAACTCAGGTAATAGTTCTCCCTGCCGATGACGATCTGGCTGTTACCCTCGTTGCAATTTATTTCGTCCCAACCCGGCCGCGGATTTAAGTTGCGCCGAAAGGTCTTGTTGACGCTCCACGGCCGGGTCAAGGCGTGGTCGAACACCGTTATCTCGTCGTGAAGAAGGTTCGGGCTGCGCTTGTCGAGATAGAACCGCTCTTTGAAGGTAGACCGATTGTCGAAGTGCAGAGGTAGGCCGGTGTGGTCGTAAGCGCGCGGCCCTTTGAAGGGGCCGCGCGTCTCGACTTCCAGCACGTCGTAGCGGCCGTCGCCGTCCTCGTCGATCCATCTACCGATCGAATAGCCAATATAGGAGGGATCGACCTCGCCATCTTTCGGCCGGTCGCGCCCGTCGGTGTAGATGCGACGATTTTCGATTGTGCCGGCACCACCCAGAATATAGGTAGCTTCCGACGTGATGACGAATTCCAGCCGCGGCGACGCCATCGTGCGCGGCATGCCGCCGGGGAGACACCGAGCGGTTGGATAATTGCCAAGTCCGCCATTGGCCTGATCGGCCATGCTATCTTCCAGGACTTTCTGGTACTCCGGCGTCAACGGGGCTTGCTGCCCCGGCCCGGACGGTTTGGTCGGATCGAATTTGATGATTTGGCTGTTGGGTCCGAGCGGCGGGTTTATCGCGTTCCATTCGCCTTTCCAGTTGGGATATCTCGCCTCGTCGTGCGCGCTGATACTGCCCACCGTCGCCATCAGCGCGGCGGCAAGTGCGAGCATCCAACCGCGCTTCGATACAACATGATCAGGCTCCCACCAGATCGTGATTACTAGCATTCACGATCGACAATGCGCTCATCTGGAGCCAGCAGGATACACCGCTTGCGGCGGATAAGGAACGTACACGTAATGTCGCCACCAAATTGCGGAGAACTGCCGAGGTCGACTCAGGGGTCAGACTGAGAAGAACTCATAGCGAGCACATCCCGAACCCGCATCGCCGAACGCGTTCCTCACTGGTCATCGACCGACCACGCCGGTGCTCGGCCATACAGGGGCCCGGCATTGCATGCCACACCGCGCGCAGCCCCAAAACGCATCGTCAGCGGTGCTCAATCAAAGCCGATCGGCCAAACCAGCAGCCACAATCGCTTCATCCCTACGCCTCGCCACCTTTCGCCCACCCACATCGTCGCGATCAAATCCCCATAGCGCGCGCTAGTCGCCATTCCCAACCTCCCACGGGTTCCTTCCCTGGAGGCTTTCGAACGACGGCCCCGGTGCCACCCGCTTCATCACGATGGGCCGTCATCCGAAACCCTTCACAATTTCGGACATTCCGGCTCAGCGCAGACCATTCCTATGCGCTCTGGACTGCGGTAGGCTGGCCACAACTAAAGCCGTGACCGGGGATCACCTTGTGATGGCGCGATTTCATGGCTGGACCCGGCAGGTGCTATCGTTCGCAAGTTCAAATAGCTAGGGGCAGGAGAATGAAAACATTAGCCACCGGGTTGCTCGTGCTGTTGAGCGTGCTCGTTGCGGAGAGTTCGATCGCGCAGCAAGGCATCAACGCTCCGCCTGACACAATCTTCTACAACGGCAAGATCATTACGGTCGATTCAGGCTTTACGATTCAGCAGGCGTTGCCGTCAGCAGCGACCTATATGTCGCCGTGGGGACTAACGCTGCAATCCGAGCGCTCGCAGGCGAGAATACTCGTTTGGTAGATCTTCGGGGCTCCGCGGTCATCCCCGGCCTGTCGGATAACCACGATCATCTCTACAACAGCGAAAAAGTGATGCGCGGTATCGACCTGGTCGGGGCCACCTCGACCGCGGAGGTGCTCAGGCGACTTCGGGACGGGCTCGCCAAAGCCAAGGCGGGTGAAACCGTTTTCGGAAGCGTCGGGTGGAGGGCACCGCTTACCAAGAATGATCTCGACCAAATCTCAACCGATGTCCCCATCGTGACGCTGCGCGGTCGCCGGGGGGCGGCCGTGATGAACAGCGCCGCGCTGAAGAAGGCGGGGATTTCCAAGGAAATGCAATCCTACATGGGCCGGGAGATCCCGAAGGACAGCAGCGGGGAACTGACCGGGGAACTCCCTGATTTTCCCGCCGGACTCTACGCAATCGATAAGGTGGTGCCTCTCCCCACGTCGGACGAAGAAGACCAGATGATCGCGGCGGGGCAGAAGCAGCGAAACGCGCTGGGCATCACCAGCACCCGCGACCTGTCGAATTGGCCGCCCGGTATGCGCGCCTTCGTGCGGATGTGGCGGCAAGGACGACTGACCGTACGGGTCAGCATGGGCCTGGAGCTTCCTGATGCCAGCGATCCGGCGGGTTTGGTGCGCCAGCAGGGCGTGACGCCTGGGTTCGGCGATCACTGGCTGCGCATCGATTCGGCCGGCGAGCAGCCAAACCCCCCTGGAGGCAACGCCACGCCGCAAGAATACAAGGCGCTTATGCTGGAGCTCAACCGCTTGGGTTGGCGGCATGCGCCGCACGTCGCGACCAACGAAGCCCTCGAAGCGGTTCTGCAGGCCTACGAAGCAGCCGACCGCGAGAGCGCGATCCGCGACAAACGGTGGGTGGTCGAGCACATTCCCAATGTTACTCCGCCGCTGATGGAGAGGCTCGCAAAGCTAGGCGTTATCGTGTCCACCAACATGGCGGGATACGCCGGGAATTACGACGCCGCGGTGCGGGCGCTGGGCCAGGAACAGGCTGAACGTCAAACGCCGGTGAGGGAAATGCTCGATCACCATCTGGTGGTCGTTATCGGCAGCGATTATGCGGGACCGAATCCGGAGACGGCGACGTCCAACAACCCGTTCGTCCCGCTGTATTACTACGTGTCGCGCAAGACCCGCGATGGACGCGTGCTCGGACCTCACGAGAAAATCAGCCGCGAGGAGGCGCTGCGCATCGCCACCTACAATAATGCGTTCGCGACTTGGGAAGAGAAGGTGAAGGGTTCCATCGAACCCGGAAAGCTGGCGGATTTCCTAGTCCTTTCCGGGGATTTCATGACCATCCCGGAGGACGAGATCCTCAAGCTCCATCCGATGGCGACCTACGTGGGAGGACGCAAGGTGTACGCGGCGCCGGAGGAAAATGGCGCCTTCTAAACAAACAACGAGCAGTTCGCGAAAGGCAGCAATGGCTGCTGCGGGTCAAAGGCGGTAAGGTTTTATGTGAACACAACGCGTCAGCAGTACCTCAGAAAGCGTCCGTGATTGCTGACGTTCGAGACCGGCAGCCTCGGGCCATTTGCAGACTCGTGCATTGCGGCAGCAGCCTCTCTTTTCTCTCGGCTCTCCGGGGCGTAAGCCATGGCGGTGGGGCATTGCGTCCCTGCGTATCTGGACTACGCTGATCGTGCATTACGTCGACTCAAAGGGGAGACCGCTCATGAAATACCTGCTCGCACTCGCCGCGATACTCTCGACTGCCGCCCTGGTAACCTTGGGAACTGCCGCCGGTTTTCCGCCGCGCGTCCACTACATAGACCACGACAAGGTTGCGGCCGCCTTCGTCAAGGGCGGGCGCATCATCGAGGATGAAGGTTTGATCGTCATCGCCAACCGCGGCGTGCAGCGCGGCGCCGAGATGCACGACAACACCAACCACGTGTTCATCATCGTGGATGGCGAAGCGGAGTTCGTCACCGGTGGCAAGATGGTCGACCCGAAGGTAACCGCCCCGGGCCAGACGCGCGGGACCGGTATCGAGGGCGGGGTCAGTCATCATCTGACCAAGGGCGACGTGATCACGATCCCCGCAAAGACCCCGCACCAGTGGAAGGACACCTCGAAGACCGGCTCGGTCGGCTACTACGCGGTGAACTTCGACAGCAATTGACGCCGATGGCGGATGTCGTTTTCCGCCGCTGATCGTCGCGCTGAGGCTGACAGTCCGTAATACATCGCTTAGACTGTGAGCCGCCGGGTAGGCAAAAGCCCGCGGGTTTCCGTTCCCGCTGGCAGCCGCCGCGGCCTGCGCCCTTTTAACAAACGAGCTTGCTCGGGAGGATGCCATGTCCATTCGTATCGTGCCTGCCATCCTGGCGGCGGCTGTGTCCGTCGCCTTCGGTTTTTCGCCGGCCAACGCCCAACAGCCGCAGCCCCCGCAATCGCTGCGTCTCTATGTTCTCGACTGCGGCATCATCACCCCACCCAACGTCGATAATTACGGCTTGAAGCCGAACGAAATGGCCAACACAAAGATGGTCACACCCTGCTTCCTCATTGTTCATCCGCGCGGAAGCCTGATGTGGGATACCGGCGAAATTCCCGACAGCGCCTTCAAGGATGGCGTCTCGCCGCAGAAGCTGAATAACTTCACGGTCGATCGCCCGCTGCTCCCGCAACTCGCCGCGATCGGCTACACCCCGGCCAACATCACTTATCTGGCGCTCTCGCACTACCATGGCGATCACGTCGCCAACGCCAGCCTGTTCGCCCGTTCCACGTGGATCGTGCAGAAAGGTGACCGGGAGCCGATCCTCGCTCCGCGAGCGGCCGGAAGCCGCGTGCCGGACCCGAAATTCTTCGAAGGCCTCGCCAACAGCAAAACGGTTCTGTTGAACGGCGAGGATCATGACGTGTTTGGTGATGGCACCGTGGTCATCAAATCAACGCCGGGTCATACGCCAGGGCACCAGGCTCTGTTTCTCAAGCTCGCCAAAACCGGGAATGTCCTGTTGTCGGGCGATCTCTATCACTATCCGGAAGAGATCACGTACAAGAAAATCCCAGCCTTCGACACGGATAAGGAGCAGACCGCCAAGAGCCGCGAGATGATCGAAGAATTCGTGAAACAGAACCACGCGCAATTGTGGATTCAGCACGATTACACCGCCGGGATTAAGCGAAAGATCGCTCCCGAATTTTACGACTGAGCGGAACGTGCTGGAGTGGGGCCGAACTAACGGACTCATTGCGAAGTGTCATTCCCCGCTTTCGCGGGGAATGACAGGGGAGTGAATTCGAAATTCGCGCTGTAATCCATTGAAGCCGAGACGGTGCCTCCTGTGATACATTCCGCATCAGCCCTTGCCGAATTGAGGAGCAACGATGATGTCGCGTGACAGCATTTGCGGACGTGTCCCGTTTCGATGGATTTGCCCACTTTGCACGATCATGGCGTTCGCGCTTCTGTCCATGTTTCCGATCGGCGCAGCCGCGCAGGGTGCAGGTGATCCCCCCGTACTGCTCCGGGACTGCATGAACTGACGTTGGCACGTGCGGGCGAACCCGGGATCGGCTACGCGATCTCCATTCCGCCCACCTATTCTCCATCGACGCCCGCCCCGCTCATACTTGCGTTGCACTTCGGGATCGGAAACCGTGACTCGACCGGCGTCGGTGCCGACCTGGTGAAGGGCCTCATCGGTCCAGCGCTCGTGGGACTCGGCGCCGTCATCGTCGCGCCGGATTCTGTTCGCGGCAATTGGAGCACCTCCGAAAACGAGAAGGCCGTGAACGCATTGCTCGACATGGTCATGGCCCACTACGCAATCGACAAGAAAAGGGTTGCAGTCACGGGCTACAGCATGGGAGGCACCGGCTCCTGGCATTTGGCAGAGAAATTCCCGGAACGCTTCAGCGCGGCGATTCCAATCGCCAGCAGGCCGCCGGCATCGGCTGCCGGGTGGCGGCTTCCGGTTCTGGCGATTCATTCGCGCGACGATCAGGTCGTACCTTTTGATCCGGCAGCCGCGCGAATTGCGGAGCTTCAGAAAGTCGGTGTGAACGCAAAGCTGATCGCGCTGACCGGCATCGCGCATTACGAAGCCGCCCGCTTCGGAGATCCGCTGCGGCAGGCGGTCCCGTGGTTACGGGAAGTTTGGAAGTAGGCGTGTAGCTTTGTGCGAGAGCCTCCGTCGCAAACTCAGCGAAACAAGGAGGGAAGCATGAATCTGCACGGGCGACATTTCCTCTTGGTTGTGACGGATCGCGACCGCTCGTAGGGCGCAATAGGCCGTAGCGCATGCTGGAGAATTGTATTTTCTGGCCAAGGGACTAAACCGCTCGCGCGGTAGTGACACAATTGAAATCACAGGTAGGGCGAAACCTCAAATCCCCATTTAGCAACGTTCGTGCCATCACCTCAAAGTTGTGCAGGCGTTCGAGGCCGACATAGCTCAAAGCCTGCAGCACGGCACACGTCCCCCCATCGCGGTTTCCTCCCTTGGAGGCTTTCGGACGCCGGCCCACGGAGTGCGTGGTCCTGTCCGTGATGGGGCCGGCATCCGAAACCCTTCACAACACCGGACCAAACAGCTGGCGGCAGCGCCGGTGAACCCGTTCCCAATGAGCCGATCCATGCTGTGATTCGGCGCGCGGTTTGACCCCCAATCGGCGTCTAAAACTGACCCCTCCAAACAGGGTGCAAACATGGGACGTGATTGATCGGGCGAACATGGGGAGATGTCGATCGCCTACCGCAAAGAAGTGCGCATCCCGCGCAGCAATCTATCCGTGAGTTGCGTCGTTGGCGGCGACAAGGGGTGGGTTTCGAGACCTCGAATGCCGTCGGAGGAGAGGTCTGTTCCGGGTCAACGGACTAAACCGCTCGCGCGGTAGGGGCGCTGCGGCAAGCGGCACGGTCAACAGCATAGCGGGACGGGGCGTCCTGTCTTGAGATCGAGGGGTTTCGACAACCTCACTCAAGACAGGAGCATCCCCGTGACCGAGCAAGCTATCAGCCCGTTGCGTCGGCGAATGATCGAACCGCTGCGGCGCCGCCTCGTGTGCCAACTCGCCGCTCAATCCAATCGAGAAATTCGATCCAAGCGGCAAATTCGTCATCAGCTTCGGCGCCAACCTCTTCAACAACCCACACGGCCTCGGCATCGATCGTGACGGCAACGTCTACGCGTCCGACTTTGTCACCAACAACGGCAGAGGCGCGGCTGTGTACAAGTTCAGCCCGACCGGCCAGCTATTGATGACGCTCGGCCGGCCAGGAATGCCGGGCAACGGCCACGATTATCTCAATGGGCCCACCGACATCGCGATCGCAGCCAACGGAGACATCTACGTCACCGACGGCCATGGCGGCACCACCAACGACCGGATCATGAAGTTCTCCAAGGACGGCCGGTTCATCGCCACCTGGGGCAAGCACGGCAAGGCGCAGGGCGAGTTCGACACGCTGCACGGCATCGCGCTCGACTCGGCCGGCCGCGTCTACGTCGCCGACCGGTCCAACGGTCGCATCCAGATCTTCGATGGAGACGGAAAGTTCATCGCCGATTGGAAGCAGTTCGGCCGTCCGAGCGGTGTCGCGATCGACAAGAACGACATGATCTACGTGACCGACGACCAATCGAACCAGAACAACAACCCAGGATTCAAGCAGGGCATACGCATCGGCAGCGTCAAGGATGGCAAGGTCACGGCCTTCATCCCGGAGATGGCGCCCGAGATGGGCGTGCCCGAGGGCGTCGGCGTCGATGACCAAGGCATCATCTACGGCGGCTGGACGACCAAGATGAACCTGCGGCGCTTCGTCAAGAAGTAAGCGCGCGCAAGTCGCGGCACATGGACGCGACGCCGGCCTACCATGGGCCGGCGTCGTAGCAACGTGGACGCGACCACGATCGGGCGGCTTCACGGCTAGGAACCAGGGCATACCCTCCTCTGTTAAAAAGGCGTGCCTTGCTGTCGCGAGGTCCCAAATCAGCCGTGTTTGACGGCTTTGTATTTGGGGATGTTGTCGCGCGTTCGCCGGAGGGAACCGATGCGAGGAATCCTATGATGCGAACCCGTATGCCAGCCCTTACGATCACAGCGCTGCTCGGATTCTGCATTCAGGCCAACACGCAGGCGCCGTGCCCGGAATTGACCCGGCTGCGCAACGAGGCCCAAGCGGCCCTAAAACAGTCGATGACCGTTCCCGCGTCGGAGCGCTGCTATATGTACATTCGTTTGTCGGTGGCACGGGGCGCAGTAGCGCAATACGCAAATGACAATCGCGAGTCGTGTCACATTTCTATCCCTTCGTTGAACGAGTTCGAGCAGTATCACCGCGAGGCAGTAAAGGATCGCGACAATGTTTGCGCGGGCCGCCCTCTTCGCTCATATCCGGCAGACGTTATTCAACGTTGAGACGATCGAACCGTCGGGCCATTTCTCACATGATGTCGCTTCAGGGTCATCAAGAGAAAGGCCCGGAGTGAGCATATCTGGTCGTCACCACCTCAGTAAGCGGAACCGTTAGCGCTGTCCCGCACACCTCAGGCCGCGAAGGACCATTTTGCGCTCGATGCCGGTGCCGGTGCTGATGTCGCATTGACCATGCGAGCACGGCGGCAAGGCGGGGCGGCGCGCGGGGCGCCGCAAGGCGCTCCGCCGAGCGCATTCAAGCATCTCTAATTTCAGCGGTTTTCTGCGTGGGAACCCAAATCCGGGGGGCGAGTTGGTATGCCACCCGACAGATCGGGACTTCCCTGGAACAATCTGCGACCACCATGTCAAACCGCGTGCTGCGTCAACGGAGCCTGCACCTGAGGCGCGCCCTAGAGCCAATGTCCGCCGACTTCACCTTCGGGATCGAAGAGGAATACTTCCTGGTCGACGCCGAGACGAAGCTCGTCGCCCGCAGGATGCCCGAGGCGTTTTTCGCCGCGGCCAAGGCGGCGACGGATGGCCGGGTCAGGGGCGAATTCCTGCAGTCGCAGGTCGAAGTCGTTTCCTCGGCCCATTCGAACGTCGCGGAGGCGCGGGCCGAGCTGCGCCATCTGCGCCAGACCCTGGCGACGGTGGCAGCCGAGCATGGCCTCGCCATCCTGGCTGCGGGCACCCATCCGACCGCGGTCTGGGGCAACTCGCTGCAGACCCCGAAAGAGCGCTACGACAATGTCATGCACGACCTGCAGATGATCGGGCTGCGCAACATGTTGTGCGGCATGCACGTGCACGTGCAGTTGCCGGATCCCGACGAGCGCGTCGACGTCATGTGCCGGATGTTGCCTTATCTGCCGCTGTTCCTGGCGCTGTCGACGTCCTCGCCGTTCTGGCAGTCGCGGCGCACCGGCCTCAAGGGCTATCGGCTCGCGGCCTACGACGAGCTGCCGCGCACCGGCGTGCCCGAACTCTTCCGCACCAAGGAGGAATTCGACGCCTATGTGGCGGCGCTGGTGCGCGCGGACGTGATGGAGGATTCGAGCTATGTCTGGTGGGCGATCCGGCCCTCGCTCAATCACCCGACGCTCGAACTGCGCGCGCCCGACTGCTGCACCCTGGTCGACGATTCGATCGCGATCGCTGCGCTCTATCGCGCATTGACGCGCCATCTCGTCTTCAATCCCTGGCGCAACGCGGAGATCGACGCGATCGCGCGCGCGATCGTGGTAGAGAACAAGTGGCGCGCGCAGCGCTATGGCGTGCACGGCACTTTCGTCACCGATGCGGGCGCGGTCACGGTCGCCGACATGCTGGAGCGGGCGATCGACGACAGCGCGGCCGATGCCGACGCGCTCGGCTGCGGCGACGAGATCAGGCGCTGCCGCACCATCGTCGGCGCAGGCACGTCCGCCGACGCTCAACTCGCGGTGTTCGAGGCGCATCCGGAGCAAAGCCGCGAGGCGGCGCTGCGCGCGGTGACCGACTGGATCGCCAGCGCGACGCTGCAGTGAAGGTGCTGCAGGAAGGCATCGAAATGCTCTATTCAGGTTCTGGCAGCTCCGCCTCAGACCGACGAGCCATGCAGCGCCGCCCAAACTTGAGACATCTGCATCATCTTTGGCGGTGCCACCAGTCTAGCCCGTATCGCACATTCTTCACGCCCAAGACGTCCAATCCTGGATTGGCATTGCGGCTGACCCGTTCTAGACCCGCGGTCAGTTTGCAGTGGGCGCTGCTGAAGTGGCCGTCGCCTGTCGCTACATGACATCGCGTGTCGCACGGAATTACTCGCGATCCAACCGCTCATGGTCATGCGCGGAGCTGCACCTTCTTATATCGTGATGCGGACGGAAATTTCGACAGCCGAGGGTGGAAGGCCAAGCCGGCGCGCGATCGCGTCCTTTAGATTGAGTATCCGTTCGGCAGCGAAATTTTCGCTAATGTCCTCCTCCTCCTCAAGGACGGTATCGTTGCGCCGCAGGGTACCATCCAAGGGCACCGTGATGTGGTCGATGGCTTGGTTGATCATGCCGCTTCCCGGTGCCTTGCGGCCCTCCTTGACATCCTCGATGGAAACCCAAACTGGAAATGTGCCTTTGGCCTTTTTCTTCGCGGGGCTCAGCGCGGCATATGCTTCGTCGAGCGCTGCGACGGCCGTCTGGGCATCAATATAATAAAGATCGACAGATTTTGCCGCCTCGTCGTCGCCAAACGAAGCAATCAGCACAAAATCGGCCTCGTCGATCGTCTTCCAACCGTCGCCTTTCCGTCTGAACGCAAGGCGTCCGTTTTTGGCGGTACGAACAGCGACCTCGAACGACTCTCCGTCATCGTCCTGGCAACGGAAATAAGCATCTGGCGGGCGGCCTGGCGCGATGACAGCTTCAAGCTTGAAATTCCGCCGATCTTCAAGGTAGCCACGCGCAATGGTGCGAAGGAGTTGGCGTGTAGGTTTCGGGGTCAGGGGGCGCATAGCGGCTTCTCCAAAGCAGTTGTAAGCAGCATTGTAACCAGCTATAAACAGCTGTCAAACTTCTCTTGGTGTTTCTGCTTCCGAGGTGGTTTTGACATTGTCTGCATAATTGCGTGACAATATATTGACATTGTCATCGCCGGGGTTAGACTGCGCTCAATATGGGAGAACGCCATGCGTGACGGCATTCATCGCACGCTGCCGATTCCACCTTCATGGCAGCGTGTTGTTAAATTTGCGGACAGGGCGGCTGATCGGGGGAAAAGACTTGAGGACGCTTTGAAGAATGCGATCTTCGAAGACTTCCGCCGGTTCATTCCGAAACGCGTGCGGAAACGGCTGATTGCTGCTGCCGAAGCCGTCGCAGATGTACTTCCGAATTTGCGTTCGGCGGGCATCCCGGGAAGTGCCGCAGAGTTTGGAGGACCACCCAATTCTGTGATTGACGCAGCTCTAACTAGCCTTCGGCGAGAGTTGGACAACGGTGCTTCGCCGAATGACGCGGTTAGCAAGGCCACGACTGTCGCATGCCAGCAGGACATCCAAAATCGACTCCGCCAAATCGAGCAGAATCTGGCATCGAAGGAATCAAGTCAAAACATCCGACCAGTTATGGACGGAATACGAGATGCGCTCGGTCGCATTAATTTCGAGGAGGAAGTCCGTTCTCGCGTTCACGGCAACGAACAAGCCGCGCGTTCTGGAAAAGACGTCGTTGATGCGGACGAAGATCTCAGGAGTACCAATCGATGACTGGGGATCAGGATCGATACAGCCGTCCGACGGCAACGATGGCTGTAGTCGAACCCACGGAGCGTGTCCGAAAGAACACGCTAGCGTGTCGCCTCGGCGTGGATCTTAAATACGACGATCGTGTCCTCGCGGCTTATTTCTTTCGCGATCCTGACCCGCGGACCCTCGATCTGATTCGCGTCGCTGGCGCTGTTGCTCTTATGGATCGTCGAGTCACCAGGCGACCGTCCGTCGACTGGGGACGTGATCTCGAGCTGTCGATTCCAGTTTCCAATCCAGATTTTTGGTCGTCGTCGGATGTGTCGAAATCATTACTCTGCATGCTCGGAATGCTGACCGGCGACACTTGGAACATCAAGTTCCACAAGCAGTGGAGCAAACGGGAAGAAAAGACGCGTAGCTACCTTCCATTTCCTCCCGATCGCGCAGTCGCGATGGCTTTCAGCGATGGTTTGGATTCTCTCGCAGTTTGGAGATTAGCAGCCGCCGGTGCCATCCATATTCCGAGTGGGCCAAACAGCAGGTTAGATCTTGTACTTGTCACGACAGGTCATCAACGAGATGCGGAGCGAGAACGGAAACATGGACGACATGGAGAAACGACGCGCCGGGTAGCTGTACCGTTTCAGCTGCCAACAAAAGGCGGCGCCTATCGATTGCGGGAGTCATCTTACAGATCGCGAGCCTTCGTTTTTCAAACGATGGCAGCAATAGCCGCCGTGCAATCGGAAGGCGATCTCGTCATTGTCGCGGAAAGCGGACAGGGGTCATTGGGCCCCTGGCTTGTCCCGGTTGGGCAGGAAGCCTCCGACATTCGAACACACCCGCTATTCACGCGCGCCTTGTCGAGGCTTCTTGAATTTGTTTTTGGTCGACGAATCAAATTCGTTCATCCTCAACTTTGGTTGACAAAAGGCGAAACGCTTCGATTACTAGTAGAGGCAAAATTGCATGACGGATGGCAAGACTCTTTCTCGTGCGCGGTCCAAATCAGGCACCAAACTAAACAAGGAGCGAGATTGCACTGCGGTATCTGCCCGAACTGTCTACTGCGCCGCCAGTCGGTGTTCGCAGCAGGCCTTCCGGACCCTGATCAACAGTACGACCATGCTGAGCTCATCGAAGGCTTTGGATTGCTTACCCCTAATACCAGTGACCAAAAAGTTGATCGAATCATTCGGCGCGCTGCTCTCGGCTTCATGCCACTCCATCAGCTTGCCCGATTGGCTGATGAGCCATTCTCTGAATGTACGTTACCCGCCGCATACCGAATTCTCGCAGAGATTGAAAGGACATCTGAAGAAGTCATTGCTGAGCGTGTTCGTCGTCTCATTGGCGTGCATGACAGCGAATTTTCCCAATTTATCAACTCACGTGGTCCAAACTCCTTCTTGAGACACCTCGCGTCCCACCTGTCATGACCAACGCAATCGAACGGATAAGCCCAGCGGAGCTGGGCAATAGACTCCGAGTCAGCAGAGTCCGCGCGGATCTAACGCAGGGGCAGGCAGCGAATGCGATTGGACTTGCGCGAACGACGCTGATTGCAATTGAAAAGGGGGAGCGTCGCATCAGGCGAGATGAGCTTATCAACCTCGCTAGCTTATATCGCGCGTCGCTCAACGAGTTGTTGCGTGATCATTCTGTTCATGTCGACCTTGAGGCACGTTTTCGGGCATTACCAGCAACTCGACGCACGCGGGCTGAAGCGGCCGTGAACGTATTAAATGCTCTCGCCGCGGCAGAAGTTGAGCTTGAGCAGCTACTAGGACGGGTGCAGCCGCGAATTTATCCTCCGGTTCGGCCGATCGGCCCAGGAGATGTTGATCAACAAGCAGAAGATGCTGCGCTGGAATTTCGCCATCGACTTGGGCGCGGGCTTTCACCAATCAAAGATCTGATTCCATTGCTCGAGTCCGAGCTGAGTATTCGGATTTTCATTCGACCTTTGCCACACGGGCCGATATCGGGATTGTTTGCATATGACGAAGCAATTGGCGCCTGTATTCTTCTAAATGAAAATCACCCGCCCGAACGACGGCTGCAATCAGCCGCGCATGAAACTGGACACTTTGTGTCCACCAGACACCAGCCTGATATTGACTCCCAAGAGCTCGACACGAACTCCCGAGAAGAACGTTTCGCCAAACAGTTCGGCTATTCGCTGTTGATGCCTGCGCAAGCCATCAGAACATCCTTTTCGGATTTTGTCCGTGACCATGGACGCTTCTCGCCGCGCCACCTCGTTGTCATGTCGCATCGCTTTGGCGTTACAACCGAAGCCTGTTGTCGCCGTCTGGAAGATCTTCAATTGCTACCACAGCGCACCTGGGAAAGTCTGAAGGACAGGGGATTCTCTGGCGAGTTTGCTCGCCGGTTATTGCACGACGCCGCTGGAGATAAGGAAAACGGTATTGCGCATATTACCCCCCGCTTATGGCTTCTCACAGCTGAAGCCTACGAACGAGAACTCGTATCTGAGGAACAGCTCGCGCGGATGCTTCAATTGAATCGCATAGAAGTGCGCCGAGTGCTCGATACACTCGATGTTGAGGGAATCGATGATCTCCAGTCTGTCAAGACTGACG
>WNGL01012126.1_pt1 | contig 14771 bp, 9 predicted proteins | sample 5400591 | NCBI WGS metagenome assembly WNGL01 (sample SAMN13153377, study PRJNA577476) | soil metagenome | isolation source: 80 cm soil or saprolite under Garry oak tree replicate 1 | place: USA:California | collected 2016-06-15
CGGTGGCGTGGGCGGGGGAGATGGGCTTCGCCCTCCTCGCCGTCCTGTGGCTGCTCGCCGCGCTCACCGTGCTCGGCGGCGTGGCCGTGGCGGTCGTCCGCACCGGCAGCCAGGCCACGCGCAACCGCATCCTGCTGACCCGGGCTGCTTGGGCGCGCGAGGCATGCGTGGAGATCCTGCTCGCGCGCTGGGCCTCACCCCCTGCCCCCCTAGGGAGGCTTGACTCGGTCGACCTCGGCCGCGGCACGTGGTGCACCGCGACGCTCGACGATCCCGCGTCCAAGCTCAACGTGAACCTCGCCGACCGGGCGGCGCTGGTCACCGTGATTGGGGCGGTCACCGCGCCCGCCGCCCATGTCGATTCGCTCGTGGACGCGTTGCTCGATTGGCGCGACCCCGACACTGTTCCGCGTCCGTTCGGTATCGAGACGCCGGCGAATCGCAACGGCCCGTTCGCCGACGTCGCCGAGCTGCGCTGCGTGCGGGGCTTCGACGACGCGCTCGTCGCACGGCTGTCGCCGCTGCTCACCACCCGAGGCACGGGGGCGATCAACGTGAACGCCGCGCCCGCCGTCGTGATTGCGACGCTGCCCGGAATGAGCGACGAGGCCGTCGCGCTGCTCATCCGGCGGCTGGCGGGGCAGCCAGTACGGAACACCGATGAGCTCGGCGCGCTGCTGTCCTCCGCCGGCCGCGCGATCCTGTACGCGAGTTACCCGGAGTTCCTGCGCGCCACCACGTTCGCTCCCATGCAGCTGGTGGCTGCGGTGGATGGCGGGGTGCACGGGACGCCGCTCGTGGCGCGGGTGACGCTCACCCTGGTCCCGGTTGCGGGGAGGCTGGCGGTGATCCGGAGGGAGACCGAGTGATGACGGATTCGTGGCCCCTGATCCGTGGGCTGAAGCCCCGGCTCGGCGCCAGTGCGCCCTTAAGGGCGCGCTCTCGGGCCGAGCCCGCCCTTCAGGGCAGGGACTCACGGAGAGGGCGGACTCGGTGCTGAGACACCTCCGTCCCCGCGCTACGCTCCGTCTCCGGATCGGTCGCTCGAGGGTCTGTGGCGAGGCCGTGGAGCTGGGCACCGTTACGTGGGCGGGCGAGGCGGAGTACACCGACAACGCCGCGTTGGCTGACGTCATCGCTCGGCTCGCCTCCGAAGCGCCATCAGGCTGCCGGCGGTTGGCGGTCGCGCTCGAGCGTCCCCCTTCGCAGGTGCGCACCCTGACCGACCTGCCGCCGGTCAAGCCCCAAGCGCTGCGCGCGCTCGTCGCCCATCAGGTGGGGCGCTATTTCCGCCGCAACGGCCAGCCCCTCGTGACCGACGCGGTGTGGAGCGGGAACGGCACCGCGCGGGCCGCGCGCGCCGCTGCGGCCGAGGAGCCGCTCGTCGAAGCGATCGCCGCGGGCGCACGCGCCGCGGGGCTTGTGCTCGACGCCATCGCTCCCACGGGCGAGGACGTGGCGCTCGCGCTGCTGCCGACCTCGGAGCGCGCGAGGCGTGAGCGGGTCGGTCGGCAACGGCTCCGGCGGCTCGCCGTGGCCGCCGCGGCGACGTGGATCGTGGTTGGGGCGCTGTTCGTCGCTCGGCTCGCGTGGGAGCGCCGCGCGGTCGAGCGTGAGCTCGTCCGGCTGCAGCAGCCGCTGGCCGCCGTGCTGGCGGCGCGCCGCGAGCTGCGCGACGCCGGGGCGACCGTGAACGCGGTGACGGCGGCCGAGCGGCTACGGGGTCGGAGCGTGGCCGCGCTCGTCGCGATCACGCGCGCCCTCCCCGACTCGGCGGTGCTCACGAGCCTCGCCTGGTCTGCGGACGGCAGCGGCGTGCTCGCGGGATCCGCACGCCGCGCGGCCGACGTCGTGGCCGACCTCGATCGGGCCGGAGCCGTGCTGGCGCCCCGGATGGAGGGACCGGTGGTGCGGGAGGCGTTCGGCGGTCGGGAGTGGGAGCGGTTCACCGTAGCCTTCGGCGGGAAGAGGGAAGAGGGAAGAGGGAAGGGTCATGACTGAGCGGGATCGGCGGGCGTTGGTGTTCGGCGGAGCCACCGTGCTGGGCGCGGTTCTCGTGCTCCGTGTGCTCCCGTGGAGCATACGGCGCGTGCTGGCCGTCGAGGCCGAGCTGCGTGACCGGGCGGCGCTGCTCGCGCGGGCGCGCGCCGATCTGGCGGGGGCATCCGAGCTTCGCGACTCCGCGGCGGCGCTGGGCCAGGCGCTCGTCGCGCTCGCGCCCAAGCTGCTGAGCGGCACCAGCCCCGCCGAGGCGGCGGCGGATTTGTCGGGTCGCCTCAATCTCGCGGCGTCCCGCAGCCAGGCCAAGCTCGAGCGCGTGGACCAGGTCGCGGACTCCGGCGCGGCGGGCCGGCTGCGCCGCGTGCGGCTCCGGGCCACCCTCGAATCGGATGTCCGTGGCGTCACGGGAGTGCTCCGCGCGGTCGAGTTCAACGAGGCGGCGCTGGCGGTGATCGAGCTGCGCGTCGTCGCGACGGATCCGACCGCGGCGGACCGCGTGCCCGAGGTGCTGCGGCTGGAGATCACGGTGACGGGCTGGTTCCTCGCAAGGCGGGACGAGGGAAGCGGGAAGAGGGAAGGGTGAAACCGGCTTTCGTGAACCTCCTGCTCGTGGGCGTGACCCTCGCCGGCCTTGGGCTGGGCGCGCGAGTCGCGGCGCGGCCACTCATACCAGTCGACCTGCCCGAGCGCGGGGCCACCCGGGCCGGCCCTGCGGCCCCGCCTCAGCTCGCTGCCAGCGATTCCACCGGCGGCGTGATCGTGGCCCGCGACCCGTTCCGCGTCACCCGCCGCCCGGCGCCGCTGGCCTACGACCCGCTGCGCGTCGGGCAACCGCCGCCCCCTCCCGTCCCCAAGCCGACGCTGGCGCTCGACGGCATCGTGTGGGACGGTGGACGGAGCCCGACGGCCGTCGTCGAGGGCATCCCTGGATTGGACGGACCGAGGGTGGTACGCAAAGGAGACGTCGTGGGCGATCTGCGAGTCAAGGACCTGCGGCGAGACCGCGTTGTCATCATGGGTCGAGACACCGTGTGGACCCTGACGGTGAGGGAGCCGTGGAAGTGAAGGCGGATAGGCGGATAGCCGGATGGGCGGATAGGGCCGTCGTGTTGATAGCAGTGTTGCTAACCGCCTATCCGCCTATCCGCCTGTCCGCCCAGGACACGACGGCTGTGCGCGCCGTGAACGACAGCATCTCCGTCCGGTTCGTCGATGCCGACATTCGCGGTGTGATCCAGGCACTCGGCCGCTATCTCCCGAAGCCGGTGCTCGTGGGAGCGATCCAGCCGGTGCGCGTGTCACTCGAAACGCCGGCGCCGGTGCCGCGTGCGGCTGTGCGCGAATTGCTCAAGGGACTGGTCGAGTCGCAGAACCTCGAGTTCACGGAAGACTCGGCGTTCTTCCGTATCTCTGCCGCCCTCTCCCGCCCGCTACCGCCCGGCGGGGCGGGGGGCGGGGCAGGGCTACCGCCCGGGGCGGGGGGTCAGGGCGGCGGGGCTACGGTCCAGCTCTTTGTCATCCCGCTGAAACACGCCCGCGCCGCCGACGTCGCCGCGACGGTGAACCTGCTGTTCGGCGCGGGAGGCGAGTTCTCCGGCCGAGCCGGGCTCTCCACGCCGACCCTGTCGGACGAGCTGCGGCGCAACGTGGTGCCGCCCGTCGGGGCGGCCCCACCGGCCGCGGCCGCGCCGCCACCGTCGAGTGTGAAGACGGCGACGCTCTCGGGACCGGTGACGATCGTGCCAGACGAACGGACGAACGCGCTGTTGATCCGCGCGTCTCAAGCCGATTTCGAGGTACTGCAACGAGCGGTCGATCAGCTCGACATCCGGCCGCTCCAGGTCTTGATCGAGGTCATGATCGTCGAAGCGCGGCACGACCGCAGCTTTTCGCTCGGCGCCGACCTGTTCGTCCCGCCGCAGTCGGTCGATCACGGCGACGGCACGGTGGACGCCAGTAGCGTCGGCGGTGGGCTGGGCGACGTCGTCATCCACCTGATGAATCTGGGCCACGCGCAAATCGACGCCACGCTACGGGCGGCGGCGAGCAAGGGAGAGGTCCAGATCGTGTCGCGGCCCGTGTTGCTCGCGTCCAACAACACGGAGGCACGGCTCCTCGTGGGATCGCAGCGTCCGTTCGTACAAGTGAGCCGGTCTCTCCCCACGGAGACGCCGACCCGGGACCAGGTCGTGCAGTACCGCGACGTCGGCACCAAGCTCACGATCCGGCCCACGATCAACCAGGACGGGTACGTGTCGCTCGTGATCCAGCAAGAGGTCAACCAGGCGACGAGCGAGGTCGAGTTCGACGCGCCGGTGATCTCGACGCGCGAGGCGGTCACCCAGGTGCTGGTAAAAGACGGCCAGACGATCGTCCTGGGCGGGCTGCGCGACGTCAATCAGACTGGCATCCCGATTCTGTCGCACATTCCCATTATCGGAGGTCTGTTCGGGAGTGCGAGCCGGTCGAGCAACGAGACGGAGCTGTACCTGTTCTTGACGCCGCGGATCCTCAAGACGGATGCGGACGCGGATAGTGTGACGGCACCAAGGCTGCCGAAGGGGGTGGAGCGATGATCGTCGGTGTCTCCACCGCGATGCGTCGCGCTGCGGCGCTTGCCGAGCGGTACGCGCGGACCCGCCTCCCCATTCTCGTCGTCGGGGCGACCGGCACGGGGAAGGAGTTGCTCGCCCAGCACATCCACGAGCGCAGCGGGCGGCCCGGACCGCTCGTGGACGTGAACTGCGCTGCGCTGCCGCACGACATGGTCGAGAGTCTCTTGTTCGGCCATCAGCGCGGCGCGTTCACCGGAGCCGTGGCAACGAGTGTCGGGCACGTCGAGCGCTCGGACGGCGGAACGCTCTTCCTGGACGAGCTGGCGAGTCTCGTGCCCGAAGGGCAGGGCAAGCTGCTGCGCGTCCTCGAGACAGCCGAAGTGCAGCGCCTAGGCGCCGGCGCCAAGCGGCGGGTGGACCTTCGGGTGGTGAGCGCCGTGCAGGACGACATCGGGAGTGCGCTCGAGCGCGGGCGGTTCCGGCGGGATCTGTACCAGCGGCGGGGCTGCTGGGACGCCGTCTCGAGCCCGGCGTCGAGCGTGTGCTGCTCAACTACTCCTGGCCGGGGAACGTACGCGAGCTACGGACGGCGATCGAGCGGGCAGGGGAGCTAGCGGAGAACGGGATCTTGCCGCCGGCCGCCGTGGCAGAGGCGATCGAGCTGGGCGCCCTTGCCAGCCCGACAACGGCCTCAGTCATCGGTGATGAGGCGGCGCTCCTCGCGACGTGCAAGGCGCAGGGGTGGCATGCGGGCCGGATCACCACCACCCTCGGCATCAGCCGGACCACGCTCCACCGCCGGCTGCGCGAGTTGGGAATCTCGCTGCGGCGCACGAAGAAGTACCACTTTGTTCCAGTTTGTCCCGAACAATCCGGAACAATGGCACAAACCGAGAGAACTGCCACGGCGTAAGTCCTGAAATCCGAAGGGCGACACTGGAGTGGCGAGCGGCACACCGCGTGCCTTAGAAGCGGTGACCTCTTCGCCGGGAGTCTCCCGTGGTCGCGCGTCGCTGCCCGTTCGTCGCGTTGTCCGTCGTGCTTGCCGCCGTAGTGTTGCTCATCGGGTTCCCCTCCGCACTCCAGTCACAAAGATGCGATGGGAGCGGGGATCCTGAGCCTGTCGCACCCAACGTGGGACCGGATGGTGGCCTAGAAAAGATGGCAGCCAACGCGACAGGGCGGGTTGTGCACTTCTGGGTAGAGAATCTCAACCCGTGCGATGACACTTTCACCCTCTCTTGGACATGGGCAGGCGCGATAGTGTCGTGCGATGGACCGGGCTCCGTCTTCGTCGTCGCCAATGGTGCGGTTGGCCTGGATGCCACCTGCTCCACGGGATCGCCGCAAATCGGAAAGGTGACGCTGCATGCGACTAGCCAGCTTTTTCCGGGCCTCTGGGATGAGGGTTATCACGCCATCACAGTGCAGGACTCAACGGCGCCTACCTCTTCAACGATCAGCATCAACCCCGCGCCGCACAATGGCGACTACCGCGACGTGACCAAGTGTGTCGCGGACTGCTTTGACGCCACGGTGAGTTACACGACGCCATCCTATCTCAGCTTGGATACTCCACACTCCGTGACGCTCCTCTACCGGAGCAGCCAGGCAAGACCCCCGATGGGCTTCGTTCAAGTGGATGCGACTGATACTACCAGTCCGGCGCCCGACAAGATGTCTATGCGGCTCAAGCGGCCCGACGGCACATGGGTCACCTTCACGAACGGCTCCCAGGAGCTCTTCTATTCATCGGGCGCCGGGACCAGCCGGCTCGCCGCGCAGTTCGACCCGGGCGTGGTAACTGGGGCGTACAAATACACGGTGGTTGCTCGAAGCTGGCGGGGGAACGCCTTCCAGGAAGCCACCTATCCGATACGGGCGCTGATACTGAACGAGCAAGCGAGTCCATTTGGTTCGGGGTGGTCCATCCCCGGGTTCCAGAGGCTCTATGTGCAGAGCGACGCCTCGGTGGTCATTACCGAAGGGGATGGTTCGATAGGGTTCTTCGAGATCAACTACTGCTGGACGAACTGCGATTTTATCAGCCCCCCTGGCGACTTCAGCACGGTCACGACCATAGGCACGTGGCCAAACACCACGGGATACACCCGGAAGTATCCGGATGGGACCTACGCGACGTTCACGTCGAGCGGACTACTGAGTTCGATTCGGGATCGCTTTGGGCACACGCTGGCGTTTCACGGCTATAACGCCTCCAACCTCCTGGTAGCGATCACGGATTCCACGGGCAAGGCGGACTCCTTGGGTTACGACGCGAACAGCAAGCTCAGGTGGATCAAGGACCCCGGTGGGCGGGTGGACTCGATCACCATCGATGCCTCGGGCAACCTCACTCGGATCAAGGACGCGGCCGGAGGTCTCCCCTTCCAGGGGACGTTTGACGCGAACCACCGCCTAACCCTTCGGACCGACCGGCGAGGCGGTTCTTGGGGCATCGCCTACGACTTCGCCGGCAAGCTCGCAGCCGATACCGCGCCGCAGATCACCGCGAACGGGCAGACGCTCCGGCCGGTGGCGGGCTACGCCTCCTTCGAGAAGGCGGTCCTAATCGATCCCGCGTCGGGCCTGGGGACTTCGACGAACCCGGCGCCGCGAGTTATCGGGTCGACCATCCTTGCCCGTGTGACCAATCCCCGCGGGTTCACCACGAGTTACGCCCTCGATCGCTTCGGGGCTGCCACGCGCATCGAAGAGCCTCTGGGGCGCACAACGGCTTTCCTGCGGGACGCGAATTCCCACGTGCTGCGCGACAGCCTCCCCTCGGGCCACATCACTCGGTACACCTGGATTCGGTCGAACCTCACGCAGATCTGGGACAGCGCGACCGGGCGGAAGGTCAACTACACCTACGACAACTGGAACCCCAACGCAATCTACAACCTGCTGACCCTGATGTCGGGGGATGTCGACTCTCTCGTCAATGTCTTGACGAGTGACGGAAAGGCTATCGACAGCAGCCGCGTCGGCGGCGCCACGGTGTGGCAGCGCTACGCGCACGTCCCACCCTTCTGTAACCAGTTGGATCAGCCCACCGCCCATGCCGTGACGTGTACATATCGCCACAGCAGTGGCTTCCAGAATACCGACTCGGTCGTCACTTATGGACAGCCGACTACTCCACGCGGAAAGACGGTGTACCAGTACGACGGGCACGGCCAACGAGTCCGAACGATTAACCCGGTCGGTGACACCACGTGGACCCAGTACGACTCACTCGGCCGCGTCAAGAAGGTCATCGGGCCGTTGCACGACACAACCTCCTACACGTACGATAGCCTCTACCTGACGCAAGTGCGGGACGCAAAAGGCCAGGTGCACACGGTCTGGCCCAACGCACTAGGTTGGCCTGATTCGACCGCGGATCCCGCGGGCCACAAAGCGCGTTTCACGTACGATCTGAGTGGCAATCTGGTCACGGTCGTCAATCGTCGAGGGCAAACGATCGCGTTCACCTACGACTCCCTTGACCAGGTGCGATCTCGGGTCGTGGGGACGGACACGACCAGGTACTTCGCGGATCCGCTGGGCCGCTACGTCGCCGTGGCTAACCGTGAGAGCATAGACACGCTGAAGGCGGACTCAGCCGGCCGACCCATGGTCGAGATCAGCTGCCGCGTTCTCGTGTCCGGCGCTGCGGCTCAGTGCTTCCGAGACAGTTCCGTCTACGAACGTCGAGACTTGCGCACCAACCTCATCGTGAGCGCGCCGGGTCTGTGGCCGCCACCAACGACGCTCACGACGACGTATCATTACAACGCCAACATGCTGCTCGATACGCTGACGAATTTCGTCGGTGAAAAGCAGACCTTTACCTACGGTGGGGAGCTCCGCGACTCGACCCGCACGTTCCTGGCGATGAACAACCTCACGTTCTCGTACGGCCACCCGCCATGGCTTCAGGGCCCTTCCTCGCTCAGACTCAGTGACGCAACCTATGACCGACTCTTGGGCCTGGCCTACAGTTACGACACGCTCAATCGGGTGACCAAGCACCACCATGGGATCCTTGCTACACCCGACACGGTCCGCTCACTGCTGTATTCGGCCGGCCGGCTCGTCAAGGCCGCCGATACGTCTTACACATGGTCGGCAGCGGCATGCAGCCTCGGGATATTGGGTGAGAGCTGCGACTACAGCCGCGTCCAGTCGAAGAGCGCCGTTGGTACCCCGGCGACCTTCTACTACGACTCGATCGGGAATCGGAAAGACTCGCCGACCCAAGGGTATGGCGTGGACGCCGGCAACCGGCTGCGGCGGCTGGGGTACGTGCGCATGGACTACGATCTCGACGGCAACTTGACTCGGAAGCGCATTCTGAACCCGTCCGACACCACCAAAGTGTTCCGGACCGACTCGCTTTTCTGGAGTGCAACCGGTCAGCTCGACAGCCTGCACAGCCGTGACAGTCTGGGGGTGCTGATCCTTCGAATCAGCTGGGGCTACGACGGCATAGGCCGGCAGGTGCGGCAATCCGTGCCGGGCAACACCACACGCTTCCTCTGGGATGGCGATAACCTCACGTTCAAGCTGGACTCGCTCGGCCTGTGGGTCGCCTTCTGGACGTTGTATCCTGGGACGCAGGAGCCGCAGAGCGTGACGACGACCGACTGCAGTTCTGGCTCGTGTTCTCCGTTTGACAACTTCTACTACGTGACCGATGCCCTGCACAACGCGGTCGCGTTAATGAGGTCCAACCCCTATCAGCTCTACAACCAGTTCCGGTATGGGCCGTTCGGGGACTCGCTGGCCGCGACTGGTCCGGCGGTCAATGCAGGCCATCTGCGATACAAGGGCGCATACTACGACGGTTATACTGGCTACTACCGGATGGGTGTGCGCTATTACGATCCAGGCGTGGGGCGGTTCATTTCGGAGGACCCGCTGGGCTTGGCCGCGGGAATAAATCCTTACACGTTTGCCGCAAACGATCCCGTCAATGGCTACGACCCGGGGGGGACCTGCTTCATCGCGTGCTGGATCATCGGTGCCTTTATCGACTTTATCGTGGAGACCGTGCTGAACGATATCTTCTCTTCTTCCCCTTCCCTTTCCCCCTTTTCTTCCCCCTTGCAGCTGGGGATCTGCTCGGGCGGGCCCAATCCCCCGTCCCCTCCCGGGCCGACTAACCCGCCCGTGCCCGTGAATGTGTTCAGCTTTACTCCCGGGTGCGCCGCTGCGATGGTCGGCGGAGCCATAGTTATCTACGAAGTCTACAGGTGGGCCACGCGGCCGCCTCGGCCCTGCAGTAAGCTTAGCTCGACACAGTGCGTGAGCGTTAGAAGGGCGCTGGTTAACCTCTTCACCAGCTCAGACGCCGTGTGTCGCAATCTCGGGACAGAAGCTAATGAGCGCTTCCTAAGTGGGAGATTCAGCTTCGATCCAACCCTCGCTGGCCGATATTATGCTAGGACCGGACCCCTTTGGAGGATAGCCCTCGGCGTGCCCAGGACGATGTTCGGGCCTGCTGCGTTCGACCCCGGAGAACTAACCAATACAATCGCTCACGAGCAGTATCACGCCGAGAGCGTCTTCCACATCTTTGAGAGCGGCGCGAATCGAGTCGGATACTTGTGTGCCGGCCCGCTGTGAGGATCCAATGGAGGAAGGTCACGTTAGGTTGGCGCAAGGCTGAACAGGGAGGACGAGTGGGTGACGTGCTCAGAGTGCCGACAATACGTACAGCATCGTTGGCGGCAGTTGTGTTGGCCGGAGCTTGCGGCCAGGAGCCAACGCTTCACGGTGTGTTGAAGGCGACGCTCGATTCTGTTTTTCGGACTGATCAGTCTAAGACCTGCGAGTCCGAAAGACCGTCTGCTGATTTCGGGCCGCTTACGGGTTGTCGGCAGACGTCGGGCAACGAGCTGGTTTATTTCCTTCGCGACTCTGCGGGCAAGGTCGTTCTGGTCGGAAGACAGTGGGAGTCGCCAAATGAGCCCGACACGGCCGTGCTCGCCGCTGCGCTCGAGCGAGAATACGGCCGCCCCACGGTCTGCTCGCACTCGTCCGTCACGAACTGGAGGATTCAGGACCAACGTTGGCAAAAGGGTGCACTCTACACTGCACTCCTTCGAATGGAACCAGTGGAAGGGCTCGGCGTGCATGCCTTGACAAGACTCGTCAAGGGCATCGGGGTCGTCCGTTGTGACGATCTGTTCGGTGTACCCCTTCGGAGGTAGCACGCACTGCACAGGGCGGACCCCCGTTTTGAGCATCACGTGCCATCCCCTCTTTGAGGAAGTAGAGCGGACTCATAAGGCGCCAGCAGATTGACGTACGGGAAAGTCCAGTGGCGTATATCGTTTGGCCTGGATGGTCGGCATTCGGCTGCGCAGCGGTTCGAACTTTCGAACTGACGAAGGAAACGTAGCCCGCCGCGTGAGCGCGAGGAGGGGTCACATGTGGTTCGTCTCGTTGGTGGGAGCGCCGCCGCAGTGATCGGCGGAGCCATCATTATCTATGAAGTGTTCAGGTGGGCCACACGGCTGCCTCCGGGCGGACCGAACTATCTTGGCACGAGCAACGTCATCGGTGGCGTGACCTCGTTCGGTCTCAACGGCACTTGCGGCGGGACCGGCGGAACGGCTCTCGGCCCGACCCGCGCCGCAGACGGCTGGATGGTGTTCGGGACTCGGGGCATGATCCAAGGCAGGGTGCCCCTATCAGCTCCATGGTCCGCCCTGCACGCGACGCTGGGAACCGTTCAAGCCAATGCCCGGGGCGTGCTGGCAGTGCGGTTTTGCTCGTTTCCCAAGGCGATCTTCACGCTCAGCGCCGACCCCGGCGCCGTTGTGACTAGAGGAGGGCAGGTCGATCTCTCTAGCATCCCGCCAGATGCGACAATTCATCACCTGTTCATAATGAACCGAAGCCTGGCCAGCCACCTGCTCGGGTGCTGAGCTCGGCAAGGTGTTCCGTCGATCTGACCCCTACGACACCGCCGCGGCAGCCCACACCCGCGCCGCCTCGTCCCGCAGATCGCGCAGGTTGAACGGCTTGCGCACAAAGCGCAGGCCGTGCCGCGCCAGCGCGTCGTCCGCCGCCGGGCGCGCGTCCCCCGTCGCCACGAGCACCCGCTCCTTGAGATCAGGGTGCGCTTCCAGCAGCTGCTCCACGAACGGGCGATCGCGCGCCAGCGCCTGCGCGTCGGCAAGGATCAGGTCGTAGCTGCGCGTGCCCGCGAGGTCGAGCGCGTGCTGTGCGTTGCGCGCCACCTCCACCGTGTGTCCCTCGCGCCCGAACAGCGCCTTGACCATGCGGCGCACCGCGGGATCGTCGTCCACGAGGAGGATGGTGCGCTTCGCCGGCGGCGCGGCGGCCGCGGCCTCGGGCACCGGCGTGTTGCGCCGCGGCGCGGCCGCTGGCGCCGTGGGGCCCGGAGGCAAATCCACGAGGAACGCCGCGCCGCCGTCCGATGGGCGCTGCACCGTGATGCGCCCGCCGTGCGCCTCCACGATCGAGTACGTGATCGACAGCCCGAGCCCCGTCCCCTGGCCCGGCTCCTTGGTGGTGAAGAACGGCGTGAACAGCTGCGGCAGCACGTCGTCCGGGATCCCAGGGCCGGTGTCGGCCACCCGCAGCCGCACCCGGTCGTCGAACCAGGTGCTCAGATGCACCAGCCGCGCGCGGCCGGGGGGATTGGTCAGCACCGCCTGCGCCGCGTTGTTGAGCAGGTTCAGCACCACCTGCTGCAGCGCGCGGCGGTCGCCCAGCACGGCGGGGAGCGTCCCGAGATCCTTTTCGATCGTCACGTCCTTGAGCTTCAGGTCGTAGCTCATGAGGAACAGCGTGCGCTGGATCAGCTCGTTCAGGTCCACCGGCGTTTGCTCGGCTGGCCCCTTGTGGGCGAACGTGAGCAGGTTCTTGACGATCCGGCCCGCGCGGTCCGCCTGCTCGTGGATCACGCGCAGGTGGCCGCGGTCCTTGGCGCCGAGCTCCTTCTGCTCGAGCAGCAGCTCGGACAGCCCGGCGATCGAGGTGAGCGGGTTGTTGAGCTCGTGCGCCACGCCGGACACAAGCTGTCCCACCGCCGCGAGCTTCTCGCTCTGGATCAGCTGCGCCTCCATCGCCTGCTGGTCGGTGACGTCCTCGACCAGCACCACCACGCTCTGGTCGTGGGCCGGCGAGGGGATGCGCGCGGCGTTCACCCGGATGACACGCCCCAGCGGGGCCGAACGCACCACGAGCGGCTGCACCCGGTCGCCGCGCCGCGCGGCGGGGAGCAGGTTGAGCAGGGCGGGGGAGGCGCCGAACAGCGCCTCGCCCAGGTCGCACCCGATCACGCTCGGGATCGGCGCGCCGAGCATCGCGGCCAGCGCGCGGTTGGCGCGGCGCACCCGCCCCGCGTCGTCCACCACCGCGATGCCTTCGCTGAGCGAATCGAACGCGGTCTCCCACTGCTCCTTGGCGTGGCGCACCATCTCGAAGAACCGGGCGTTGGCGATCACGATCGCGGCGTGCGTCGCCACCGTGGAGAGCAGCCGGGTGTCCTCGGGCGCGAACGCGCCGTCGCGCGGGTCGGCGATCACCAGCGTGCCCACGAGCACCCCGTGCGCGCGCAGCGGGACGGCGGCGGCGGAGCCGACCGCCAGGTCCGCGACGAGCGGCGTCGGCTGGCCGCTCGGGTCGCGCACCAGCTCGAGCCGGTCGCTCGTGAGCGAGCGCGCCACGAGCCCCGGGTCGGCGGGGTCGATCGCGCGCTGCGCGAGCGGCGCCAGAATGCCCTCCGCCGCCGCGACGTGCAGCGGACGGGGCGTCGCCCCTGCCGCCCCCGCCCCCCCTGCCCCCCCCGCCCCGCCCTCCCCCGCCCCCTCGCCTTCCGCGGCGAGCGCGATGAGCGCCCCCTGGGCGTCGAGGAAGCGCATGGCGTAGCGCACCACTTGCGCCACGATGTGATCCAGCTGCAGCGAGCCCGAGAGGATGTACGACAGCTCCTGGAGGGAGAACAGCTCGGACAGGCGCCGGTTCAGTTCGTTCGCGGCGCGCTGGCGGTCGCGCTCGCTCCGCTCGAGGCGGCGCTTGAGACGGATCGCCCCCCAGCCGAGCGCGCCCGCGGCGAGCATGAGGAGCGCGTTCAATACGAAACGCATTGCACAACAATAATCTGCTTGACCCGATGAATTCCGAATCTTAAGTTCGGATATCCGTTGTTGACAGCCATTTCCAACTTGTCTTCCCTCGGAGTCGGCATGCGGACACTGCTCGGGCGGGGCCTTTTTCTTGCCCTGGCGACCACCCCCATCGGCGCGCGGATGCTCTCTGCCCAGGAACGCACCACCGTGGGCGGCTACGGGGAGATCCACTACACCAACCCCACGGGCCCCAACACGCCAGCCACCGTGGACCTGAAGCGCTTCGTCGTCTACCTGGCCCACACGTTCAGCGACCAGCTGGCGCTCCGCTCCGAGCTCGAGGTCGAGGACGCGAAGGTCGCAGGCGGCGAGGCGGGGGGCGAGGTGTCGCTCGAGCAGGTGTACCTGGACTACCGCCTGAAGGACTGGCTCACGCTGCGCACCGGGCTCGTGCTGCCGCCGGTGGGGGTCATCAACGAGACGCACGAGCCCCCCACCTTCAATGGAGTGGACCGGCCGGCGTTCGACCACGACGTGATCCCTACCACGTGGCGGGAGATCGGCGTGGGCGCCGTCGGCAGCATACCCGCGGTCGCGGGGTTGAGCTACCGCCTGTACCTCGTCAACGGGCTCCGGGCGGAGGGATTCTCCGCTACCGAGGGGATCCGCGCGGGACGCCAGGAGGGCAGGGAGGCGAGCTTCGCCAACCCCTCGCTCACCGGACGGCTCGAGTGGGCGCGGCCGGGGCTGAAGCTGGGCGGCTCGTTCTGGTACGGCGGCAGCGCGAACCAGGACCCGGCGCTCGGCAGCGGCGCCTTCGCCGCTCCCATCACCCTGCTCTCGGCCGATGCCCGCTATGACGTAGGCGCGTTCGCCTTCCGCGGGGTGGTCGCCAACATCGCCGTGAGCGACGCCCAGGCGATCAACGCGACCTACGGTGACTCGGTCGGCAGCCGCATCGCGGGCGGCTACGTGGAAGCGGCCTATAACGTGCTCGCCGCCCTCGCCCCCGCGTCGGCGCAGCAGCTCAAGGCGTTCGTGCGCCACGAGCGCTACGATACGCAGGCCGACGTCCCCCCCGGGGTCACGAAGCAGCCGTCGCTCGCCCGCCGCATCACCACCT
>WNGL01012719.1_pt1 | contig 14767 bp, 24 predicted proteins | sample 5400591 | NCBI WGS metagenome assembly WNGL01 (sample SAMN13153377, study PRJNA577476) | soil metagenome | isolation source: 80 cm soil or saprolite under Garry oak tree replicate 1 | place: USA:California | collected 2016-06-15
AACTGGCTTAATTTTGTGTTCATAGGCGTAATTGTCCCACCCTAATTCATCCCTCAATTTTGTTCTGACGACTTTTCCCGTTTCCTGAATTTGCCTATTCCCTGCTTGAATGATCTGTTGAAATTCAGATTCGGAAATGTCGATATTCAGGCGTTCGGAACGAACATTCTGAGGGGATAAGGGGAATGTGGATTCAGCATGAGTTGGCTTTATATGTGGGGGAGGAGTGTCGAGATATTCAGAAGCAGAATATACGCTGTTTTTGGCTTGAATGTGGCCTGAATGTCGGAGAAATTGAACGAAATCTTGCAGATATTCAGCACTGATATAGGGATAAAATAAGCGTCCTAAACCATAGCCAGGCACTTTGACAATAGCATCACCAGGACGCATAGAACGCGGTGAAGTCGCAAGTTTTTTGAGACGTTGCCGGTCGGAGGTGTCTAAGATATTGGACATTTCGCCTAGTTCAGCCAGTACCGAAACTCTTCCTAGAATGTTTCTTCTAACGCTATTCCCACCTGAAGAAGCCATATCAAAATTGTGTCCAACTGCTAAAACGTAGCAACCATGTTTCGAGCCTCCACGCGCAAGATTGCCAATCACTGTAGCAATACGAGCAGCTTGCTTTTTTGTCAAGCCACTGGTAAGCAGCTCATTGAATTCATCGATCACCACAAGGAGGATTGATTTCCCAACCATTGAACGGCGTCGATCGTGGTATTCATCCTCCAACCAATCAATGTATGAGAGCAGCTCGTCAACGTCTAAACAGTCAATCGGTGGTTTGATAAACCAGTCGTGTAGTGGCGCCAGTTTGGTATACAATCCCCTGGCCTTATTGTGCTTATGAGGGTCGAGTAAGAGAATATGCGCAGTGCCGGCAATGAGAAACCACAACACAAAAAACGTCGCTATACTGCTCTTGCCTTGCATCGTTTGTCCGCCAATGAGCCATGAGCTTAAAGGCGACTCGACAAGATACGGGCCTTTGCGCGAACGTGCAACGCCACACGCTATCTTGCGGTCTTCGATCTCGTGAGACGCATTGAAGAGAAAAGCGTTTTCGATATCCTGGATTGTGAGGAGGCTCATTGTCCATTCCCCATCTTGAATGGAGGCATGATATCATCGTCAAAGCTTGCATTCTCACTGATTTGTAGAGGCGCTGCGTGGTGATGCTGAATCGAAACTTCCTGAGCGTTATGTACTTCAACGACACCTGTACGCCTATTCAATGTGGCCACAAGTGTTTCAGTTTTGTAGAGAATCTTGGACCACTGAATCTCACTCTCGTTCACTAAATGCTCTTTCCTGGTGTGCGATACATGGCGCCAGGTAGCACTGACACCAATCACACAAGCAAGAATGGATGAACCGATAATAATGAGCACAATCAAGAGGTGAACCATAAACCAGAGATACACCAGAGCTGCAGTCATCAGCACAATGCAAAAGCACACGATGATTCGACCAGAACCATCATTGAAGATTTGGATATGGTTGTGTGCTGCAATCTCATCGGCTGAAATATTCTCGCCGCGTACTTGCTTTTTGTAGTTTCCCATACAGCAGTCCTTTAGGTAGGCACTGCTAGCAATCTCATACGTTCTAGAGATAGCTAACAGCACGTTCCGGCGTGTCTGTTAGTTAGCTGCCTCACAATGTTTACGGCGTTGTGGGGTAGCGCGGCCAAATCAAGTATTCTTTTTCAGCAGGTTCAATTGCTCCAAGGATGGCGCCCCTGCTTTACGATTGCAGAGAGGCATACCAGCGTCGGTATACAATTGAATCCAGTGTTCTTCTCTTCGCCTGGCTTCTTTTTCGTCCACTATACCAGTCTCTAATATGAGCATTGCAGGATATGATCCCACTTGTTTTAATTCTGTAATCCACTCGAATTTCGTCTCGTTGGTCCATCTGTCCCACTGGTGATATTCGTAGCGCCATGGCACATTTGAACTAAATCCGACATAGCGAAGTGTGTTATCCCTTGGGTCTCCTAATGCATAAATCGAGTACACTCAATTATCCTTTGGTTTCGGCTTCTGCTTCTCCAGCCAAGCGTCAATATCGCTCTTACGAAATCTCCAGCGTCCTGCAACTTTCGATGCGGGAAGCTCGCCCCGTGTCGCCATGTTGGTGATCGTGCGCGGGTGGATATTCAAATAGTGCGCAACTTCCTCCGCTGTCATTAATCGTTCATCGTCGGTCATGGTATCTCCAGACGTTTTCTTTAGCATACACGAAAATACGGTAGAATACAATGGTGCTCAAGAAAATCGCCACAGGATGAGCAAGGCTTGCTCTATGTGCTTTTTGACGAGTGATTATATGGGTGCTCTCAGAATCGCATTGTAGCGCCATTTTGTGTTAGTACGTTCTTATTCCTTTATGTTTTGACACCATAACGTTATTGTGTTATGGTGTTTATATGTTACTGTGCTTTCCTGTTTTAGTGACTTGTAGGAAGGAGTTGTATGAGACGAATTAGTATTCTCAACTTCAAGGGTGGAACTGGCAAAACAAGCGTTGCTGAGAATTTAGGGCATGCTCTTGCTCGAGCTGGTTCTACTGTGTTTGTGGTTGACGGTGACCGCCAGAGCAACACGACAACCACGCTACTAGGGCATCGCGTAAGCCCTTCACTGAGTGATGTACTCACAGGCAAGGTTCCATTGACTGAGGCTATTTATGAAGCACGTGAGAACCTTTTTGTTGTGCCATCTGACACCGATCTAGATCATGTTTCTACCTATCTCAAGGACCACCATCGCGCCTATCAAACTTTACGTGATTCCTTGGAAGCGTTGGAGGGACGAGTAGACTTTGTGCTCTTTGACCAGGCGGGGGCATTTAGCCCGATAATGGATACATTGCTAACTGCCAGCAATGAAATGCTGATACCGTGTGAGCTGGAGCCTTACGCTGTGCAAGGACTCTTTGACATGTTCGACAAACTGAAGCACGAGTTAGGGCAAGAACTCAAGAACAGCGGTATCATTCCCTACAATACCGACATGTCCAAGAAAATGACCGGGGCTTATGTGCAAGAATTGCTTGACACCTTTGGCGATCTGGTGACTGACCCAGTACGCACTGATACCGCTGTCCCTTATGCCCAATCGCAAAAACTAACCGTGTTTGAATACGCTGAACGATATAAGATCAAAAGTCGTGCAGCTGAAGATTTCGCACGATTAGCCCGGTACTTTTTAGAGGAGGGCAACCAATGAACGACGAGCAAGAGAAAAAGAAACCTACAACGAAATTTGGGAGCATTGCTAACCAATGGGACACCATTGGAGGAGGGAAAGACGTGCAAGACACATTAACACAAGAACGTAAAGACGTAACAACGTCAAAGCGTTATGACGCAAGTGAGATGAAACGGCAAACTGTGTATATGCCAGCTGGTTTGGCAAGATGGCTCAAAATCCACGCTGCTGCTACAGGAGATGATATTAGCGGTATTATCACCAACCTGGTGACACTGTATAAAAAAGAAGTCGAGGGAAAAGGCGAGGGAAAGAAGTAGCCACCATCAAAAACCATCAGTTCAATGCAAACAAAAACCGCACTACCTGACTGTGCGGTCCTTGCTTCTCAATGGAGGAGTTATTCCGTTAAGGGCTTCAGTGTAGCAAACAGTCGAGCAGGGATATGGCAAGGATTTCTTCCTGGGGCAGCCATTTGGACAGCAAAAATCTCAAATACTCGTGAAAATTGGTAATATGCGATAGTGCTCTCTAGAAAAGTTTCATCTGATGTGCCATTTTCTTCTTTCTCCGCTGAGCAGGCGTCAATTACTCCTCAATGACGACTTCCCATATCTTTGCGTCTATCGGAATATTGAGCGCCTCGCTGACTTCTTCAAGAGTGCTGACCTCCTGGCCTTCTTGATCGAGAAGCTTTGTCGAATAACTGACATCATCTCTACCCTCAAATTGGACGCAGCAATACAGCGGTGGGATTGAACCATCTATCTTCTCCCCACGATACACTGAGATCGTTACAGGTATCGTCATTTCACAAGATATCTCCACCTCGTCGCTCTTGAGGTGCTCAAATCTCGATTGCATCGCTTGCAAGCTCACAAGGTTCTGTTCTGCCATGTCTTTACTCCTTCGGTAGTCTGCTGAGTATTTCAGCAAGTGTGGCGTCGACACGGTCAAAGCGTGCGGTGTGCTCGTTGATGGTCTCCACAATGCGAGCGAGAAAAAGCGTATGATCGGCTTGCGTTTGCGCAATGGCGGCGAGCGCTTCTGTGAGTGTGTCACGATCTTGTTCTAAAGTGGTGAGTCGCTCTTCTTGTGTTGGCATGATGAATCCTTTCTATACTTTCAGATATTGCCCTGAACTGGCGTTCGGTCTCACATGGGTATACTTTGCGGTTGTCTCAATGGACTTGTGGCCTAGCGTTTCCTTAACCAGGGTGATAGGTGCTCCGTTCTCCAGCGCGTGTGTCGCGTGTGCATGTCTCATCCAGTGCGGTGAGACATTGCCCGAAATGCCCGAACGCTCTGCAGCGCGTTGTACAATCCGAAAAACGGTGCTTTCATCCATACGCCTATTGTTCTTGTCAGTTCTCGAATGCGCTTGCCTGGATTGAAACACATACTCGTCATAGCCGGGGAATTTCTCAGGGATCGTCATTACCTCCATAACTTCATCCCATGTTTCTTGACTCAGCAAAACAGCGCGTGTTTTGTTGCCCTTGCCATACACGGTAATTTGTCCGGCTTCATCTCGTTCTTGCAGATTGCGCCAGGTGTGGGAACAGAGTTCAGCACAACGCAGCCCGCCCCTATAGAGGAGTACCAATATCGCATGATTGCGCTTATTCGTCTCCAGTGCGAGCAGCCGCGCTATAGCCTGCTCGCTCATAATGCGTTCTGCCAGTCGATCTTCGAGCTTTTCAAGCTTCACCATGGTGCCTACATTGAATGGAAGGTACTTTGATTTCGCCCCGAATGAGAGAGCAGACTTCACGGCTGCAACCGCCCTATTTCTGCTTGCAGGCGCGAGGTTGCGCGTCGCATCAACAAACGTATACACATCTTGCAGTGTGACCTGTTGTAATGGCTTTCCCACGATTGCATAGAAACGGCGTATGTCTGCTCTATAGGCCCTCACCGTCTTCTCACTCTTGCCACGAAGCCACAAGGCAAGGAACGGCCCATCGATCGATGCAGGGTCGTCTTTGGGAAATATGACCGTTAAGGCAATTTCTTGATAGGGGATGATATCAGACATGGGTTCCTTCCATATTGGCGGACTCTAAGCTCCAGGTGCTTGTATCGATATTCCACACGAACTCTAACGCCTGGCGGCTTGCCCACTTTCCCAGATTGTCGATGCTTTCCAATGTCCCGTCACCATCTGGATAAGAACCGTCATGCTCTAATTCCAGATATGCGCCAACACTTACAAGGCGCATCAGTTCGGTATAGTGTTCAATCGCCTTTTCCGGTGTCAATGGTTGTGTTGTCAATTCTTCATTTCCTTTCAGTTCACAATAACAGCAATTAGCATGCACTCATGCGCCTATTCTAACACATGGGCCTATTTCTGGTAACTGGCATAGGACGTCGAGGCCTCGCCTGCTGTGCAAAGATCGAAAAACGCCTGTGCCCTTGCCTCATGAACACATCGTTATCCGGAGGCAGACCTCGACAGATCGGGCAAAACTGGCCAGACCCGGACCACCGTTTTAACCGGCGCTCCAGTTCGTGCGCTTCCTGCAACGTATCGCAGTGCCACAACCTTGCGAGCTGCCAGGTGATTCCGGCCTGGGTAATCACCGACATTAACCGGGCGCCGTTGCCTGCTCGGTGTCTTGCGAGGCGAGCGTCAATATTCGAAGTTGAGCCAAGATAGTGGCGAGCGTGTTTGTATGGCGTGTCGAAATGAAGTAAGTAACAAAAGTAATCCTGGTGGCGAAAGAGGGGAATAGTGATTCCCCGGTGGGTTATGGTATCATGAAAAGTAGATGTGAACATAGAAACCCCCAAGTTTCTGCGAAGTCGCATCGAAAAGCCCGCGCGTGCTTGTGAGATTGCCTGCGCGGGCTTTCGTTTTTGTTACTGCTCTGTGATCAATTCCCAGGTCGTTTCTTGCGCATCGTCTTCTGAGACTTCACAGTTGAGATAAGTGTCTTCGTCGTTGCCATCCTTGTCGTAAAAGCCAACGGTGACATGCCAGCGAGTAGCACCGATATCCTGGTGGACTTGCGCCCTCTTCGGTAGTTCTGCCAGTGTGAGACCCAGGCAGGTCTCTACCCTGGCGCCGTGTGCTATGAGCCATTCTTCAACGCCTTCTCTAATATCTCCAGCAACGATGATTTTATTGGCGGCCATGATGTACCTCTTGCTGGGATAAGGCGCCCAGCTCGCCACTCGCTCTATGACGCTAGAAGTTGAAACGGTTTCCTGCTATATGCCAGATCGCCATCTCGACGAACGGCTTTCACCTCACGGAGTGCTGCGGCCCTGGCCTCTGACTCAACCGAGTCTTGATAGATGCTTTCGGCTTGCAGCACCGCTCGAAAATGCCAGCACTGACGACCTTCATACGCCGCTTGACAGTTACACGATGGATTCGCGTATCCCTCATGCCAGCGCAAAGTGTAAACGCAATCGGGATCGCTGGCAGACCTGCAGGTGTAGAACGGGTTGCCATGTTTGTTGATGTGGCGCTCGGTCGCGGCCAGTTGCTCGTCGGTGACTTGGTAGTAGTTCGAGGTGGTTTGTGAGATTGCCATTTTGATTTTCCTTTCGGTGTTCTTGAGAGGGCTTCCATTCCCTTCTCTCTGATATAATTATAACATGTTATTGGATACTTGTCAAGCGTTTATCAGCGAATTTATACTACTATCTTGACAAGTATCCAAATTGGTGTTATTATTGTGGTAGAAGACAAATAGCACTATATTGAAAGGAGCATAACGAGATGGAGAAAGAGTATCTTACCTATGAAGAGGCGATGGAGGTTCTTGGCGTGAAACGTAGCACGCTGCACACCATGATCACTGAGCAGGGGTTGAAGTTCTACAAGTTCAAGTACGATAAGAGGCGCTATCTTGCGAACGCTGATGTAAAGCGATTAAAGGAGATGCGTGAGAAGCCCTGGACGATTGAAGAGAACAAACCTGAAGAGGCAGTGGCATAGCGCGGCGCCCCTGGTCGCAGATGAAGAGCAAGCCAGGAGCGCCGACTAGTTACAAGGAACATTGTAGCATATGAATACATATAAGCACTTCCGAGTCGATATAGTGCCCTCGCCTGCTGGCTCTGTCATTGAGATTCGCTCCAAGCCATATAACAAACTCATGTTCAAGGCCAGCAGTGAGGGCCTGCTGCTTGAATGCAAACGATGCAGAGATGAGCATCTCTTCAGATGGACTGGCTATTCCTCCTGGTCAAAGGCACCCTATGCGTCGCTGATTGTATGTCCAGTCGCCTCTGGTGAGTTCAAACTCTATATCTTGCGCACCTTGACGCCCGATGAGCTCGAGCTCATCGCAAAGATCAAACCGCTCGTCTATCCCGAGAAAATGTAACTGATGTTACAAGTTTTGAACATTATGTCAAGCATGCGGTATTTTGCTTGACGGAGATGATAGGAGCATTTAGAATGAGCAGTAATAGCATTCGGTCGGCAGAGACCGGACAGAGCCAACAAGTAGGCCAGCTTTCCGTAAGGATCGCTGGCTTTTTTTATAACCAAATAGTTGCAACAAAGAAATAGCCGCCTCAAGTCCCTCATTTGCTAAATGAACTTGAAACGGCTCTCACGGCACATACTGACTATATCATATGTGCCATCCAGATGCAACTTACAAAAAGTTAGGAAGTTGTAAGATGACACAAACGTACGTATCTTCACAGCAACGTTACAACAAATATAGGCCATGCCCCATTTGCGGAGGACATGCCAATCTACCGCAAGGTAAAAGCGAACGTTGCGCCGGCTTTCTCAGTAGTGATGGAAAATACGCTTTTTGCACCAGAGAAGAGCAAGCAGGCACATTAGAGCCTCACAAAGATATCGAACCCGCTTCCTATATGCACCTTCTTCATGGGCCTTGTGATTGTGGAATACAACACGGTGCAGCGACCTCCCACACGTACTACACAAAGAGCAAGCAAAAAGAGGATGCATACGGGCGCATCGTTGCAACCTATTCCTATCAAGATATCTCAGGTCGGTTGCTCTATCAAGCAGTACGCTATGACCCAAAGAAGTTTCGACAGCGTCGGCCGGATCCGAGCAGTAAAGATGGTTACTCATGGGATACGCAAGGTGTGATGCTCGTTCCTTTTCATCTGCCTGAATTGTTCAGGGCAAAACTCGACACACTCATATTCATTCCCGAGGGTGAAAAGGATGTCTTTACTTTAGAGCATCATGGGTTTGTCGCTACCACCAATGTGGCCGGCGCTCTAAAATGGCGGGCTGAATATAACCAATACCTCCAGGGGCGAAACGTGGTGATCTTGCCTGATAATGATGACAAAGGGAGAAAACACGCTGCGCAAATAGCCGAATCACTCAAAGATATCGCTGCAACCATCCGCATTATAAACTTGCCTCACCTGCCAGAAAAAGGCGATGTATCCGATTGGTTTGAGCAATCAGGCAACACAAAAGAGCGGTTACTACAGTTTATTGATCTTGCCCCTAACCTGGCGACTGATAAAGCATCCTCTAAACCTACCACGATGACACTGAAAGCCCTCATGAGTATGAAGCTGCCTGGTCTAAAGTGGGTTATTCCTGAAATACTTCCCGAGGGCCTTACGCTCTTATGTGGCAAGCCAAAACTTGGTAAATCCTGGCTTGGCTTAGGAATTGGCCTTGATACAGCTTCTGGCGGTTATGCGCTTGGCAAAAAGCAAATAGAACGTGGTGAAGTGCTCTATCTTGCCTTAGAGGATCCAGAGCGACGACTACAGAGCAGAGTGAGCACAGTTCTTGCAAGTGAACGGTACCAGAACATCGGCATACCAGATGGCTTAGAGATCGCGACTGAATGGCCTCGAATTGGTGAGGGTGGCATTGAGCAGCTCGAGCAGTGGATAAGCGAACATCCGAACACACGTTTGATTATTGTTGACACCTGGGCAAAGATTGCACCTAAAGCAAAGGGTAGACAACAAACGCAATATGACGAGGATTATGAGGCGCTCACACCACTCAAAAAACTTGCTGATAAGCACCGCATTGCTATTTTAGCGGTACATCACCTGCGCAAAATGGGCAGTGAAGATATCCTTGACCAGATCACCGGATCCACCGGACTCACTGGCGCTTGTGATGGCTTTCTTGTGCTCAAGAGAGAGCGCGGGCGCTTTGATGCTGAACTGTTCGTTACTGGTCGCGATATCGAAGAAGAGCAGACCTATAAACTTAGTTTTGATAAGGTGGGCGCGATCTGGACACTGGAGGGCAATTCTGAAGATCTAGCGCGTGGTGCTGTTCAGCAAGAGATTCTAGACCTGCTCAAAGAGTATCCGAACGGTTTAACCGTCAAAGAAGTTGCTGAAAATCTCGATAACAAGAACTTCTTCTGTAGTGCCTGTAGTCAGTGAGCAAGAGAACGATCACGCTATGAGTACAGAGACTACACATGATGACAGTGACTACACTGACTACACTGACTACACTTCTTCATCAAATGGGCATAAAAATTCACATATCTGCCATGTCGATCATTCGCGCGAAGGACGAGATGGCTTGCTGATGTATTGCTCACAATGCGATGAACTTGCAAAAGGGTGGGATGGACGCGTACCCTATTGCCCTAAGCACTGGCAGCAACGAAAGCAGGTGAGCGCATGACGCTTGACGACTACCTGCGCGATCTTCGCCGCCGTCGCCGCTTGTTGATGCGCTTAGGTGTGCCTGGTGCTCGCGAATGGCGCGATGTGAGGGTGTGCTGCTCGCCTGATTTGCACCGGCGGGAATACTATCATGCCGGCCAGCAATCGTATTATTGTGCAATTTGTGAAAGGATCAAAGTTGCATGACAAAACCTGCAATTATTGAGTCTCACTTACAACCGATTGAGCAAGAGACAGAAAAACAGCCCTGGGAACGCATGGAAAACGAACCGCGCTTCTGGTATAACCGCTTTGTGCGATTCCGTGGCCTGGGCCCTAAACGTACCATGCTGGCGGCTTTAGAGCAAGAACGTGCCAGCAGGAAAGTACCCAAAAGCACTCAAACCGGCAAAAAACCGAAGCCGAAATCGAAATCGGTTGCTGTTCCGGGTTCATGGAAGCAAGCAAGCATTCAATGGAATTGGGTCGCTCGCTCGCAAGCCTATGATGAGGAAAAAGTAGAAAAGATGGTTGCAACCATGTTTGAAGACTTGTATAGCGGGCCTGCCCTGGCATTCAACCGTGTGATGGCGCTCAGAAACATCCTTGACTCCATGACAAAGGATTTTAACCGGAACAATGCGTATCTCAGCCCCGATCAGCGACTCGGCTACTACACACGTATGCAAAAAATCCTGCAAGCCATTGCTGACGAGATGAAGGTGTTTGACAATCCGACGCAGGCGCTTCTCATGAGGCATTTCGCACTGAAGGAGTATTCCGAGTACAAATCACCACTGACACCTGAAGGATATCTGAAACTGGTAGAGCAAGCAGGGGGGCAAGCATCGCTCAAGCAACAGATAGAAGAAGAGGACGCCAGGCGCAAAGAGCGAAAGATGCTCGAGCACATGATAGACTCAGCCTTTGCAGAGAAGCAGTGATGGCACCGACCGGACAGTGGACAGTGTCCGGACCACTGGACCACGGACCGGACCACTAAAAAATAGGAGTGAAACATGGCATCGCTGAGTGAACTCATACCCTATCTGGAGCGAGGATTCACGTTGAAATCGAGCCGTGGTGAGTCGCTTCGTTTGGTGAGTCCGGGCAAGGTGCAATGGATCCGCGCAAAGGGCTATTACTTCGAGGATGAAACTGTCACATTGGCTGAGGTAAAAAATTATAAATGCGTGTGGAGCTGGGAAGTTGTGTCCACACAAGGAGAGCACGATAATTCATGAGCTTGACGAGAAACAATTTCACCAGCGCATAGAACGCTTAGGCGACAATGAGCTGGTCCGGACCATCTTTCTTTTTGAACATGTCGAAGCTATTGACGTGACCATGCGGGACATGATGGCGACGGTTTTCCCCGGCCAGCAGCTTCCCGAGAAAGGCGTTGATATGATAGCACTGCTCCGTGGGGAGTTGCGCCGTCGGGTCCTGGCGAAAAGTCGAGGGACAGCGCCATGAACACAGAAGCGGAGGAACGGAGGCAATTTCGTAAGCGCCTGGTGGATCTCAGCAACGTGGAATTGATGCGATGGCTCTTCCTCGTCAATCTTACCGTGAAGGTGGAGACAGAATTGCTTGCCTTTCATGCGCTCTTCGATTCCGAGGCGGCGCTCGAACCCGCGCCGGATACCAGCCAACTAGCAGGCATTCAGTTGCTTATCGCCAGCGAGATAAAAAAGCGTTCCAATGCGGGCGCAAAAGCAAAGTTAAAACTACTACAGACAGAAGGAGAGGAACATACTCATGCAAACCATGCAGAGAACGGGAGCCATTGAATATAAGGATATCGCCGCCAGTGCAATGCAAGTGACTTCGGAACGTCAGGGCATCATTGAGGGCCTCGTTTCCAAAACGGGGAACGTTGACCTTCAGGATGACCGTGTGATGTATGGTGCCTGGCGCGATACGGTGAAATCCGCATATGCGAGAAAAGCCGCGGGCGATCCGTACTTAGTCCCATTTTTGTGGTCGCATAATTTTGAAGCATTGCCACCTGGCGGCGTTTTTCATCTGGACGAGACGCGCGAGGGACTTTTCGCGAAGGTAAAAATGAATCTTGAAATTCAATCAGGCGCGGAATTATGGGCCTCGTATAAGGCTGGGACCGTTTCCAAACAAAGTATAGGTTACCGGACCGTGACGAGCGACTACGAGAAAATCGAAGGGAAAACCGTCCGAAATTTGCGCCGCTGCGATTTACTTGAGTGCAGCGGTGTGGTATTCCCCGCAAATCCGCTTGCGAGCATAACAAGCGTTAAACGTTATTGGCCTGGCTATAGTGCCAGGCAGAAAGGAAACGCGATGAGCGTCTCTGTAAAAGATTTTAATGGTCGCTACGCTGCGGAGCAGCTAGACGATTGGCAATGGAGCGATTGGAGCGATCTCACCAGTGCGCTCAAGGCATCCATCGATGACTGCTTTTCTGGTGGTGGCGACCCGCTGGCCACGTTTGAAACGGACGTTGCGCCTCAATTGTTGGCTGCATTGCGCAGCTATATAGCGGAAGGCGTCTCGCTGGGCTACACTGGCGGCTCCGGTATGGATATGGGTATGATGTCCATGTTCGGTGCAGGCCGTGAGAGCAAGGCCGGGTACTTGAATGCGAGCGATCATGTCGCGATCAAGGAATCCAGTGCAATGATCATGAAGCACGCAAAGATCATTCAATCGGCATCGGCGAACGTTGAACGGGCGAATGCTCGCGCGCGTGCAGGGGCTTTGGCTGGGTGGCCTGTGTACGGAAGCATGTCCGAGCCGTCGTCCTATCTCACGAAAGAAGAAGAGCTAGCGCGCGTTGAAGAGGCCCTGCAGGCATTCGAGCGCAAGCGCCGCTAACACACTTCTTTCGTTTCTGTCGGTTCCTCTCCTGAGTGGGTTACAGCTGGTTGACCTGGTGTGCCAACCAGCGGGATGAAGCATGAATGATGCGACGGAAGACCTGGAGCACTTGCAGAGAGAAGTCAGGCGCCTTCGTGCCGAAGAACAACGATTGTATCAGGCGTCCATTCGTTGCTATGGCTCGCCTGAGTATGACCAGGCGATTGACGAGTTTTACGCCTGTGGTCGCCGGGTGAGGGCTGCTGAGCGCCGGGTGATGATCGCGCAATACACAAAAGACGAGGGCCTGGCACTCACGAACGAATAAGCCAGGGCATTCTCTTTTCGAGTGCCAGCGCTCAATGAGTAAGGAATGCTAGGCGTTGCTCAAGGCGATCAAGGGACTTATCGCGCTCGCCACTGATGAAGTTCAAATATCGAAATGTGTGCGCGATCTCCACATGGTCTAGCGCGTTTTGTATCTCTTGGACCGTTGCGCCACTCAAAGCACGTTCGTGAGCTCCAGCGTGCCTTAGCGAATGCAAACTCAGGCGTTTCGTGTCAAGTCCCGCCACGCTACACACATCTTTGAATAGCGTGCTCACATAATCGTGAGCGAGTGGTGTATTTGCCGGATCTTTCAAAGTGCCCTGTTTGAAGCCCTGGCCGATGTGACTTGTCACAAACAGGTAGGATTCTGGCTTCATCGTATCTAAGCGAGCAGCCAGGCGCAAGTAGTCTTGCAATCGGCCCCAGGCAATGAGCGGGAGTTCTTTTTGCAGTGGCGAGCGCGAACGGCCCTTGCCAGTATAGCGGTAGAGAATGCCTTGACGGAGTGACCCATCCTGTTCTACGAACGTGGTAGGAGTCAGATCGCCCCATGTGAGACGGAGCACTTCATTTCGGCGCCGGCATGTTTCAAGGTAAAAGCAAAACAGGGCCTGGTTGCGAGCGATGACAATGGGGTCTCTATAGGTTTGGGGAATGGCGAGCCAGAAACGAGTGAGTTCCTCCGTACTCATGGATTTGTACGGATGCGCTTCTTTCAGACGTCGAATGCTCATCGTTGCCAATGGGCGATTGTAGAGCGGTTCCTTGCCGTGTTCAGTGTCGATCATCCATTCCTGGCAGAACTTCAAGAACGATTGTAAGCAACTTTTTCTGTGATTCATCGTTGCAGCCGATACAGGTTGACCAAATGAGCGGCGAGAATGTGACGGTGCGGATAAGAACCGCAACACATCATTCTTTTCGTAGTCGTCAGGGGCGCGATCTGGATCCTTGAAAAAGTCTCTCAAAAAAGAGGCGTATGTTCTCACTGAAGACGCGGATCCACTCAATGAATGGATGTAGTGCAAAAACTGTGTATACGCTTCCTGGTAGTCAGGACATGAGAATAAAGATTCAACGACCATCATTCCTCCTTGGCTTCAAAGGGCACTCGTTGACCTGGTTAGCCTGGTGCATCTGCCCGCACCAATGGCAACGAACAAGCGTCGGTTCTTGTGTAACATCCTCGACTTGCAGCACATCCCCAGGTGCAACGAAATCCAAGAATGCGCCTTCGGTATCGGGAGCAACGACCAGGCGCTGACCAATGTCACCGGTGGCAGCTTGCACCCACACAATCACGCCTGAAAGCTGTTTGCCATCTGCGCTGATGTAGTGAATGTGTTCATTGCATTGGAAGTCCGAGAACTGCGCTGCAGGTCCATACGTTTTTGCTAAGTCTTCAAGATCGTTCACGTGTTGATATTCCTTTCTTTGCATTACAAGGTTTGCATAACACTTGCAAATTATTGTCAGTTGTCGGACCACCGAGAGAACGTGGCCACACATGATCTATTTCCAGGTTGACCGTTGCTCCGCACTTTTCACATGCATACCCTGCTTGCTCTTTCATGGCTTGCTTCTGTTCAGTGGAAAGTTTCACCGGTTTCATTCGATGATGCCAGGAAAGTGAATCACAAACTGGCTTAATTTTGTGTTCATAGGCGTAATTGTCCCACCCTAATTCATCCCTCAATTTTGTTCTGACGACTTTTCCCGTTTCCTGAATTTGCCTATTCCCTGCTTGAATGATCTGTTGAAATTCAGATTCGGAAATG
>WNGL01012661.1_pt1 | contig 14764 bp, 13 predicted proteins | sample 5400591 | NCBI WGS metagenome assembly WNGL01 (sample SAMN13153377, study PRJNA577476) | soil metagenome | isolation source: 80 cm soil or saprolite under Garry oak tree replicate 1 | place: USA:California | collected 2016-06-15
GCCTCACGATCCCCACCCGCTGCCTGATCTCGGTCAGCGGCAGCGCCCACAGGGCGGCCAGCGAGGGCACGCCCGGCAAGCCAAACACCTGTCCCTCGTCGCGCACGCCGACCAGCGCGGCCGCAGAATCGCCGGTGCGGTACCTGATGATCTCCACGCGGGGCTCACCTCTCGCGACTGCGACGACACGCGATGACGACCCTACGCCACGATGCCACTCGCCACTGGGCCACAGAAAGCGCTTCAGTGACTCTGGTACCGCCCGTACCAGCCTCGTACTGCATGGCTGCCGCAACCATGTCGCTGGAGCTGCATGAACACGGCAGCCATGTCGTATGAACGGGCGGGTCGGGGCAGCGGGCGTTGACCAGATGCAGGATGCATTTTACAGTCGAGCCAAGGCAGATGAGCCCAGGCGGTGCACGGGCTGTCGTAATGCCGCCGGGCCAGCCGCCGGGTCTGCCGACCGGACACGGCGAGGCTGGAAAGGCGCTTCGATGAGCGAAAACCAGGCAACCATGGCACCGCAGGCGGAAGGACAGGCGCCGGAATTCGACGCGATCGTGGTGGGCGCGGGCTTCTCCGGCTTGTACATGCTGCATTCGCTGCGCAGGCAGGGGCTGTCCGTCCGGGTGTACGAACAGGGCGGCGGTGTCGGCGGTACCTGGTACTGGAACGGCTACCCGGGCGCGCGCTGCGACAGCGAGAGCGTCTACTACATGTTCACCGACCACATGTCCGAGGAGATCCTCGGCGAGTGGGACTGGTCGGAGCGCTACGCCGCCCAGCCGGAGATCCTCCGCTACCTGGAATTCGTCACCGACAAGATGGACCTGCGCAGGGACATCCAGTTCAACGCGCGGGTAGTCTCCGCCGTCTACGCCCCGGAACGCAATCGCTGGGACATCCGGCTGGCGGACGGCGGCGCCGCCTCGGCCCGCTTCCTGATCACCGCGGTGGGCTGTCTGTCCTCGACGAACACCCCGAAGTTCCCGGGCATCGACACCTTCGCCGGCGAGAGCTACCACACCGGCGCGTGGCCGCACGAGGGCGTCGACTTCACCGGCAAGCGGGTCGCGGTGATCGGCACGGGGGCCACGGCCGTCCAGGCCGTCCCGGAGATCGCCAAGCAGGCGGCGCACGTCTGGGTCTTCCAGCGGACCCCGAACTACGACATTCCCGGCCGGAACCGGCCGCTGGACTCCGGCTACGCCGCCGGGGTCAAGGCGGACTACAAGGACCTGTGGCAGAAGGCCCGCGAGTCCGGATTCGGGCTGCCCTACCAGATCGTGGAACGGTCCGCGGTGGACTACTCGCAAGAGGAACGGCAACCCATCTTCGAGGCGGCCTGGGCCAAGGGCGGGTTCTACATGGGCCTGGAGACGTTCAGCGACTACCTGGTCAACCGGGAGAGCAACGACACCGTCTCGGAGTTCCTCCGCAGCAAGATCCGCGAGATGGTCAAGGATCCCGCCGCCGCCGAGTTGCTCGCGCCCAAGGATCATCCGTTCTTCACTAAGCGGCCGCCGCTGGAGAACGGCTACTACGAGACCTTCAACCGCGACAACGTGACGCTCCTGAACGCGCGGACCACGCCGATCGAAGAGATCACCCCGCGCGGCGTCCGGATGGGCGGCCACGAGTACGAGGTCGACGCGATCGTCTATGCCACCGGCTTCGACGCGATGACCGGCACGCTGTTCGGCATGGGCATCACCGGCCGGGACGGGCTGCGGCTGCAGGATAAGTGGCGCGACGGACCGCGCACCTACCTCGGCCTCACCACCCGCGGCTTCCCGAACCTGTTCGTCATCACCGGACCGCAGAGCCCGTCCGTGCTATCCAACATGCCGGTGGCGATCGAGCAGAACGTGGAGTGGATCGCGGGGCTCATCCAGCACATGACCGCGAACAACCTGGCCGTGGCCGAGCCCGCCCAGGTGGCCGAGGACAAATGGGTGGCGCACCACGACGAGGTCGCCGCGGCCACGCTGCTGCTCGGCACGGACTCCTGGTGGGTCGGGGCCAACATCCCGGGCAAGCCGCGGACGCTCTATCCGTACGTCGGCGGGGTGGGCCCGTTCCGCGCTATCTGCCAGGAGGTCGCCGAGAAGGGTTACGAGGGCCTGGTGCTGACCCGGCACGAGGCACCGGCTCCGGCCGCGGCAGGCGGCTAGGGCGCCGCCGGCACGAGCCGCGGGTGCGGGGTGTCTGCTACAGTCCGTGTTGGCCGGCTTGCGCCGGGACATGTGACCCGCGGCGGCGACGCCGCGGTTAGGGCGATCTGGTGTCGTACTCCCATCCGCTGACTCGCGCCGAGGCCATCGCGCGGCACCTGCGCGAGGAGATCGTGGCCGGACGGCTGGCTCCGGGCACGGTGATCAAGGACGCGGAACTCGCCGACCGGCTCGGCGTCAGCATCACGCCTGTCCGGGAGGCCATCGTGCTGCTGTCCGCCGAGGGCCTCATCGACATCGCGCCGAACCGGACCCGGCGGGTCACCGACGTCTCGCAGAAGAACGCGCTCGAGCTGATCGACGTCATGTGCGTGCTGGCCTGCGCGGGCGTGGAGTGGGGCATGCCCAACCTGACCGCTACCGACCTGGACCGGATGCGCCAGCGCCTGGATGAGATGCTGGCCTGCCTGCGCTCGGGCGATGTCGCCACCGCGACCTCCGCAGGCGCCGACTTCAGCACCATCATGATCTCCGCCAGCGGGAACCGTGAGCTGCAGACGCACGTGGACCTCGTGGTCACCCGGATGCGGCGGCTGCTGGGGCTGACCCCGGAGAGCGATCACTGGCGGCCGTGGATCGACGGGTACACCGAGGTCCTGGCACTGCTGGAACGCGGGGACAGCCAGGCCGCCATCGCCCGCTACCGGCGGATCTACACCGATGCCCGGGCCGGGCTCGAGTCAGGCGAGGCCGCGGCGCAGGGCCTCGTAACGGCGCGTCCAGAGCCGCTGCGATAGCGGGGACCCCGGCGAGAACACCTCGGCCGCGTGGTACGCGCCCGGGTTGACGTGCAGCTCGGTCGGGACGCCGGCCTGCATGAGCCGCTGCGCGAACGCGATGTCCTCGTCCCGGAACAGGTCGAGCATGCCGACGTCTATAAAGGCCGGCGGCAGTCCGGTCAGGTCCTCCGCGCGCGCCGGGGCGGCGTACTGGTCGGGCTTGCCGTCGCCCAGGTACCACTTCCAGGCCTCGATGTTGCCCGCGCGGTCCCACAGCCCGAGGTCGGTGATCTCGTGGCTGGACGGAGTCTCGTTCCTGTCGTCGATCATCGGGTAGATCGGCATCTGGAAGCGGATCGCCGGGCCGCCGCGGTCCCGGGCGAGCAACGTAACGGCGATCGTTAGGCCGCCCCCGGCGCTGCCGCCGTAGACGGCCAGGCGGTCCGGGTCGAAGCCGAGCTCGGCGGCATGGCTCGCCATCCACACCAGGCCGGCGTAGCAGTCTTCGACCGGCGCCGGATAAGGGTTCTCCGGGGCCAGGCGGTACTCCACGGACACGACCACCGCGTCGACGTGCTCGCAGATCATGGACGCGACCGGGTCCTCGCCGTCGACGTTCCCCAGGATCATCCCGCCGCCGTGGATGAAGTAGATCCCGGGCAGCGTCCCGGTGCCATCCACCGGCCGGTAGATCCGTACCGTGATGTCCGGCGCGCCCTCGGGTCCAGGCACCGTTCTGTCCTCGGAGGTCACGTTGGGGTTCGGCGGGATCTCCATGGCCGCCAGCATTCCGCTCACGGTGGCCCGTCGCTGCACGATGTCCGGGATGGTGTTGAAACCGCCGGGAATCGCCTGTTGCAGCTGGTCCAGGGGTTCGCGGCAATCCGGGTCGATGAGATCGCGACGGGACATGAACCCTCCTACGCCTGAGGACCGATGCAGAATGCATCCTACGTAGTGATCGAGCTCACATCAATGCCCGTGACATTCCCTGACGCAGGCCGGAGCCCCATTCGGTGCCGGGCCGGATGCTCCCCGCACCGGCAGGGCCGGACCGCCCGGCTTACTTCGCGGACGGCCGGCGCCGCGCCCCGGTCGCGGTGGCCGTCTCGGCTTCATTGTCCGTCTTATCCGGCGCGATCTTAGTCCTTGCCGGACCGGCGGATTCCGGTGCAACGGGCGCGGCCGGCCCGGTGCTGCCCTCGAGCTGCAGGTGCGGGACGATCGGCTCCAGCCAGCGCGGCATCCACCAGGCCCGCGCGTCCAGCAGGGCCATGATCGAGGGCACCAGGATCATCCGGACCAGCGAGGCGTCGATCAGGACGGCAAAGGCCATCCCGATGGCGAGCATCTTCACCGTGGGGTCAGTGGACAAGACGAAGCTCGCGAAGACCACCACCATGATCGCCGCCGCGGTGGTGATGACCCGGGCGGTGGCCCCGATGCCGACCGCGACGGCGCGGTGCGGGTCGCCGGTCTCGATCCACGCCTCGTGCACCCGGGACAGCAGAAAGACCTCGTAGTCCATGGACAGGCCGAAGACGATGGCGAAGACCAGCATCGGGACGTAGGCCGGGATCGGCAGCGTGGTGTGCACGCCGATCAGGCTCTCCCCCCAGCCCCACTGGAAGATCGCCACGATCACGCCGTAGGCCGCGCCGATCGACAGCAGGTTCAAGATCGCGGCCTTGGTCGCGATGACCACCCACCGGAATGCCGTGGTCAGCAGGATGAATGAGATCACCACGACGGCGAGGATCAGCCACACCATTCGCCCGGTAATCCGTTCGGTGAAGTCGACGGTCCCCGCCGTGGTCCCGGTGACGTAGCTGGTCGCGTGCTCCTTAGACAGGACGTCATCGCGCAGCCGGTTGACCAGGTTCTCCGTCGCGGTGGCCTGCGGCCGGGTGGTCGGAATCACGCTGAACAGCGCGGCGGTGCCGGCCTGGTTCACCGTCGCGTGGCGATGGTGGGAGCCGTGGTCGGGAAGGTGCTGGCCGCGGCGAGCAGCCCGAGCAGCGAGAGCCCGGCGCCGACGCTGAAGATCGCCGACAACAGCGGGATCGCCGCCGCGATCAGCGAGCCGAACATGAACACCAGCAGCACCAGCGCACAGGCCAGGCCGATGATCTCCGACGTCAGGTCATGACTGACCTGCCCGATCTGCCCGGCTCCGCCGCCGTAGGCGACCTGCAGGCCGGCCGACCTGGCCGGGGCGACCGCCTGATCCAGGCGGTTCAGGTAATCCGTCTCCAGGGAGTTCGGATTGACGCTCCAGGACACGCTCGAGTAGGCGATGGTGCCGTCCTTGGACACCGCGCCGGAGTTCGGCGACGCGAACCACGATCTGGCCCGCGTACCCGCCCTGCTGCGGAAAGTCCTTGTTCAGCAGGTCCTGGCCGAGGGCCGAACCGCTGCCGGACACGCTGTAGTTGTTGACGAACTCGCCTCCGGACGCGTGCCGCGCCCACAGCGTGCCGCCGAGGATGACCAGCCAGGCGATGATGAAGATCCAGTGCCGCCTGGCGGCGAACCCGCCCAGCCGCTCCAGATTATTCATACCTGTCCCCCGCCTTCGCGTGTATCCGCCCGCGATTGCCCGCATGCCGCCCCGTGAGGTTTCCAGAGTTCCCCGGAAATGCCCGGCCATCAGGGTCCGGGTTCCCGTTCCCGCCCCTGATCAGCTGCAATGTAACTTTTCTTGGTGCCGCGCTCGCATGTCAAGGTGGATATTCGGCGCTTCGCCGCACCAACTAAGACATGTCCCCGCATTTATTTCGGACGCCGGGTGGACGAGGCGAGGTGCCAACCTTGGTAGCAGACCGCTAGCTGCGGTAATGTAACGGGCCCGACCTTATCGGGATTATGGGCTTTCAATGGGCCAGGGGTGTGAGGCTGGTGTCCGGTGGGAGGGGGTCGGCCGGGTTCGGAACTGCTGTGGTGATCAGCGGGCACCTGATCGATTCGCCCGGCCGCACGCCACCGCGCTTTCCCGCGCAAGCGGAACGGCCGGTACGCCAGGCGATGGACCACATCCTGGCCGGACGGAACATCGGCCAGCGGGATCTGGCCATCACGGCCGGCGCCCGGGGAGCCGACATCATCGGCGCCGAACTGTGCCTGGCCCGCGACGCGACGGTCTGGCTCCTGCTCCCGCTGCCCGAGCCCGAATTCCTGGAGCGTTCCGTGCGGTTGCCCGGCTCGGACTGGGAGACGCGGTTCCACGCCCTGGCGCGCCGGTGCACGGTGCGCTATCAGCAGGACGAACTCGGCCCGCCGGGTCCCGGCGAGAGTCCTTTCGCCCGTAACAACCAGTGGTGCCTGGACCTGGGACGGGCGGCGGTGCCAGACGAGAGGCTCTTCGGCCTGGTGGTATGGGACGAGCGCTCCACCGGCCGGGGAGGCGGTGCATCGGACTTCGCCGCGCAGGCGGCCGGACGCGGGATCCCGGTGGAAATCGTGAATCCGCTGGCATTGTGAAAGGTGATACATGACCGGCCCTGACAAAACCGGCCCGGGCCCGGCCGGCGAGCGGAGAGATTTCTTTATCAGCTACACGGGCAGCGACAGCGCCTGGGCCACCTGGGTGGCGCGCGAGGTGGAACTCGCCGGGTACACCGTCTTGATCCAGTCCTGGGATTTCGACCGGAGCAGCTTCATCGTCCAGATGGAAGACGCCGTCCACCGGTCAGACAGGCTCCTGGCCATCTATTCCGATGCGTACCTCGCAAGCCGGTGGAGCCGCTTCGAATGGGCCGCCTACATGAAGAAGAGGCCTGGGGGAATCATCCCGGTTCACATCGAGGAGACCGGGTTTCCCTCCCTGCTGGACGCCCAGGTACGCATCAATCTCATCGGCCTCGGCGAGCAGGACGCCCGGGAGAAGCTGCGCGGCGAGATAGCGGGAATCGCCGCCCCGGCGCACGGCCCTCCCGACCTCTCGAGGCACAGGCAGTTCAGCTTCCCGGTGATCGCCTACAGCGTCTCGGCCGACACCGGGAGCACGCGGGATAGCCCCGGGATACCGAGATCCACGCTGCCCATCGACCGCGACCATATCCAGGTGATCCTGCTCGGGGACGGGCAGGCCAGCGGCGAGGCCGTGGCCTCTTTCGTCTCGCGTCTGGGTGTCCCGCGCCGCTGCGACCTGTTCGACTCCGGGCTGTCCGCCGACGAGCAACTCCGGCAGATAGGCGAGCTCCTGGGGGCCCTCGACCCTGACGACGTGTCGGACGTGCTCGTCATCTTCGCCGGGCGGGGCAGTAATCACCCCGACCTGCGCCTCAGCGTCCGTGCCACTGACCGGAGCCAGCCCGCGAGCACCTCGATCAGCCTGGACCAGCTACGTGAGCGACTGCGGTACATCTCGCATCAGCTGCGCGGCTACATCATTCTGGACGCCGTCAACGAGGACGGAGGACCGGTTGGTTCCCCCGCGCCAGGCGCCGTCCCGGTCCTCAATATCAGCCGCGGCGATCACGGCGGCAGTGGCCTCGCCGCGCTCAGTGACGCGCTGACCAGACCCGCGGAGGAGCTAGCCGGCCAGCTTCGCCATTGGGGGCCGCTCTGCCTAGACGACCTGCGTGTGCTCGCGGGCGGTGAACTCGTCGCGGAGGAGGACTCCCCCGCGTACCTGGTCGGGCTGGTCCCTAGTCCGCTGGCCTGGCCGCGGACGAGACGAACTAGGGACAGCCTCGACAACTGGTGCGCGGTCATCTCGGAAAGCGACGCGCGTGTACCCGTGGGGGACTCGGTTGGGCGGGTAGTCAGCAGGATCGCGAACTACAGCCTCCCGGCCCTCAACCGGGCGTACCTCCGCTCCAGGCTCGCGATCGAGCTGAGAGGACATCCTCATGAGCTCCTGGCCGGGAAGGTCATGTCGTCCCCGGGGGCGTTCGCGCACGCCATCGAGCAAGTATGCCGTGCCGACCTGGCTATCTTCGACCTGACCAACTTCGAGCCGGCCGTGATGATCCTGCTCGGCGTCCGGGCTGTGATACGCCGCGGGCTCACCGTCTGCGTGGCAGGCAGGCACGACCCGCCGTGGCTGGGCGCCGAGCCGCCGTTCCACCTGCGCGAGGTCAGCCTGGTCACGCCGCCCAATCGTGATGTGCTCCTGGCCCGCATTCAGGAAGGCATCAGGCAGCTCGCCCAGCCCGGGGACAGCTACCGCGACCTGCCCTGCTTCGACCTGATCAGGGCGGTACCGCCCGACCCGGAGCAGAGGCAGGCCCGGGCCTTCGACGCCAAGCTCAACCCCGCGATCCTGGCCCTGGTCCCATTCGACCCTGGCTACGTGGACCGGAACTGGGAGCAGATCAACGAGGACCTGCCGGAGATTGCCGGCCAGACGACCGCCAGGCTCCGTCAGAGGGCGGACGGCGCCCAGCCTGAACCAGACGAGGTGCAACGGCCGGCGCTGTGCCGCACGCTCGATCTCGACTCACCTCGCGTCGTGTCGGCCCAGCTGTTCGAGGCCATCCGGCTGACCGATTTCTGCCTCGTCGACCTGACGACCACACGTCCCAATGTGCTCTTCGAGCTGGGGGTACGCCTGGCCGCGAGCCGTCTGCACCCGGTCGTCATCGAGGACAGGACGTACGCCCAAGACGACCGGGCCACCGACAACGGCGGCGCCGATGCTAGGTGGCTCGAGAACGTGAACGGCCAGCTCGAGAAGCTGAGGGGGCTGCTGCAGCCGGTGGAGTACGCACCGGGGCGAGAGGGCGTATTCACCCAGATGGTGGACAGGCACCTCGAGTTCCGGCGGCTTCTGCAGACGCCCGGCGATCCTAGGACGGAATCCCTGCTCGGCGGGCTCCCACCGACCGGAGTGTACGACCTCGCCTGGCCGCACGCGGTCCCGGACCACGAGATGGTCACCATACCCGTGGCGGAGCGCCTGCGCGCGGGCGGCACGGAGCTCCTGGTCGACCAGACCATGGGGCTGCGGCATCTCATTTATCCGGCCCAGCACCCGCTAACCAAGGTGGCCGAACGGACCGGCCTGGAGTACCTGGTCGCGGCCTGGCTCTACCTTCACTTCCGGATGCGGGCCCGCGGCGGCATCGACCCGGAACTGGCCGGACGATACGAGGAACTGACGGACCAGCTGATAATCCGGCTTCACCAGACCGGGGAGCCATCCGACGCATCCTTCGCCGCCCAGCTCGACCGATGGCAGGCTGAGAGCGGCGGCCCGACCGGACAACGGACAGGTGAGACGAATGACTGAGGTCCCGCAGGAAACGGCTGAGGTCCTGCTGGACAAGGCCAAGCGTCTCACCCGGCAGGCGCAGCGCAAGCTTCTTCTCGAGGACCACCCGGGAGCCATCGACGATCAGCGCGAAGCGATCGGGTTGGTGCAGGGTGCGCTCAGCGGCCTTGAAGCGGACTCGTCGGCGCCGGCCGACGAGCTGAAGGAGTGCGCGCACCGGCTCGCGGATTACTGGGGCCGGCTCGGCGGGATCTACCGGAAGGCAGACATGGTCCCCGACGGGATCGAGGCCTACGGGCAAGGGAAGGAGATCGAACACCGGTACCAGCTCGACGACTCCTACAACCGCACCAACTGGATCGTCCTGACGCTGCTGGAGGATCCCGGAAAGCTGGGCGCGCTCGAGAAGGAGATCAACGAGGCCATCGATCTCATCCAGGCTCAGGTCCAGGGTCCGCGCCGGGATCAGTGGTGGGCCTGGGCGGATCTCGGCCTCGTCTGCCAGCTCGGCGGACGGCCCCGGGAGTCCGGGGTGGCGTACGAGCATTTCCGGCAGGCCGGAGCCAGGCCGACCGACTATAAGTCGGTGCTGCCGGTCCTGGAGCAGCTTCAGGCGACGTTCGAGCCTTCGGAACTGGCCACCCGGCTCGGCGAGACGATCCGCACCCTCGAGGCCGAGGAGGGCGGAGCATAGCGCCGCGCCGGGCCCCTCAGTCGTGGCCCGCGTTCTTCTTCTTCTCGGTCCACTTGGCCATCCAGGCCTGGTTTTGCACGGAGATCACGTCCTCGCACTCGGTGACCAATTCCAGTCCGGACAGGCGCCGCCCGTCGGCCGCGGTGTGCCGGTCATACAGGCGGCGGAGCTCGCTGGCGGTGCGACTGTACTCGATCCACAGGAACTCGTAGCGCTCGGCGACCGCGTAGGCCGTGACCGCGCCCACCGCGGTGGTGACCACCGCGGCCCACGCGCCCACGTTGGGCGAGACCGCGGCGAATGCGGCGAGGGCCGCCGCCAGTAGCGTCAGGGCAATCTCGGCGATCTTGGCCCAGCGCAGTTGCTTCCTCACCTTGCGGGCCCTCGGCTCGTAGAAACCTTCCAGCTGTGAGGCGCGGATTCGCACCTCGAGATACGTCTCCAAGTCGCTGACTTCCGGCAACTCGCGGGCGACTGCCGACACCCCCTGCGTATAGGGCAGCAGGTCGCGGGCGTCTGCCTCCAGGCGCTGGACTTTCGTCTCCAGTTCCGTTTCCCGCTCAGCTGCCTGCCCATCGCCGGACCCGACGAGGAAGATGTACACCTCGCTTTTTATCGTCTCGGCCACCGAGCGCGCCTGGGTCCACCGACGGGTCTGCTCTGCATCCTGCTGTCCCCGGATCACCCCGACCCCGGCCAGGGCGGCCGCCGCCACGGCGCCGAGCGTGTACGACGCCACGGAGCTGACCGGCCTGAGCTGAGTCCCGGCGAGCGCCAACGCGGCAGCTGTCACGGTGAGGATCATCCGCAGCCGCCATTGGAGGTGAGGTCCGGCCTTCAGTTGATCGGCGGCCCGTGACCACACGCTCTGCCGTTCCCACGCGTAGTCGACCACCCGGGCTATCTGTGATGTCACAGCATCACAGCATGCCACTTCTCGCCGGTCAGGCGGTGCGCCCGTAGAACAGTTCCTGGGTGAGCCGGTTCAGCTTCATGCCCGGGCGCTCGCCGTAGGTCAGCACCGAGTTGATCCGCGGCTGCGGGCCGCTGACCGGGGTGACCCGGTGCAGGGCGTGCTGGCCGCGGAAGACCGCGAGCGTGCCCGGGCTGCTGGGCAGCCTGACGACGCCACCCGGGTCGCCCAGCAGGACCTTCCGGACGCCGGGATAGTTCTCGTCGTGCTCGTCGCGCAGCCGGGGATAGTAGTCGAAGTGGCCGCCCGCCTCGGACTCGGAGTACATCACGGTGACGGAGAACTCGCTGTTGTCGAAGTGCCAGCCGAGCTCGTCGCCGTCGCCGAAGATCGCGATCTCCAGGGCGTCCAGCGGGTCGGCGCTGCAGTAGAGCACCTGCTTGCCCAGCACCGCGGCGATGAACGCGGTCAGGTCGCCGGACTCGTACAGCCGCCGGATCGGCGCGGTGTCCGGGATCAGGTCGTAGGCGACGGCCTTCTTGGCCGAGTGCTGCAGCAGCGCGCGCGGGTGGTCGGCGCCCGCGGAATCGTCGGGCGGCTCGAAGTAGACGGTGTGGCTCTGGTCGCTCGCCCAGGCCTGGCTGGTCAGCCGGCCCGCCTCCGCGATCATCTGGCGGACCGCGCCCGGGTTGAGGAAGCCGGGCATCTGGGCGACCCCGCGGTCACGGAGCTGGTCCCGGCAGTCCCGGACCAGGTCGCGATAGGCCTGGCCGTCCGGCTCGTTGATCGGGTATTGCCGCAGGTCGACAACGTCCGCGTACTGCTGCGGCTGGCTGGTGGTAGTCATGTCCTGAGCATCTCAGCGGACAGTCCATTAGGACAATTCCAGTTATTGGTAGTTTCCATCAGCATTCCTTATGCTCATCTCGTGCGGGATCGCTGGACCGGGCTGGAGCTGCGCTACCTGGTCACGCTGGCCGCGGTCGGGCGCGAGGCGTCGTTCAGCCGGGCCGCGGACGCCCTGGGCTACACCCAGTCGGCGGTCAGCCAGCAGATTTCCCGGCTCGAGCACATCACCGGCACCCGCCTGGTGGAGCGGCCCGGCGGGCCCAGGCCGGTGTCGCTCACCCCTGCGGGCCTCCTGCTGGCCGGACACGCCGACGCCATCGGGGCCCGGCTCGCCAGCGCAGCCGCCGATCTCGAGGCGCTGGCGCGCGGCACGGCCGGGCTGCTGCGGGTCGGCTGCTACCAAAGCGTCGGCGCGCGGCTGCTGCCTCCGGTGCTGCGCGAGTTCACCGCGGCCTGGCCGCGGGTCGAGGTGCAGCTCAGCGAGACCCAGGACGACGGCGAGCTGCTCGCCGACCTGGAAGGGGGAAGGCTCGACCTGACCTTCGTCGTCTACCCGCTGACCGCGGGCCCGTTCGAGGCGGTCGAGCTGCTCGAAGACCCCTACGTGCTGGCCGTGCCGGCCGATTCCGACCTGGCCCGCCGGCCGTCGCCGGTCTCGCTGCGGCACCTAGCCGGGCTGCCACTGATCACCTACGCGCAGATGCGCGAGGTCCACTCCATCGAGAACCGGCTCGGCCAGCCGCAGTTGCGGCACCAGATCGCCTTCAGGTCCCACGACAACGCCACCATCCTGGGGCTGGCCGCCGCGGGCGTCGGGGCCGCCATCATCTCCTGGCTGTCGGTCGACCCGCACCGCCCCGGCCTTCGGCTCAAGCGGCTGGCCAAGGTCAGTCCGCGTGTCGTCGGCATCGCCTGGCACCGGGACCGTTACCGCATCCCGGCCGCGGACGCGTTCATCAGGCTCTCCCAGCAGGCCGCCGAGCGGGAGCAGAGCGCGGCCCGCCTGCAGCTCGGCAGCGGCTAGGGGCGACCCCCTCCGGCCCGGGCGGGGTCGGTCAGCGCGGCCAGGAAGGGCGAGTCCGCGATCAGCGGGATCAGCACCTCCCAGACCACCCCCTGCCGATCACGCCAGTGTCGCAGATCGGCCCGGCCCCGCGGAAACTTGACCCAACGGGCAGACTCGGATCATGACGAGCGGGGAGCTTGAATTGGCCGGATGGCGGCGCGCGGTCGCGGAACTCTACGCGGCGGTGCGTGCGCAGGACGATCCGCGGTGCGCGCACGAGCTGTGGAGGCACGGCCGGGATGACTTGTTCCGGTCGCATCCGCAAAGCCCGCTGCCGCCGGGCGATCCGCTGCGTGCGACCGGCCTGCCGTACTGGCCCTATGACCCTGGGCTGCGCTTCGAGCTGCCACTGCTCCCGGCCGAAGAGAAGCTGTCTCTGTCGGTGCCGACCAGCGACGGCGTGATCCCGATGGATCGGATCGGCTGCCTCCGGCTGCCTTCGCCGCTGGACGCGGTCATCGACGTGTGGTGGCTGCGGCAGTACGCCGGCGGCCTGCTGCTGCCGCTGCGCGACGGCACCGCGGGCCAGTCCAGCTACGGCGGCGGCCGGTACGCGCTGGACACCGCTAAGGGCGCCGACCTGGGCGGAATGGACGGGAGCCTGGTCGTCGACCTGAACTTCCTGTACCACCCGTCGTGCCGGTACAACGACGCATGGCAGTGCCCGCTGGCCCCGCCCGGGAACACCATCGCCGCCCCGGTCGCCGCGGGCGAGCGGCTCTGAGGTTTCCGCCGGTCCCGGGGGAAACGATAATGGTGCTGGTCGGATGAGGCGCGGGAGGTGATGGCCAGACTATGACCGCAGCCCAGGTGTTCACGTCCCGGCTGAAGGGCCGCCCGCTTCTGGACAGCGAGGGCCTGACCATCGGCCGGGTCCGCGATGCGGTGATCCTGCCCGCCGCCGGGAGCGAGCCGCCGCGGGCGCTCGGGCTGGTCGTGACGTTGCAGCGGCGCCGCATCTTCGTCAACCTCGGCGCGATCACGGAGATATCCGTCGACGGCGCGCACCTGCGCGGCGGGACCGTCGACTTGGACCGCTTCACCCGGCGGACCGGCGAGATCCTCGCGTCGGAGCTGTACGGCAAGCAGACCGATGACGGGACGGTCGTCGACGTCGCCATCATCCCCCGCGAGCAGCGGCGGCCGGGCTGGGAAGTCAGCGCGCTCGCCGTGGTGCACGGCCGGGGGCTGCGGCACCGCCGCACCACGATCGTGCCGTGGGACAAGTACCCGGAGCTGTTCCGGGCCGGACCGATGGCCGATCAGCTGGCCAGCCTGCGCGAACTGCAGCCGGCCGACCTGGCCGCGGCCGTGGAGGGCATGTCGCCCAGCCGGCGTAACCAGCTCGCGGCCGCGCTCGACGACGAGGAACTGGCCGACCTGCTGGAGGAGATGCCGGAGCAGGACCAGATCCGGCTGCTGGACAGCCTGGAGCTGGAGCGCAGCGCCGACGTGGTGGAGGAGATGGAACCCGACGACGCGGCGGACCTGCTCGCGGAGATGCCGCCCGAGCAGCGCGAGCGGCTGCTGACCGCGATGGAGGCGGTCCCGGCCGCCGAGCTGAGGCGGCTCCTGCTCTACGACGCCACGACGGCCGGCGGCCTGATGACACCGCAGCCCCTGATCGTGACCCCGGACGTGTCCGTCGCGGAGGTGCTGGCCCGGGTCAGGGATCCGGAAACGCCGGTTACCGCGGCCGTGCAGGTCTACGTGTGCGAGCCGCCGATGATCACGCCGACCGGACGCTATCTGGGCAGCGTCGGGTTCCAGCGGCTGCTGCGCCGGCCGCCCGCCACCCAGGTCGGCGACTGCGTCGAGGCGAGCGTGTTCGTCCGGCCCGACCTGCCCGAGCGCGAGCTGGCGGCCAGGCTCGCCGCCTACAACCTGGTCAGCGTGGCGGTGTGCGACGAGGACGGCCGGCTGCTCGGCGCGGTCACCGTGGACGACGTGCTGGACCACCTGCTGCCGGTGGGCTGGCGGAGGACGGGAGGCTGAGATGGCACGGTTGGCCAGCCGCCTGGCCGAGCGGAACGACCTGTCCGTCCCGCGCGGCGCCACCCCCCGGATCG
>WNGL01014610.1_pt1 | contig 14760 bp, 15 predicted proteins | sample 5400591 | NCBI WGS metagenome assembly WNGL01 (sample SAMN13153377, study PRJNA577476) | soil metagenome | isolation source: 80 cm soil or saprolite under Garry oak tree replicate 1 | place: USA:California | collected 2016-06-15
CCAGGCAGCCCTCGCGGCGGCCGCGCCCCTGCTCCCGCCCGGCATGCCGACGCCGCCCTCGTACAAGAAGGTCAATCCGGCCGATCAGCCCATCCTCTACCTCGCCCTGAGCTCGCCCACGCTGCCCCTGTACACCGTGGACGAGTACGCCCAGACCATGCTTGCCCAGCGCATCTCGACCATCACGGGCGTGGCCCAGGTGCAGGTCTTCGGCTCGCAGAAGTACGCGGTGCGGGTCCAGGTCGACCCGCGCGCCATGGCCACCCTCGGCGTGGGCATCGACGAGGTGCAGAACGCCATCGCCCAGTCCAACGTCAATCTGCCTACAGGCACGATCTACGGCCAGTACCAGTCGTTCAACGTCCAGGCCACGGGCCAGCTCACGAACGCCCTGGCGTACAAGCCGCTCATCGTCGCCTACCGGAATGGCTCGCCGGTCAGGCTGGAGCAGCTCGGCAATGTCCTCGATAGCGTGCAGACCGACAAGGTCGCCTCGTGGTACAAGGACGAGCGCGCGGTCATCCTGGCCATCCAGCGCCAGCCCGGCACCAATACCATCGAGGTCGTCGACTCGATCAAGAAGATCCTGCCCAGCTTCAAGGCCCAGCTGCCCGCTTCCGTCAGTCTCAATATCCTCTACGACCGGTCGGTGTCGATCCGCGATTCGGTGGGCGAGGTGCAGTTCACCTTGATACTGGCCATCGCCCTCGTGGTCATGGTCATCTTCCTCTTCCTTCGCAACGTGTCGGCCACGATCATCCCGAGCCTGGCCTTGCCCATGTCCATCGTAGGCACCTTCGCGGGGATGTACGCGCTGGGCTACACCATAGACAACCTGTCCCTGATGGCCCTGACCCTGGGCGTGGGTTTCGTGGTGGACGACGCCATCGTGGTGCTCGAGAACATCGTCCGGCACATGGAAGAAGGCATGGGGCGCATGGAGGCGGCGCTCCTCGGTGCGCGCGAGATCGGCTTCACCATCGTCTCCATGACCCTCTCCCTCGCCGCCGTCTTCATCCCCGTCTTGTTCATGGGGGGCGTGGTGGGCCGGCTCCTCCACGAGTTCGCGGCCGTCATCGCCATTGCCGTCATCGTCTCCGGCGTGGTCTCGCTCACCCTGACGCCCATGCTGTGCAGCCGCTTCCTCAAGCCCCCGGCAGAATCGCACGGCCGGCTCTATCGCGCCTCCGAACGCGTCTTCGAGGCGATGCTCTCGGGCTATCGACGGACGCTCCACGTGGTCCTCCGGCACCCCCAGGTGACGCTCGTGGTCTTCGTGGCCACCCTGGTGGGAACGGCGGGACTCTTCATGGTGCTCTCGAAGGGCTTCATTCCCGATGAGGACACCGGACAGATCTTCGCCTTCACCGAGGGCGCCCAGGATATCTCGTTCGACAGCATGAAGGCGCACCAGCAGGAAGCGGCCGCCATCGTGCTCAAGCAGCCGTACGTGGACTCGTTCATGTCCTCCATCGGAGCGAGCAACACGAGTGTGGTCCCGAACACGGGGCGGCTCTTCATTCGGCTCAAGCCGCGCAAAGAGCGGCCCGACGTGGACGTGATCATCCAGGAGCTGCGCGCGAAGCTGACGGGCATTCCCGGATTCACCGTGTATCCGCAAAAGCTGCCCACGATCCGCATCGGCGGCAACCTGACCAAGGCCGCCTATCAGTACACGATGCAGGACGCCGACACGGCCATCCTCTACAAGTGGTCGCCGACCCTTCTCGACAAGATCCGCGGGCTCCCCGGCTTCCTCGACGTCAACTCGGACCTGCAGGTGACGAGCCCCCAGGTTCTCGTCGAGATCGACCGTGATCGCGCCTCCGCCATGGGGGTGACGGCCGCCCAGATCGAGAGCGCCCTCAATAACGCCTATGGGGCGCCCCAGGTCTCGACGATCTACACGCCGACCAACCAGTACTGGGTCATGATGGAGCTCCTGCCTCAGTACAAGGACGACCCCGACGCCCTCGGCATGCTCTACATCCGCTCGACCTCGGGCAAGCTCGTCCCCCTCAACGCGGTAGCCAAGCTGACGCGCAGCGTGGGTCCGCTCACCGTCAACCACTTGGGCCAGCTACCGGCCGTGACCATCTCCTTCAACCTCAAGCCCGGCGTGTCGCTGGGCGATGCGGTGGAGGAGATACGCGGCCTCGAGCGCGAGCTCCGGATGCCCGCCACGCTCACCACGACGTTCCAGGGTACGGCGCAAGCCTTCCAGTCTTCCGTCAAGGGCCTAGGCATGCTGCTCCTCGCCGCCGTGCTCGTGATCTACCTCATCCTGGGCATCCTGTACGAGAGCTTCATCCATCCCCTGACCATTCTCTCGGGGTTGCCGTCGGCGGGTGTGGGCGCGCTCCTCACCCTCTTGATCTTCAACCAGGAGCTCAATCTCTACGGCTTCGTCGGCATCATCATGCTCGTGGGCATCGTGAAGAAGAACGCCATCATGATGATCGACTTCGCCATCGACGCGCAGCGAGAAGGGAAGTCACCGCGCGAGGCGATATTCCAGGGCTGCCTGCTTCGCTTCCGGCCCATCATGATGACGACGATGGCCGCCCTGATGGCGACGCTGCCCATCGCGGTCGGAGTCGGAGCGGGCGGTGACGCCCGGCGGTCGCTGGGCCTCTCCGTGGTGGGTGGGCTCGTGCTCTCCCAGATCCTCACGCTCTACATCACGCCCGTCATCTACCTCGGCCTCGAAGGCGCGCGCGAGCGGGTGGGAGGCTGGCGTGACCTCTGGCGCCGCCTGCGCGGCGGCTCGCGTCCCGCCCCATCAGGACTGCCGACGGGCACCGGGGCGGGGGGCAAGTAGCCCCGCGGCCGCCCCTCTCACTTCACTTCGGTTTCGGCGCGTAGAGCGTGCACCAGCCGTTGGGATCGATCTTGCCCTCGACCATTTTGCAGGAGTCGGGCGCCACGAAGTGAAGGCAGATCGAGCACTTCTGATCTTTCTTCGGGGTCTTCTGATACTGCACGAGCTTTTGAGCCATCTTCTGCTGGGCGCCTGCCTCGGCCGGGTACAGGGCAAGAATTCCCGCGGCCACCGGCACGGCCACCCAGCCCGACGCCAGCAGCTCCCGACGCGATAGCTGCTTCCGCCCACGATCACTCATGGCCATTTCCGATGTCCTCCAGGTTCGCGAAGTACTCGGCCGGCATTCCGCGTTTTGCCGACCGCCACGTTCCAATGTACCGCCGCCGTCCACGTGGGGTCCGACATTATGTTCCCTCTATGCCGAGGCGGCGAGCCACCGCTCGACGGCGTGGACCAGATCGTAGTCGCTGGGGGCAGGGAAGGCGCCGGGGCTTCGGATCACGGAACGCTCGCGGGGATTCAGGACCGGCTCGACCGACGCTCTCGCCAGTCCGCCCGCCCTTGCGGCCAGCCAGCGCAGGATCGTAGCGCCGGAGGACTGCAGCACTCTCAGCCGAGCGCTGTTCGCCGCCCCGCCGAGGTCGCGCGCCGCGACCCGTTCGATGAGCTGCCATATGTCTCTTGCCCCGGCCGCGGATTGGATCTCTCGATCCGTCACGAGGTCCAGCATGTTCCTCATGTGCGACTGGAGCTGTGTAGCGGCGACGTAGGCCATGCTGTTGCCGTGGACGGTGAGGTTCGAGGCGAGGTTTTGCCCGGCTTGTCGCAGCGTTTCCTGGCTCGCGCCGGAGCTCTGGCCGGTCGCTGACTTGACGGCGGAGAGGAACTGCCGCCACAGATTGTTGAACTCGCGGTTGGAGTCGATGCCGTCTTGCCGTCCAATGCCAAGCGCGCGCTGATAGACGGCGCGTCGCTCGCTCTCGGGCAGCCACCGCGCGGCGTGGTCGCCGAACTGGCGGAGCCTGTCGGCTCCCTCACCGCGACCGAGCGGGAGCATGCCGGCCCGGAACAGCGCGACGAGCTTGTCGACGACCTGGAACATCTTGAGCTCTTCGAACATCGCGGCCGAGTAGATCACCTGCATCGCACGGATGCTCGGGCTCTCCAGGTCATCCGAGAAGGTGTTCCCGCCCTCCAGGAGGGCGGCCGCGGAAGGCCGACGTTCCGCCCGCCACGTGGTCGAGGTCCAGAGGAAGCTGCCGAAGTCCTGAATGGAGAAGGTCAGAGCCAGTGATCCGGGGACGATATCGAAGTGCCACAGGAGCGCCATGGCGGGAGGGACGAGGGGCCGGTCGAGCAGCGACGCGAATACGAAACCCTCCGCATTCATCCGCCCGCTCACGACGTACAACATGCCCACGCCACCAACGAGCAGCCCGAGCAGCCGGAAGTAGTGTTCGCCCTGCTCGGCCAAGGCGGGAAGCTGGAGCACCCGCACCACGATGTGAGGGGCGAGAATGATCAGGCCCCCCTCGATCAGGATGAGCCAGCCGAAGACCTCGACGGTTTTGGCGGAACGGCTCTGCCCCTCCGCCCGCAGCAGTCGCCGGAACGAGTCCCGTAGTGCGCTCATGGCTCCTCGCTTTCGCGCCCCGCGTGGCCATTGCTGCAATGAGAGGCGGGCTCAACTTACTACGGGGTGCCGGAGAGCCGCCACCTTCAACACCATCTGACGAGTATGGTGGCAGCCCGGGTCTCGACATTTCGAAGATGTGCATGAACTCAGTTACTTGGATCTCATGACGCACGGCACTAATCTTGCTCCTGAATGGGTCGCCATGTTCGAAGAGCTCCAGCGCCACACGGTAGGGATGACGGTGCCCGAAGGCTATCCGGTCACGATCGCCCGCGCCGTGACGCTCCGGAACGGGGAAACGCTTCGAATCCGACCGATCCGTCCCGATGACGAGCCGCGCCTGGTCACGCTCTATGATCGTCTCTCGCATCACACGGCATATCAGCGCTTCTTTACCGTGATGCGGCGCCTGCCGTCCGATTGGGGCCACTACTTTGCCAACGTGGACTATCGCCGCCGCCTCGCCGTGGTCGTCGAGCGCGAGACGGTGGCAGGCATCGAGCTGGTCGGCGTAGGGCGCTACGAGCCCACGGATGAGGAGACGCTGGGCGAGGTCGCCTTCCTGCTGGAAGACGGCTATCAGGGTCAGGGGCTGGGCCCCCTGCTCCTGGACGAGGTGCTCCGCGCAGGCACGGAGCGGGGCCTCACGCGCTTCCGTGCGGACGTGCTCGGCGAGAATCACCGCATGCTGCGTCTCCTCGCGCACCGCACGCGCATCCTCGAGCGCACCGTCGACCAGGGCGTCGTCTCCGTCGTCTTCGAGCCTCGTTGACCTCGCAGTAGCTCTTCCGCGCCTCCGTCCCTCCTGAGCCACCCCGCCGCGTGCGAAGGTGTCCAAGATCCTCGACGCGATCTATGGCATTCTGCGATCGGCACACAGGATGAAGACCCTCTAGGGACAGGAGGCGCCATGACCCAGCCCATCACGATGCAGATCTTCTCCGACTACGTCTGACCGTGGTGCTATCTCAGTACCGTGCGTATTGAGAAGCTCAAGGTCGAGCACAACGTAAAGGTCGAGTGGATACATTTCCCCCTGCACCCGGACACGCCGGGGGAAGGCCGCTCGCTGGCCGATCTGTTCTCGGGGCGCCCGGTGGACCGCAAGGCCATGCACGCGCAGATGAAGGCCCGCATGGACGCGGAAGGACTGCCGTACGGCGAGCGCACCATGACCTACAATAGCCGCCTCGCCCAGGAGCTGGGCAAGTGGGCGGACACGCAACCGGGCGGGGAGGCGCTTCACGACGCGCTGTTTCGCGCCTACTTCGTCGAAGCGCGCGATATCTCGCAACCCGCGGTGCTTCTGAACATCGTGGAGCGGCTTGGCCTGTCGGTCGGAGACGCGCGCGAGGTGCTGGAGAAGCGGACCTTCGAGACCGCCGTGGACGCCGACTGGAAGCTCTCGCGCGAGTACGGGATCACGGGCGTGCCCACGTTCGTCGTCGGTCGCTACGGCGTGGTGGGCGCCCAACCCTACGAGGCGCTGGAGGCTCTCGTGCGAAAGGCCGCGACGAATACGGAGGAATAGGACATGCTCCCGGCCCCCAGCTTCCATCATCTCCACCTGAGCTCCCTCGATCCCGAGGCGGCCATCGATTTTTATGTCCGGCAGTTTCCCTCCTCCGCGAAGACGAGGTGGGGTGGCCTGCCCGCCCTCGCCGCGCCGAACAACGTTCTGGTCTTGTTCACCCGCGTCGACACCGCGCCCGTCTCCGCGCCCCAAAGTGCGATCTGGCACTTCGGCTGGCATGTCACCGACACGCGCGCGAGCCTTGAATCGTACAAGGCGCGGCCGGACGTCCCCCTCTTGCCCCTCTACACGACGGACGAAGGTGGTTCGGTCTTCGTGAGCAGCGACACCTGGCCCAGCATCGGCCGCACGCCGGGCTTGACCAGAGCGCAAATCGTCGAGGCCAAGGCCAACGGCGTGCAGCCCACGCGCACCGGCGGTTTCGGCTACATTCAGGGCCCCGACCATGCGCTCGTGGAATACGCGGGCAATCATCCGGCCGAGCGCTTCAACCACGTGCACATGTATCAGGACGATCCATTCTGTGCTCAGCTCTGGTATCAGACCCACCTCAACGCGCCAATTTTCGCCGGGCGCACCAGCGCCACCCCCTTGACCGAAGACACCTGCCGGGTGCCGCGCAGTCCCGAGCGGAGCTGGCCGGCCCTCGACCGGGCAGGAATGTACCGCGCGCCGTCGGCCGCCGTGGTGTTCGGTGACGTGGCTTTGCCCACGTACGTGCGTCAGGATGACCGGCCGCTCGTGAGCACCCGCGGCCAGCTCTACGATCACATCGCCCTCGGCGTCGCCGATCTCGATCTCTGGATCGCCAAGCTGCGCCGCGAAGGTGTCACGTTCCTCGAGGAGACCTACCCCCTCGGCGACACTCGCGCCGTGATGATCGAAGGGCCGAGCCGCGAGGCCCTGGAGCTGGTCGAGGTTGGTGAGGACGCCACACGCACGAGGATCCCCACCCTGTCCAGGAGGCCATGATGCCGATGGATGCCGAGACAACCGCCGCCGAGGTTCTCAAAGCCGACGATCGTCGCTTCGAAGCGATGCGAAACAGTGACTGGGCCGCGCTCGACGCGGTGCTGGCCGACGATCTGACCTACGTGCATTCCACCGCGCGGCTCGAGACAAAGGCCGAGCACGTGGCGAATCTCCGCGCGGGCAAGCCCCACTATCGGGGTATCGCGCCCCGCGAGCGAAGGGCGAGGGTTCACGGAGGGATCGGCGTGGTCAACGGCGTGTCCGAGATGCACGTGGAGAGCGGAGGCAAGGAGCAGCGCTTCACCGTGCGCTACCTCGCCGTGTACGCGAAAAGCGGCGAGCAGTGGCGCATGATCGCCTGGCAATCCACGCGGCAGCCCGACGCCTAGGCGCGGCGGAACTTGAAGTTGAAGCGTCGGACCTCGAACTGCTGGTTCGGATTCGGGGTGAACTCGACGTACTTCTGCAGCCCGTAGTCCTCGTAGGGCTGGATGACGGGCAGCCACGGGAGGTTTTCGAGAAAAACCTTGGTCATCCCCTGGTACGCGTCGGCGCGGAACTTCTCGTCCACCGAGAAGCGAGCGGCAGTGCCCAGCTCGTCGAACTTGGCGTCGCGCCAATAGTCGTAGACGCCGCCCGGGCTGAGCAGCCGCCACATCATGCCGTCGGGGTCGCCCAGAGTCGAGGTCGGGTCCCCCCACCACAGGCCCTTGAAGCCCCTCTCTCGACTCTTCTGCGCGCGCACCGAGTATTCCATCACTTCGACCTTGACGTTGACGCCCACATCCTTCCACATGGCCGCCATGGCCTCGGACATGGGCTTATCCAGTGCCAGGTAGGCAACCGTGGTCTCGATGATGATCTCCTCGCCCTTGTAGCCGACCTCTTCGAGGGCCGCCGGCAACTCGTCGTCTACCACTTCATGTTCGAGCCCGAGTGGGACGAGGGCTGCAAGAGCTGCTCCTTCTGGATCGACAACCTCGACGGCATCGCGGTCCACCTGAAGCACCGCGACGTCAGCTTCGTGGCCATCGCGCGCACGCCCTACGAGCGCCCCGCCGCCTACCGCCAGCGCATGGGCTGGCAGGCGAAGTGGCTCTCCTCGTCCCGCACCGACTTCAACCACGACTACCACGTGAGCTTCACGCCGGAGGAGCAGAAGAGCGGGCAGGCCTCCTACAACTACACCACCGGCCCGGTCCCGGGGTCGGCGGAGCGCCCGGGCATCAGCGTCTTCTATCGCGACGCCGACGGGACGATCTACCACACCTACTCGTCCTACGGGCGCGGGATCGAGATCGTGAACGCGGCGTACCAGATGCTGGACCTGGTGCCCAAGGTGCGGGACGAGAAGGGCTTCCCGTACCCGATGGAGTGGCTGCAGCGCCACGACAGCTACGAGCCGGCGCCGGTCGTCATAGGGAAGGGGCCGTCGGAGCGCTTCTGATCACGACGCGGGCGCCCTCAGCTCCAGCGTGTTGAACACCGGGACGGGCTTGAGAAGCCCTTCAGCGTGAGCGCTCCCACGTTCTCGCGGTCGACGATCTCCTCGAGGACACCCGCCACCCGGGACGACACGAGGATCTGCCCGCCCCTTGCCTCTCCACACCGGCGCGCCGCCAGGTTGGTGACGATGCCGATGGCGCCGTAGTCCCAGCGGCCCTCGAACCCGATGGCGCCGATGGTGGCATAGCCCTGGGCGATCCCGACGCCGACGGCACAGCCGCTGGGTTGTCAGGGGAAGTTCGTTCGCTGTGTCGAATTCGCGGAACCTTGTTCGACTAGTAAAGTAGAGCAAGGGCTCAACCGGTCGAGGCTGAGCCAGATGCCCAGGTCTGAACACGAAACCAGATGGGAGACACCACCACGCGATTCATGACTATCGTGAGGGCCACCAAGGACTGTACCCTGAGGAGCGCGAGTCGGACGAAGACGTAGTAGACGAAGGACGCATACGCCGTTTGCAACGATCAACTCGACCCTAGGAAGGAGACGCAAATGCAAGTGCAGCCTTATCTGTTCTTCGATGGCCGCTGCGAGGAGGCGGTCGAGTTCTACCGCAGCAAGCTCGGCGCGGAGGTCACGATGCTCATGCGTTTCAAGGACAGCCCCGAGCCTCCTCAGCCCGGCATGGTCCCACCCGGTTCCGAGAACAAGGTGATGCATGCGAGCTTCCGCATCGGCGATACGACGGTCATGGCTTCCGACGGCCGATGCCTTGGGCAGCCGACGTTTCAGGGCTTCTCGCTGTCGCTCACGGTGCCCAACGATGCCGAGGCCGAGCGGCTGTTCGTTTCTTTGACCGACGGTGGGCAGGTGCAGATGCCGTTGACGAAGACCTTCTTCTCCTCGCGCTTCGGCATGGGCGCCGATCGCTTCGGCGTGTCGTGGATGATCGTCGTGGCGCCCTGAGGCAAAAATCATGAGCAAACGATCCGCCCGTCACGCGACCTTCGTCATCGAGCGCCCCTATGGCGCCTCGCCGCCGCGGATGTTCGCGGCGTGGGCGGAACCCAAGGCCGAGGCCCAGTGGTTCATGGGCCCCAACGCGTGGGAGAAGTCGGACCACAACCTCGTGCGACCCATCAAGGAGCTCAAGTGATGAAATTCCTGTTCATGATCTTCCACGATGAGAAGACGCTGGACGCCTTGCCCAAGCCGCAGATGCAGACCCTCGTCGATTCGGCCCTCGAATACATGGAGGAGCTCAGGCGGAGCGGCCACTTCATCGTCTCGAATGCGCTGCAGCGCGCCCGGACCGCCCGGACGGTCCGGGTCCGCGGCGGCAAGGCGACCATCACCGACGGCCCCTTCGCCGAGACCAAGGAGCAGCTGGGCGGGTTCTTCCTCATCGAGGCCAAGGACATAGACGAAGCGTGCGAGGTGGCCTCGAGGTTCCCGCCGGCGCGCCTGGGAACCATCGAGGTGCGTCCGGTCCAGGAGCTGCAGCACTCCTAGCCCGCGGCGTGACAGAGCGAACCCACCTGCTGGATCAGCGTCCTGGCGGCGTCGGGCGGCGCCTGCGGGCGTCATTCATGTGCCTCGACGGTGGTGGGCAGAATGACGTGAAACGTTGCGCCGCGCGGAGAGGTGTCGGCCGCCCACAACCGGCCGCTGTGGCGGAGGGCATGAGCAATGCGACCATTGCCGCCCATCTCAGGATTTCGGGCTACACGGTGAAGTTTCACGTGGCCTCGATCCTTACCAAGCTTGGGGCCGCGAGCCGCACCCAGGCCGTCACGCTCGGGGTCCGGCATGGGCTCATCTCGCTGTGAGTCCTTCGACGGATGACCGTGGCTGCATCTTCGGGCCCGGCGCGTGCCGGCCCTTCGTCGATCACGTTCCCTCCTCGAAGGCGATCCGGCCTAGCGCGGCGTGACGGAGACCATTTGAGCGAGGCGCGCACGCTCGAGCTCCGCCAGCCGCCGATAGGGATCGGCGCCCAGTTCGGCTGCGAGGACGTCCACAGACCCGAGCGCGCTCTCGATCGCGGTGCGGTCCGGCACGGGCTCTGAGGCAAGGAGGCGGACCCGCGCCAGCCCGACGTCGCAGGCGCTGAGTCGCCAGCCGCGTCCCCGCTCGACGGACTCTTGCGCTTCAGCGAGGAGAGCGTGGGCTCCGGAGCGGTCGCCGGCGGCTCGCCTCGCATCCGCGAGCGTTGCCAGGATGCGCGGCTCGTACCACAGGGCGGTGCGCCTCGTGCGCGCGACCCCGAGGGCGGCCTCCAGCGCGCTCGTGGCGGTGGCGACGTTGCCTGCCGCGAGCTCGGCGGTACCGAGAAACGCCGCGGCCTCAACCTGGGAGAATGGACTTCCCCGCTCTCCCGCCAGCTCGACAGCACGGCGGCCGCGCGCGAGCGCGTCGGGGAGATCGCCCCGCAGCCGCAGCACCTCGCACAGGAATCCGTGCGTCCCGTACAGAGCTTCGAGTCCGCCCTCCTTCTCGTCGGCGAGGAGCGCTTCCAAGCCGCCCTGAGCCTCGGCCACGTGCCCGAGGTAGGCGCTCGCCAGGGCCCACCAGATGCAGCAAAAGGCAGGGGCGGTGGAACTCCCGAGCGCTTCCCTCAGCTCGGCATTCCGCGCGAGGTCGGCCAGGGCCCGTTCGGCGCTCGCCCGCGCGGGATGGAGGCGGCCGACCCCGAGCTGCGCGTGCGCCAGCACTGTCCGCATCTCGAACGCGAGCGCGATGTCGTCGGATCCCTCGACGAGCTCCGCGGCTTGCTCCGCACACGCGAGGTATTGGGCCACGTCACCCGCGAGGCCGCAGAGGCGTCCATAGGACGTGAGCAAGAACGCGTAGGCCCCCCGATCCCCCAGTCGCTCGACGACCGCTCGTGCCTCTTCGAAGAGGACCTGTGACTCACCCTCTTCGATGCCTGCGATGCGGCCGATCTCGAGCAGCGCGATGCGCGAAGTGAGCTCGAGCATCAGGGTCTCGCTCGACTCCGGAAGGGCAGCGAGGAGCTTCGTGACCCTGCGGCAGTGCCTCACTCCATCCGCGGGATCGCTGCGTGCGCCGCGCCGGCCCGCGTGCTCGTGCCATCGCGCAGCCTCGAGATGCTCGCCGGCCTCCTCGAAGTGATGGGCGAGGAGCGCGGCGTGCGCCGGGGCCGCGGATCCGTGGATCGCGAGCAGGGCTTGCGCGACGCCTGCGTGCGTTCTGCGCCGGCGATCCAGAAGCTGTGTGCGATAGGCCACTTCGTGCGTGAGGGGATGCCGGAAGGCACGTTCCCCAGAAGGCCCGCCGGGACCGAGGAGCTCGGCCGTCGCGAGCCGCTCGAGCGACGCGGCGAGCTCGGGTTCGGGGAGATCGACCACGACGCGCAGTAGCGCCGCCGGCACGTCTCGTCCGACCACGGCCGCGGCCTGGAGCACGTCCTTGTCGCGCTGCGAGAGTCGATCGATGCGCGAGGCGAGGACGGCCTGAATGGTCTCGGGCAGGGCGATCTCTTCGACCGGGGCGGTCGGTGCGTACGCACCGCGTTCGCCGCGCAGCGCGCCGTGTTCGACGAGCGAGCAAACGATCTCCTCGATGAAGAGGGGATTGCCGCGAGCACTGGACTCGATCCGGGCACGGAGCTGGGCGAGCGCGGGGTCAGGTCCGAGCCAGTCGTCGACCAACGTCCCGAGGGCTTGGGGAGCGAGGGGCATCAGCGAGAGACGCTCGACCCCTGTGGGCCACGGGGGCACGTATTCGGGCCGCGCGGTTGCGAGCAGCAGCACCCTGCTGTCGGACACCTCCGGAGCCAGGAGAGCCCCGGTCAGCACTTCCAGGGCCGCTTCGCTGGCAGGGTCGAGCCAGTGCAGGTCCTCGATCCAGAGCAGCGTGAGCTCGCGTCGAGCGCGAGCGTGAATCAGATCGCGAAGTGACTGGAAGAGGCGCGCGCGGCGCACCTCGGGCTCCAGCTCCGAAGGCGCCAGCGCGGGATCGGGCGTCCCGAGGAGCTCGAGCCAGAAGGCCAGGGCGATCGGGTCGACGGCATGCGCGCTCGCCAGGCCGCGTCCCACGGCGCCTCGGACGACCGCCGCCGCCGCGCGTTCGTCGACGCCGAAGAGACCGCGCGCGAGCTGGACGATCGCGTGGAAGGGGAGCATACGGCCATGGGAGAGCGCGCGCGCATAGTGGAGCGTCAGGCCACGGGTGCGCTCGACAAACTCGTGACACAGGCGGCTCTTCCCCGCGCCCGCCTCCGCGGTGATCAGGACGGCCTTCGGTCGACCGGACTGCGCCTCGCGCAGGGCTCGCTCGAGCAGGGCGAGTTCGCGCTCGCGGCCGACGAAGCGAGAGAAGCCCCGGGCGCGTGAGCGCTCGAGGCGGCTCCGGATCGGACCCAGGCCCCGCAGGTCGAACACCCGCACGGGAGTGCTCGCCCCCTTGAGACTCTGCTCCCCGCGATCGAGGAAGTCGAAGAAGCCCGATGCAAGACGCGCGGTCTGCTCGGTCACACTGACGCCACCTGGCGGGGCCAGCTGCTGCACCCGGGCCGCGAGCCCGACGACGTGACCTTGGGCGGTGTAGTCCATGCGCAGGTCGTCGCCGATTCGGCCGACGACGACCTCGCCCGAGTTGAGGCCCATCCGGACTGCGAGATCGAGTCCGCTCTCGCGTCGCAGATCGTCGGCGAGCGCTTCGAGTTCGCGTGCCATCTCGAGCGCAGCCGCGCAGGCGCGCTGGGCGTGGTCCTCGTGGGCGATCGGGGCGCCGAAGAGCGCCATGATGCCGTCGCCGGTATATTGGTTGATCGTTCCCTCGTAGCGGTGGACGCCGTCCGCGAGGATGCGGAAGAGGCGATCGAGGAGGCGATGCCACTCCTCGGGATCGAGGCGCTCGGCGAGCTCCATCGAGCGTGCGACATCGGCGAAGAGGACGGTGACAGGCTTGCGCTCGCCCTCGAGCGCGCTCTTGGAGGCGAGGATCTTCTCGACGAGGTGGCGAGGCGTGTAGGAGCGCGGTTCGGCGGTGGTCGCCGGCGCCGCTAGGCGCGCGCCGCAGGCGTTGCAGAACCTCGACTGGGCGGGGTTCTCGTGTCCGCAGGATGGGCAGCTCATGGGCTCACCCATGTTAGCCCCGTCTGCGTAGAAGTCATCCCCGAGACCATGCGGCGACCTCAGATCGGAGGCTACCACCGGGTCGAGTGTAAGGACCTCGACGAGGCGCTCGATCGCCGTGCGTATTCCGACGGTCCGCGTGGGCGGAACAACTCCTTGCCCCGCTCTGCTAGCGTTGCCAGCTCTGTCACCACAGCACTAAGGCCCAGCAGGGCAAAAAACAGCCGATAACCTATGAAAACGTAGCCATTGTCCATAGAGCGTCCTTAAACCATCGCGCCAACGTTGATTTGCTGCGCTCAATCTCCTGTACCGTGCTGGCCTCCGCCAGCACAACCTGAGTGTCGACCTTTTGCGCGGCGGACATGATCCGTTTCAGCTGCGGGGGATGCGCCGGGTTTTCCGGCTGCACCAGCAGGGCGACACGAGACAGTTTTGGCACGGCAGCCTTCAGCAGCTCGAGCAGCTTCGGGCCGAGGTCGGCGGCGCTCAACGACAGGCCGGTAATGTTTCCTCCGGGCCGCGCCAGGCTCGCGGCAAAGCCATCGCTGACCGGATCAACCGTGACAGTGATGACGACGGGAATGGTCGTGGTCGCGTGTTGCAGCGCTCGGTAGGTGGGCGTTCCCGTTGCCACGATGACGTCCACCTTCAGACGCACCAGCTCCGTGGCCAGGGCCGGCAGGCGCTCGAATTTTCCGTCCGCGAAGCGTGCCTCAATGATGACGTTGGTGCCCTCGACATAACCGAGCTCGCGCATGCCCTGCACGAACGCATTGTAGCGGCCGGTATCCAGCGAAGATTGGCGCGACCCGTGGTAGAGAAACTCGATGCGCGCGACTTTCGATTGCTGTTGGGCGAGCGAGCGTCGCGGCACGGCAAGCACGCCCGCACCAAGCACGATGAGGAAACTCCTACGCGTTGTCACTGGACTGGCTCATCCGGCGGAGCGATTGGGCAAACTCCCGTCGTCCGCTGGCTCCCTGACTCCATCTAATGGTCGTCTTCCCGCAAGTGGTCTGCGAGTCAGGCGCGAGGGGATGCGGGGCGCGTGGGGCAACCGGGCCGGGTCCATGCAGGGGCCCTCCTTACAGGCCGGGCGGGAGTCTAGCAGAGTCAGAGCCTCTCCGACTTCTCTCCGAAGCTGTCGGTCTTGGGGGCATCGGAGTGTTCCTCAAGCATGCGCGCCTGAGTTGCTAAGCATCCGCACGGCTTGAGTCCGGTACTACGCCGCTGCACGTTTTAG
>WNGL01018055.1_pt1 | contig 14757 bp, 13 predicted proteins | sample 5400591 | NCBI WGS metagenome assembly WNGL01 (sample SAMN13153377, study PRJNA577476) | soil metagenome | isolation source: 80 cm soil or saprolite under Garry oak tree replicate 1 | place: USA:California | collected 2016-06-15
CCCGGCCGGGCAAGGTAGTAGTCGGCAATCCAATCGCCGAGATCGAGCAGCGCGGGGGGAAGCGCAGGAACCAAATCAAGCGCGCGCTCGACTGGGCGGATCTTTGTGCCCGCTGGGGGTTGAGTGCCGTTCTTGACGACGACGCCGACCATCGCTTTGCGGCGAAACGGTACAAGCACACGGCTGCCCGGCTGCACGCTTTCGCACATCGGCGCGGGCACCGAATAAGTGAATAGAGTCGGTAGCGGAACGGCCAGCGCCACATCGCAGAATCGCTCGGTCATGGCGAATCGTAGTGTAGCAGGAGGAAGGAGCGCAGCGCCGTTACCGGCTGAGCAAATAAATCCCGGCAAAGATGAAGACAATTCCGACCCACTGGCGTCCCGCGATTCGTTCTCGCAAAACCAACGCTGCCAGAGCAACCGTCACAGCGCCATAAAGTGAGGAAAGGACGCTGACCACTGAGATCTGTTCGAGCTGCATGCCGCGGTTGTTCATCACGAATGCGCTCGTATCCAGCAGGCCCATTCCCCAGGCCTGCGCGCGAACGTTCCCCTTCGGTGGACGAACCGGAGCTCGCAAACAAAACAGAATTGCGAGGGTCATGAGGGTGCACGTCAGGCGGATCATCCAGACTGCTGCAATGGCTCCCGTGCGAGGAATCACGCGAGTCCCCAATAGCCAGAAGAGGACTCCGAAGCCCAGCGAGGAGAGCACCGCCCACAGGATGCCCGCATTGTTTGCATTTCCCCTCGCGGGCAGCGACCCGTCATCGGCGTTTGCCTTTGGCACCTCGCCCGCCGCCACGAAGATGACGCCCATCAGTGTAAGTACAATTCCGATCGCCCGAGCAGGGGTGAGCCGCTCGCCGGTCGCGAGCGAGAGAAGGAGCGTCAGCGCCGGGTAGCTGGCTGAAATAGGCGCGACAACTGCTAGCTTGCCGACTTCAAAGGAGCGATAGAGAGACAGCGTCGAAAGCGCGTTCAGCGAGCCCGCGAGCACTCCCCAGGCCCACGGCCGCCAGCCGGAACCATCGAACAGATGTCCCCATGCTCGGACGTAAAGAAGAAAAGCGGTGAGAAGGAGAAATCCGCACGCTTGCATGTAGAACATTGTGAGAAGGGTTCCGATGCGGCGAGTGGCGAAGCGCGCGACGAAATCGGAAAATCCCCAGCTCAGAGCGGTGAGCAGTCCCAGAAGGATGCCCATAGCGTCAGGCGGGGTTGCCTTTTTTCGCGGTGAGTCCGAGAACGGCCATCACCTTCTGCAGATCCTTCCACACGTCTCCCTTGGCGTTCGGATTGCGCAGGAGATAGGCAGGGTGATAGGTGGCCAGCAGGCGCGCGCCGCGGTATTCGAGCCATTCGCCGCGGAAGTGTGAGATGCCGCGGTTTGTGTGCAGCAGGGTCTGCGCGGCGACACTGCCGAGGCAAACGATAACTTTCGGGCGGACGGCGTCGAGCTGGCGAAACAAAAATGGCGAGCACGTCGCGATCTCATCTCTCTCCGGTGTGCGATTTTCCGGCGGGCGGCACTTCACCACGTTGCAGATGTAAACATCTTTTCGCGCAAGCCCCATCGCCTCGATCATTTGTGTGAGCAGTTTACCGGCCCGGCCGACAAAAGGGAGGCCTTGCGCATCTTCATCCGCGCCCGGGCCCTCGCCGACGAAAACGAGCTCGGCGCGGGAACTGCCATCGCCGAAAACGATTGTGTTTCGGCATTTGCTGAGGCGGCAGCGCGTGCAGTCGCCGATATCCGCGCGGATTTTTTCGAGCGTGTCGCCCTCAACGCGCTCGGCCGCCTCGAAGAGCGTAGGGCCTTGCGCGACCGGCAGCGGCTCCCATTTCGGCGCAGGCTTTGCGGCCGTCGCAAGCGGCTTCCAGTATGAACTCGCCGGGGTCGGCTTAGACGAGCTCGCGTCCACCTTGGAAGAAGTTGCCGGGGGCTCCGGGGGTGGCGGGTTCTCAATGCGAGGTGCTGCGGCGCGGTGGCGATAAAAGAGCTTTATGCCGAGATCTTCGTAGAAACGGAGGCGTTTGGTCAATAGATGTTCGAGGGTTTCGTCGAGGCGGCCGCGCATCAGACTTAGTCGCCGGAGTGGCGCGCGGCAGGCGCAAGTCGCGGGACGGCGCGCAGCCGCAACACTTCATCGAGGATGCGCTGGGCGACTTCGCGTTTTGTCATACGCGGCAGGGCCAACTCACGATTGTCGCGCGAAAAAAGCGTTACGACGTTTGTTTCGACGTCGAAGCCGACGCCTTCGGCGGTCACGTCATTGGCCACGATCAGATCGGCGTTCTTCGCGCTGAGCTTCGTGCGCGCGTTTTCGGCAACGTGGTCGGTCTCCGCCGCAAAACCTACGACGATGCGCTCGCCCTTTACGCGGGCGACATCTGCCAGAATATCCGGCGTGGGCTCGAGTGAGAGCGCAAGGGGGGTCTTCGTACGTTTGATCTTGACCGCTTGCTTTTCCGCGGGACGATAGTCGGCCACGGCAGCCGCCAGGATGGCGATCGAGCATGCGGGAAAATGTTCGAGCACGGAATGATGCATCTCGTCCGCAGTGCGAACCAAGATTCGTTCGGCGCCGTCGGGCGAATCGAGCGCGACGGGCCCGCTCACCAAAATCACGCGGGCGCCGCGCCGCGCGGCCGCCTCGGCCACGGCATAACCCATCTTGCCGGAGGAGCGATTGGTAAGATAGCGAACTGGATCGAGATCCTCGCAGGTGGGCCCCGCGGTGACCAGAATGGTTTCGCCTTCGAGGTCTCGCTTGATCTGCAGGGTCTCGCGGACCGCCGCGAGGATGGCTTCGATTCCGGCCAGGCGTCCTGCGCCGGTCATCCCGCAGGCGAGGTAACCCTCGTCGGGATCGACGATGATCACGCCGCGGGCGCGCAACATTTCCACGTTTTCTTGCGTAGCGCCGTGCTGCCACATATTCACATTCATCGCCGGTGCGATGACGACCGGGGCGGTCGTGGCGAGGTACAGCGTAGTCAGAAAATCGTCGGCGATGCCGCGCGCGAATTTGGCGATGACGTCTGCGGTGGCCGGAGCAACGAGCAGGAGATCGGTGCGCTGCGCCACCGCGATGTGCTCGATGGCGCTCTCGAGGTTGGCGGGGCCTCCGGCGGAATCGCCGAAGAGGTCGGTGATGACTTTCTGGCCGGTGAGCGCGGCGAAGGTAAGCGGCGCGACAAACTCGCGCGCGGCGCGAGTCATCACCACCTGCACGGTGAAACCGTCCTGTTGAAGCCGGCGCGTTAGCTCCGCCGCCTTGTAGGCGGCCACGCCGCCGGTTACGCCGAGGGTGATGTGCATGGCGCCTTTCGCGCAGCTACTTGCGGCGCTTTCCCTCCTTGTCCTCTCCTTCGCCCGGAAATTCTGGGACCTCGTATTCGAGAACGTTCAGGTCCAGCTCTTCGGTAGCGATGCGCGTGGCCTTCTGTGTGTGCGGATTGTCGATCAATGGCGGCGCGCCGGCCATGAGCTGGCGTGCGCGGCGAGCCGCAACGACAACGTACGCAAACTGGCTTTCGGGAGCTTTGCTCTCGACGCTCATCTCAAGTTTTCCCTCCGAACGACGCTAGAAGCCGCTCCACGAAGCCGCGGTTGCGCGCACTTGCGCAGCGCAGCGCCAGGAGAATTGCCTGAACAGCCCGCCCAGCCCGCTCCATGTCGTCATTGACAACGCAATAGTCATAATACTTGCCGAAGGCCTGAATCTCATCTCGAGCCCGAGCCAGACGCCGCGCAATTTCCTCTTCGGAATCCTGGCCGCGGCTGCGAAGGCGCCGCTCGAGCTCTTCGCGCGAGGGGGGGAGAATGAAGATAGCTACCGATTCAGGCAGCTTTTCCTTCACCTGAGCCGCGCCCTGCACGTCGATTTCCAGCACCAGGTCGCGGCCCGTGCGGCGCGACTCGTCAAGCCATTTTCGCGGCGTCCCGTAAGCGTACTTGCCGAATACGCGCGCATATTCGAGAAACTCGCCGCGCGCGGCCATGGCGTCGAACTCGGCTTCCGTCACAAAATCATAGCATTTTCCGCTGCTCTCCGTCGTGCGGCGGGGCCGCGTGGTGCGCGAGACGGAGGGCATCGTCCGGGGCAGTTCGAGCAGGCGCTGCACGAGAGTCGATTTTCCCGACCCCGATGGCCCCGATACGATCAGCACGAGCGGCGAGACTTCCGTTCCCGTCGTCATTCGATGTTCTGCACCTGCTCGCGGAGTTTTTCGATTTCAGCTTTGATCTCAAGAGCCAGTCCGGTAATCGCGAGGCCCTCGCTTTCCACACCGGGTGTCTTGGAGAGCAGAGTGTTCGCCTCGCGGTGCATTTCCTGGAGCAGGAAATCGAGCTTCTTGCCGATTTCGCCGCCCTCGGCCAGCAACTTGTCAAATTGCGTCAAATGGCTGCGCAGGCGGTCGAGTTCCTCGCTGATGTCGCTGCGCTCGGCGAGCAGCGCGGCCTCCTGAGAGAGCCTCGCGGAATCCACGAGCACGCCGCTCAGCAGCTCTTTCAGGCGCATCTCGAGCCGGCGGCGGAACGCCGGCAGGAGATTCACCGCCAGCCTGCGGATTTCTCCGGCCTGCTGGCCGATGCGGTCCGCGCGGGCGCGCAATTCCTGCGCCAAGTGCTGGCCTTCCAGGCGCCGCATCTCCCCGAGCTTGGTAAGCGCGTCCTGCAAGCAGGCGTCGAGGGCGCCGCCGAGTTGCTCCTGCTCGTCTTCCGATTCAGGGACTGCGGGCGCGATTCCGGTTACGACCCCGGGCAAGCGCAAGAGCGAGACGACATCCACCTCGGAGCGGGAGTCCGTCTGCTGGCGAAATTCTTCAGCCAGATGGAGGTAGGCGTGCGCGACTTCGCGATTGATCTGGAGCGGAGCGGCCGAGGCAAGCTGGATGCTCACATGGATTTCGATGTGACCTCGGTGGACGCGCTGGCGAACCCCCTGCCGCAAGCGCGATTCGTACAAATCGAAGCCTTCGGGCAAGCGCAGCTTCACATCCAGGAAACGATGATTGACGCTCTTCACGCTCATCCGCAGCGCCCAGCCGTTGTGCTCTCCGCGTGCGACGGCAAAACCGGTCATCGAGGCGCACGTGGGCTGTTTGGCGGTGGATGGATTCGCCAGCGTCATGACTTGCCGGCAGGCGCCGGAGCTCCGTTGGAAGCAACTCGGGCGGCGAGGCTCTCGTCGTCGGCAAATTGCAGCTCATGAAGCCGCGCGTAGAGGCCCCCGCGCGCCAGCAGATCGGCGTGCCTGCCCGATTCACAGATCAGGCCATCTTCGAGGACGAGAATGCGATCGGCGCGGCGAATCGTGGCCAGGCGATGCGCGATGACGAAGACCGTGCGGCCGACCATCAAATTGCCGAGTGCTTTCTGGACAAGCATTTCGGACTCTGAATCGAGTTCCGAAGTCGCCTCATCGAGAATCAGGATGGGGGAATTTTTCAATATGGCGCGGGCAATCGCGATGCGCTGCCGCTGACCGCCGCTCAGGCGCTGGCCGCGTTCGCCGATCAGCGTGTCGTAGCCTTGCGGAAGCTCCAGGATGAATTCGTGGGCCAGCGCGGCGCGGGCGGCCTCGACGACGCTGGCGGGGTCCACATTCGCGAGGCCGTAGCAAATATTGTTCCTGACCGTGTCGTGAAAGAGGATGTTTTCCTGGGTGACCACGGCAATCTGCGCGCGCAGGGAACGCAGTGTCACGTCGCGGACGTCCACTCCATCAACCCGGATGGTTCCGCCCGACACTTCGTAAAAGCGTGGAAGCAGGTTGACCAGGGTCGTCTTCCCCGCCCCGCTGGTTCCGACGATGGCAATCACTTCGCCTTTTCGCGCCGTGAAGTCGATGCCGCGCAACACAAGTGTCGAATCGTAGGAGAAGCTGACGCTGTCGAACTCGATCTCGCTGGCGAACGGCGGAAGCGTGCTCGCTCCGGGAGCGTCCTGCTCCTCTTCCGGCAGGTCGAGCAAAGCAAAAACCTGCTTGGTGGCGCCTTCCGCTTGCTGGAATTGCTGATAGATGGAGCCCATTCTCTTTACCGGCTCGTAGGACTTGAACAGCGCGTAGACAAAGGCGAAAAACAGTCCAAGGGTTATCTGGTGCAGGCGAATTTTGTCGCGCGCGTAGAGCAACAGAAAGGCGATCACGACGGGTTGGAGCAAATCCATGAGCGGAGAAGTAACCACCTGCGCACGGACCCACCGCATGGTTTCGCGCAGGAGGCGGCGGGCGGCGCCGCGAAACTTGCCAATTTCGAACTCCTCCATTCCGAAGGCCTTGACGATGCGGTTGCCGCTGACCGTCTCCTGCAGGATTTGGCTCAGCTCGCCGAGGCGCGTCTGGCTGTCTTCCACCGAGCGCCGGATGCGGCGGCCCAGTTTCCCCACCGGCCAAATCACCATCGGCAGAAGAAACACTGATCCGACGGCCATCGTCAGGTCGATGCGGAGAAGTACGGCGAGGAAAACCAACAAGCCAAATCCCTGCCGGAAAAAGTCAGCGAGATACTCCGACAGCGCGAGCCGTGCGCGTTCCACATCGTTGATCACGGCGGACATCAAACGTCCCGCGGGCTGGTGCTGGAAAAAGTCGATGGGCTGGCGGATCAGCTTGGCGTAGATTTGATTGCGCAAATCGGTGATGGCGAGGTGGCCGACGGATTGGACCAGAGTGGTTCCCGCGTACTCCGAAATGGCTTTCACGAAGAAAACGGCCAAAAGGGAGAACGCAACCACAGTCCAGACATTGTGGATACTCGGCGGGAAGAACCCGTTGAGATAAATCGTGTGACCCCCGAAGGGCAGCTTGACCAACGGCAAGCTCGAGTCGCTCACCGCCGGATTCAGGACGCGGTCCACCATGGGAGCGATCATGAGCGCCACGATGCCTTCGGCAAGGGCTACAAACCCGAGCAAAACCACCCCAAACGCCATGCGGAACCGGTACGGTCGCACGTAACTCAGCAAGCGGCGCAGTTGTGGTGAAAGAAAAGAGGTCACGCCTCAAGCCCCCTGGAACCGGAACAGTGGTACGCTAAGCGCCGGGCGGCAGTGTGTCAAGTTACCGAAGGGCGCGATGTGGGCTACTTGTCTATGTCGCGATGGACCACTTTTGCATCGTACCCGCGCGCATGTAGGGCCTTGCGCATGGCCTCGGCAAGCGTCACGCGTCGACAAGCACGAACCCGGCATCTATCTCTCGGACGAGATGTCCACAAGTGCGACCCAGTCCTGGGCTCGAATGGCTGAATGTGGGACTGAGAAACGACTCAGTTTATAGCATCTCTTTGCTATGCCCCGCAGCTCTTTACGCCTTTCGACAAATGGGATGAGCCGCGAAGCTCGCTTAGCCAGCGACGACCGTTGCCCTCGAAAAGCGTAGCCATCTTCCGGTCGGAACTGAGCCCAAGCAATCGAATGAACGAATCCCGCAGGCCCGAATTGGTCCGAGCGCAGGACATCTTCCACGAAAACGCGGATAGGACCAGGGAATGCATTTAGCGCATCGTGGAACGCCACAACTCCGAGGGCCGCCAGATGGGGTAGGAACCCGTCCAAGTCTGTCTTGGCGCCCGCGTAGCTGTGGTCGCCGTCAATCCACAATAGCCGGACGGGCCGGTCCCATGAACTCGCCACGTCGGCCGAATAACCAACATGTGGTTCCACGTGCGCCGTTAGCCCGGCGGCGCCTATTGAGTCGAGGAACGCCGCATACGAAGAGGCATTCGGGTTTGCCTGACGATCCAAAAGGATGGGTGAATTGTGGGGATCTATGGCTACGACTGGGCCGAAACTGTAATGTGAGGCCACCTTGGCGAGCATGACAGTAGAGCGTCCCTTGAAGCCCCAAGATGGCCCGGGACCTTTTGGGTGTGTTCCCACGCGTCATCAAGAACGGTTTCGAGGTCTGCGGCGGGAATCTTGACGCTAACCAAAGTTTATCTCCTTAACTTGTTTAAACGACTACTTATCCAAATCACGATGAATCACTTTCGCCGAATATCCGTGCTTTTCGAGTGCTCTTCGGACGGCTTCGGCAAGCATGACGGAGCGGTGCCGGCCGCCAGTGCAGCCCAAGGCGATCGTCAGGTAGCTTTTTCCTTCGCGGATATAGTGCGGTATCAGATAGGTCAGCAGTCCTTCCATCCTTCGCAGAAACTCGGCTGTCTGGGGAAACGAACGCAGATAGCGGATGATCCTTCTGTCCTTGCCCGAGAACCGCCGCAGCCTGGGAACGAAATGAGGATTGGGCAGGAAGCGCACGTCAAAAACGAGATCGGCGTCGGTCGGAATGCCGTAGCGGTAGCCGAAACTCACCAGTGACAGCAGGAGCGGCTGCCGTCCGGACGTCTTGAAGCGCTCCGTGATGAAGTGGCGCAGCTCGTGCACGTTGAACTTCGTCGTGTCGATGACGAAGTCGGCCAACTTGCGGATCGGGTCCATCAGGGCGCGCTCGCGCTGGAGTCCCCGGCGGACGGACTGGTCCTTCCCCAGTGGGTGCGGCCGACGGGTCTCGCTGTAACGCCGCAGGAGCGCATCCTCCGTCGCTTCGATGAAGACGAGGGTCATCGGGTGCTCGCGGCGCAGGTGTTTGTAGAGACCCGGCAGCTTTTCAAGTTGCGCGCCCTCGCGTGCGTCCACCAGAAGTGCGGCCCGGCCGAAATCCTCCCCGCCATGGGCATGCAACTCGGCAAAAATGGGGATCAGCTCGACGGGCAGGTTATCCACGCAGTAGAAGCCCATGTCCTCAAAGGCGTGGAGAACGGTGCTTTTGCCCGACCCCGAAAGCCCGGTGAGGATGACGAGTTCGCGGCCCTCACGTCCGCGCTGACGTTTGGACGGCCGCTGGGCGTTGTATTTCACGGACGCGGCCGGTTCAGGCTTTCACGCGGCGCTGGTGGGTGCTGGGAATGCGCATGTCCTCGCGGTATTTCGCCACCGTGCGGCGCGTCACGCGGATGCCGCCTTCGTCGAGCTTCTTGGCAATCTGCTCGTCGGTGAGCGGCTTAGCGGAATCTTCCTCTTCGATCATTTTCTTGACGAGCCGCTTGAGGGTGAGCAGCGACATCCCCCCGCCTTCGGGGCCGTTCACCGCTTCCGAAAAAAAGGACCGCAGCTCGATGACGCCTTGCGGAGTGTGCGCGTACTTGCTGGCGACGGCCCGGCTCACCGTCGAAGGATGCACGCCGACCTCCTCGGCGACTTCCTTGATCATCATGGGCTTGAGCGCGTCGGCTCCATGATCGAGATACTCGTCTTGGCGGGCGATAATCGACTGGCACACGCGCAGGATGGTGTGTTTGCGCTGCTCGATGTTCTTGAGCAACTGGATGGCGGCCGTGAAGCGCTCTTTCACGTAATTGCGTACGTCGCGATCGGCTGCATCGCGGGCGAGCAGGCGGCGGTAAGTCGGGCTCAGGCGCAGTTGCGGCATGTCATCCTCATTGAGGAAGACCTGCCACTGGTCATCGACCTTGCGGAAATAGACATCGGGCTCGACCAGGCGCGGCTCCGTCTTGTTGTAACGGAGCCCCGGCCGAGGGTCGCACTTCTTGATGACGTCCAAAGCGTGCTTCACGACCTCGACCGGCCGATTCAACGCCCGCGCGATCTCTTTCAGTTGGTTGGCCTGCACCTGCTTCAGATGTTCGGAAACAATCTGCTGCGCCAGGGTGTTCTGCGGATCGAGCGTTTTCAATTGCAGCAGGAGGCACTCGCGAAGGTCGCGGGCGCCGACGCCGAGAGGATCGAACTCCTGGACGACCGTTAGTGCCTCTTCGATGTCCTCTGCCGGGCAGGTCCCGTTTTGCGAAAGCTCCTCGAGCGACGCCATAAGGTACCCGTTTTCGTCGAGATTGCCGATGATGTTTTCGGCGATCTCGCGAACCGCTGCCGAGCAAATGGTGACGCTCAATTGCCACGCCAAGTGTTCGGTTAAGCCGCGCGGGGAGGAGAGAAATTTTTCGAAGGAAGGCCGCTCGGAGACTTCGCGCTCCTGGGATTGCCCCCCGTCCCCGCCCGTGTCGAGATACTGGTTGAAGAAAGCGCCCACGTCGAACTCGTCGAAGGGATTGGCGGCTTCGGTTTCCGGCACCTTTTCGGTTTCCGCCTTCAGAAATTCCTGGTCGCTGTAATTGTCGGTCGGGGAAACGTCCTCAGTCAGCTCCTCGAGGACTGGGTTAGCAATCATCTCCTGGTTGATCATTTCCTTGAGCTCGAGCCGGTTCAGCGCCAGCACGCTGACCATCTGCACCAGGCCGGGCGTCAGAATCTGCTTCTGCGCCACTCTCAGATTGAGCTTGAGTCCCTGCCAACCCATATGCAGATTGCCCCAGTGGTGCTAGTTGAGTCGGAAATGATCGCCCAGGTACACGCGGCGAACCTCTGCATCCTCGCTGAGAGACTCCGGCGTACCCGTCGCCATTATTCTCCCATGATTCAGTATGTATGCGCGATCTGTCACGCTCAGCGTTTCCCGCACATTGTGGTCCGTGATCAGCACGCCGATTCCGGACCGCGCCAAGTCCTTGATGATCTCCTGGAGATCCTTGACGGTAAGAGGATCGATCCCGGAGAACGGCTCATCCAAGAGCATGAAGGAAGGCTCCAGGGTGAGCGAGCGGGCGATCTCCAGCCGGCGGCGCTCCCCGCCCGAAAGAGAGTACGCTTTGCTGTAGCGAACCGTCTCGAGCCCTAACTGCATCAGCAATTCCTCCAGCCGGTCCCGCTGTTGCTCGGGCGTGAGCGGCAAAGTCTCCAGCACCGCCAGGAGATTCTCTTCGGTTGTCAATTGACGGAAGACCGAGGGCTCCTGAGGCAGATAGCTGATCCCGCTTCGGGCCCGGAGATACATCGGAAGATCCGTGATTTCGTCGCCGTTCAGGAGGACACGGCCGGAGTCAGGCCGGGCAAGTCCGACGAGGATCGAAAACGTAGTCGTTTTTCCTGCACCGTTGGGCCCCAGGAGCCCAACGACTTCACCCTGTCCGATCTCCAGCTCAACGTCGTCAACGACCTTCCGTCCGCGATAGGTCTTACTGATCTCGACGGCCTGAAGCTTCAGCATACCTCGTCATTTCTCGACTCGGTGCCTCGTCAACGTCCGTGAACCATTTTCGGAATCCACGATGATCGTATCATCCGCTAAAAAGAAGGTCAATTGACGGCCCGTGGTCGTTCCGCGAAGAGCGTCGTACAAAATCGGCGTTCCGCCGGACAGCACGAATTTCCCCGCCGAGGCGAGGTACTCGCCTCGCTCCGCAACGCCGCGTCTGTCACCCTGCTCGACGGTGACGCCGCCGGTGCCCAGAGCCCGGCTCAGTTGTTGTGCGCCGTTTACCTGGCTCCGCATGAAATAGAGGTCGAGCGCGGCCGCGCGGATACGCTCCGTATCGCACGCGGCGAAGACGTTCTTTTCGAGATGCGCGCGGTTGTCCGCCTCGCGATAGGTGAGAGACTCGGACTGTACATGCCAGAGATTCGACGAACGGGCCGCTTGCTTGGCCGTTGCCTGGACCGGGCTCGCCCCGGCTGGCGTTTTGACGGCCAAGGCCGTCTGCGGAAAGACTGCGCGCACGTTTCCTGTCGCGTTCAATCCCCGCGGGATCCGCAGCAGCTCGATAGAATCCGCTTCGAGGACGGAGTCGCCTTGCCAGAGCCGCGCGTGGCCGGTATAGAGCGCGCCGCCGGTCTGCGAATTGGCCTGAAGTTTGTCGGCGGTTACGTTGGCTGACTGCGGGGCCAGGTGAACTGTGGAACTGTGTGGCGAAAGATCGGTCGAGCGAACGCCGCCTTCCGCGCGAATGTCGCCCGTGGTCTGCATGAAGGTGATCTGCCGCGCCTGTGTCTCCGTGGCCGAGTCGCGCACGCGGGCGTTGCCAGTCAGCACGGCGGTTTGTTCCGCGCGGTGAAAAGCCGCCTGGTCGGCCTGCGCATTGCGGTCGCCCTCCTTCAACCGGACATCGCCGTGGAGATCCATCTGCGTCCAGCCGCCGCTGGCCGCGAGCTGCGCGGTGGCGCTCTGCGAGGTTGCAGTCTGCAGCGACTTCCCGGGAATCTGCCGCTGCGTTTGCACGTTGCCCTGCGCTTCCAGCCGCTCGGCGCGGCCCCCGGCGCCGAAATCGAGCGCCAAGTGATTGGCGCTGAGTTCCATGTGGGTAGCTGTGCCGCCGCTTGTCGCAGCGTGTTCGGTCCAATGGATCGCGCCCGCCGCAAGGGTCTCGCCCCGCACCGGTCTGCTCGCTCCATGCTCCTCTCCGCCGAAAAGGACGCGCATCGCCTCGGTTTGGAGCGAACGGGAGTCACCGCTCGCAAAGCTGGCCTGCAAGGCAACGTTGCCCTCGAATGTCAGATCGTGCGGTTTTTCCACGCGCGGCAGAAGCTGCATCTCCATCCTGTCCGCTTGGAGCTGATCTTCCTCCGCTTGCCCATGAAGCGATCCGCGCACGGACCCGGCCGCCTCGATTCTTTGCACCCAACCTGCTTGCGCGAACTGCGCGGTGACAGAGTCTGCCGTAACCGTAGATTCCCCGCGCGTGCCGTGGGAGCGAATCTCGGGACGCGCTCCCCCTGCCCCTGCCGATGCCGCCAAGCGCTGTGCGCGGTTGCTCGCATCGAGAAGCAACGTCAGCTCTCCCGCCGTCAGATGCACCGCGCCGAAATCCGCGTCCACCGGTCCCAGCAGCCGCAGCGAGTTCATTTCGCGCTGGAATTCCAAGGCGGCTCCGCGGACGTGTGCCTCCTGGTCCCGTTTGTCCGGCGTTTGGGCTGCCTTCGAGGAGGCCATTGCAGGCTGCCGGATCGTAAGATGAACATCTCGCTTCAAACGGAGGATTCCCCCGTCGGACTGGTATCGGGCGCCCACGGCCTCGCCACCTCCGCTGGGGAAGGTGAACCGCACCGGCTGATCCGTCTCAGCGATGCCGCTCATTCGATCAAAGGTGACACCGCGTGTCTCAACATGGACCAACCGCGCGGACGTGGCGTCCTTCGGCGGGCGCTCGGCATCAGCCGCGCTCTGCAGGTCCATCTGCACCTCTCCGCTACAGATGATTTTCCCGGACTCTCTCGCGTATTGGCAGCTTGTCGTGTGAATCGTGTCGTGGCGCTCGCCCGACTGGCCGAAAATAGTGATCTGCACCTCTTCGAGCAGGTTCTCATCCTTGCCTTTGAATTCCGTCGAGCGCGACGCGCGCACGGTAAAAATCGTCCGGTCCTTTTCGACTTTGGAAAAGGTAATTTCGCCGGTTTGACGCTCCACGCTCGGCGGCGGTGGCGGCGGAGCCTTCCGTTTTTGGCGGTAGCCGACCCAGCTCCGCTCCAGATACACGCTGAGCGTGATCGCCACGAGCGCGAGGGCCACGCCGGCCGACCATCGGGCATAACGCGCTGCTTCCGTTCCGAGCATGTCACTCTGAGTATAGGAGGGGGGCAAGGGCCGTACAACGTTGCCTGGCGGAAGCTGGCGCCAAACGCTAGCGTCCTGTCTCTGAAGTTCGCCGACAAAATTCGCCGCCACAAGCCGTTGTAGGGGCGCGCTTTAGCGCGTCCCCTTTTACGTCGCGAACCACTGTTACAGGGCACTACTCTTTCAAGATTCCCACATTCGCTGCTGCCACGCTGTCGCGGTTGGTGTTCTTGACCAGATACATGGCCTCATCCGCCAGGTGCAGCAGCCCGACCTTGGTCTTTGAATCCGCGGGGTACGCCGCCACCCCGACGCTCACCGTTATGTGCACGTCCAGACCTTCGCCCTTCAGCCATATCGTTTCCCGGATCAATTTGTGGAGGCGGCGCGCCACAACCAGGGCATTGTCTTTCGACGTCTGCGGCAATAGCACGACGAATTCATCGCCGCCGTAGCGGAAGGCGAAGTCGATCAGCCGGCAATGGTTCTTGATCACCTGGCCGATCTCCGCGAGCAGCTTCGAGCCCATGAGATGCCCGTGGGTGTCGTTCACCAGTTTGAAATGATCGAGATCGAGAAAGACCAGCGAAAACTCGTAGTTGTATCGCTGCGAGCGGTAGATTTCCGTCTCCAGAATGACGTTCAAATGGCGCGCGTTGTACAGGCACGTGCAGTCGTCGGTGATCGTCAGCTCATGAATGCGCTTGACGTGCCGCGCGTTTTCCAGCGCGATGGCGGCAAAGTCCGCCAGGGCCTCGAGTAAACTCATGTCGCGCTGATCGAAGCCGTGCGGCCCCACCGTGTTGATGAGCTCGATCACCCCGAGGCAGTTGTCGCGGAATTTCACCGGAACCGCGACAATCGACTGCGTTTCCATTTTCGTCTTCTCATCCACCTTGGAAAAGAAGCGCGTATCTTTGGAAACGTCCGGGACGATCACGGCCTCGCCGTGCTGCGCCACCCACCCGGCGATTCCCTGACCCATCTTGACGCGCACGTCTTTCAGGGCCTGCGACGCCTTGCCCACGGCCAGCTCGAAGTACAGTTCCTGCCGGGACTCGTCGAGCAACAACAGCGACCACGTATCCGGGCGCAGGAATTCGTCGATCTTTTCCATGATCGTGCTCAGGACCTGGTCGAGCTGCAGCGAGGAGGTGAGCGCTTTTCCCAGTTCCTGGAAAACCGCCAACTGGCCCGCTTCCCGCTGGTCCAACGGCAGGCCGGGATTGCGTCGCCTCTCAACCTCCGGAAATTGTTTCAAGTCCTCCACGCTTTTCGGACCCAAGTCAGAGTGTATTCAGCCGCTCCACGCACACGAGCCCGCCGTGGCGGGCGAG
>WNGL01009622.1_pt1 | contig 14756 bp, 10 predicted proteins | sample 5400591 | NCBI WGS metagenome assembly WNGL01 (sample SAMN13153377, study PRJNA577476) | soil metagenome | isolation source: 80 cm soil or saprolite under Garry oak tree replicate 1 | place: USA:California | collected 2016-06-15
CTCCTACGTCTTCTGCTTCTTCGGTAGTGTTCAACATGATAAAGAGCACCGGCTTTTTCTCCATCTTTGCAAGCTGCTCTCGATACTCTCGCCAGCGTTCTACGCCCGCCGTTAAATAGACGCGATAGCGCACACTGGCGACATCGCTTCTCGCCTCTTCAAAGTCGGCAACACCTTTGACCGGCCTTTTGACAACATTGTCCAGAATGGCTTGCTTGATCGGGTAATCAGAGATGACCCAGGGGAATAAGGCGCCCCTTGTGAAACGAGGTGTGGCGGAAAAGTCTAATTGGGCTGCCAATGGTAAACTTGTGTGAAGTCGGCGGATCACCTTATTCCATTCGTTCTCTTCATCATGCGTGTGATGGGCCTCATCATTCAGTACTAAAATTTGGCCCGCTCGTTTGGCAAGCATTTCGATAAAACCGGCGAGATCGCTATTCAAGTCGTCTTTGGGTCTAAGGCCAAGAACTTCGGTCATGATTTCAGGCTCGTCGTCGTCTTTCTGGCGCTCTGTTCTGTCGTAAAGCTGCTGGATATTGGTGAGAAATAACATCCCATCGGCCGGGGCGCGTTCGGCATCCCCGCGCATAATGCAATCAAATTCCCAGGAAATTTTGAGTTCACGGGGGATGAGTGGGTCAAGCCTGAAAATACGTCCACCCTCAAAATCGCTTTTCAGTCGCTCATAGACAATGACATTGGGAGCGATGATCAAGAAGGTTTTAGCGTAGTCGTCTTCATTTTCGCGTACGGCATTGAAGTATTGCCAGACAATAGCGAGTGACATCACCTTGGTTTTCCCGCTGCCTGTGGCCATTTTTGTGCAATAGCGAGCAAACTCATCGTAGGCGGGCAAACGTACCTGGCTATTGGCAGGGGCATATTTTTCCAGGAGGTCTTTGCGCGTACGTATCTTCGCCACCTCGTAGACATAGATGAGCGTTTCTATCGCCTCGCGTTGGGCATCCAGGTACTTAAAGAGTTGCCCGTTCGATAATTTATGATCGGTAAAGAACCAGTGATTAAGTAAAGTGCGGGTAGTGGGCGTGATGCCCTGATATCCATTGTCTTTCCACTCCGTGACCAGCTTTCGCAAGGCTGGAACACAGGGCGCTGTCCTGAGATAGAGGGTCAGGTCAAAAAGGCCAGGCTGAACTTCGTTTTCTTTTATTTTACGAATGCGTGCCATACCTGTTTCTTTCTAGCTAGCTCTTGCTGAAAGCTGTACTATTGGTGTTAGATCACTTCTACCGTCACGGCTTTTGTGGTGTCGTTGCCAAGAATGTCTATGACTTTCATGACAATGGTATAGCTGCCAGGCTCATCATATTCATGAAAAGCTTTGAGGAGTATTTTCGGTTCTTTCTTTGTCCTGTAGGTCTGCCATTGATTATGGAATGTATCATCTCGATAATCCCAATCGACCGCCCAGTAGTCGATCCACTGGCTCCACTGCGTGATCGCCTTCCTGACATCCTCGGGAACGTCATCGGGTGGCATAAAGAAGTTCTGTAACTCAACCGATACACATTTCTTTGTTGGCTTCACATCTACTGCTAAGGCTGCTAGCTCATAAAAGGCGATATCTCCTTGCTCGACTGCTTTCTTTTCCAGCACCTCACGCGGTATTTTTTTGAAAGCGAGCCGGATATTTGCATCCGCGGCCATTTGTTTCGCAGTTTCATTAAGGTCAAAGGCAAAATCCCAGCCAAGAATATCAATACCGTTGCTATGCTCGCCAACATCTTTTCCTCTCACCCGCCAGAACTCATTGACGATGGATTTTACCTCCCCAAGAGCAATTGGGGCATCTACAGACCCCACGTGAACGAGTCTTCCTCCTTTGATACCATGAATCCAGGTATAGCCTTCTATAGGAGTAGCATGGTAGAGTTGGAGGATGAAATTGCGGTAGCGTAATTGTACATTCGCTCTCTGTGTTGGATCAGAGAACTCGGCAGTTTGCCATGCTTGCCGCTCATATTTGCCAAGGTTCTGAACCACAAAAGGTTTTACATTATCGATAGAGAGGAGACGTTTACGAGTAGTATGAATAGCAAAGCGCCCTAGATCACAGGTTATCCAACGTCGTCCAAGTTTCTCTGCTACGGCGGCAGTTGTACCACTACCGCAGAAGCAGTCCAGTATGAGATCGCCTTCATTTGAAGATGCTTTGATAATTCGTTCAAGGAGCGCTTCGGGTTTCTGGGTCGCATAGCCAGCACGTTCTATAGACTGACTTTGTACTGGGGGGATCTCATCCCATAGATTTGTGATTGGTCTTCCTTGTTCCTCATTTAAATAGATCTTACGTTGAGGTTTCCTATTTTTCGACCACACCAACATATTCTTTTTATCAAAGTCAATTAGTTTCTCCCGTTCAACCATCCACCCGAATTTTGGCGTATAACCATTGTATTCATATATAAGGTTTGGGCGAATACCTAAAGCCGGGTTTCTCTCTATTTGATGCAAGCGATAACGCCGTCCATCCTGCTCAGAAAACCTATAAAAACTTTCTATGTAGTCCTGCGTAAAAGCAGCATACTGAGGATTCCAAACAGCATTATCAGACATACCGTAATAGAGGATCATATCAGTAATATTACCAATGCCACGCGAATCGTTATGAGCAGCCGTACGTTTCCAAATAATCTCTGACCTAAAACAATCAGCTCCAAACACTTCATCAATAATTGCTTTAGCGCTGAAGCCAACATGCCAATCCAAATGCACATAAATACTACCGTTATCGGCCAAAAGCTCACGGAGTAAGACGATCGTTTCATAAAACCATTGAAAATAACTATCTAAACCTCGTCCCCAAGTATCTCGATAAGCTTTCTGCTCAATGATATTAGGTTCCTTCGTAAAGCTTTCGTCACTTTCCGGGATAGTGGCAGTAAAAGAGAAGTCAGCGCCAGTTGCGAAGGGAGGATCGATGTAGATGAGATTCACTTTACCTACAAATTCGGAAAGTAGGCTGGGCAAAACATATTTCTTATCACCCCAGATTAAAAGATTGCGCCATTCAGTCTGTCGTCCAGCAAAAAGCATATCGAGAGTTAGCTGACGCTCCTGTGCAGTTTCGTTTACGGTTTCTACAGTTTGAAAGGGAAGCTCAATACGTCCAGGCCCGACTTTTTTCCCGTCTTTGTACTTACCATCCCATATTAGCTCGGTCAATGCAGTCGTCTCCTACTAGTCAACGTATCGAAAGCGATACCTGTTGTTCTCAGTAGTCAAAAGATCACTGAAAGGAGGGAGATCATCTTCTACTTATATTATCTTCCGTCTACCCAACGACGGCCGGTAGTGGGACCTCGTATTGTTTTCCAGGTCACATTCAGGTTGAAGCTCACGTAACCTTCTCTCACTTCTAGCGATTTGCCTGAAGAGGACGCAGTCTATGCAGGCTCAATGTATGAGGCTCGTTGTGCATTTTATAGGTTAATTACTTCATTGTCAATGGAAATGCAGTGTTTGTAGTACCTCTTGCAAACATAGAGATGAAATGAGTTGCGTATCCTTTGTAAGGTACCCATTTGTTTGTTGGCCGGATATTTTCACTGCGATGTAATGGCAAGAATGTTTTATGAGTAGTATCCAGGTAGTTGATTACCTGTTGTCCGTCATATTATCCAATGCCCCGTTAAGAATTGGAGGAGCATGAATGAAAGCAGCGTTAAAGCAATCGCGAGGTAATAGAAATTGAACTGCCGGTTCTTGCCGATAGCCGCTAGCGTGATGAATGCCGGGAACACTTCTAACATGTAGCGCGAATACGCCGCCATGGGTACGGTATTTGCGCTAGGATAAAGCTGGCAGGTGAACGCGCCAATGATTCCTTGCCAGGGAGGGGCTAAGTAGCGGTGCCAGACCACTTGTGCGTGCGAGAAGGCTAGAGCATCATGAAATTGGAAAAAGCAATAGAGCGCGTAGATACCTAGTCCCGCTGGAATAAGCACGCCGGCCAGGACATCGAAACGGATCATCCCTGGCTTGAACTCATGCTGATGTGCATATTCATAGAAGAAAGGCAGGAGAAGAGCCAATCCTGCAGATCGCGTCAGGATAGCCAGGGCGCCAGAAAGACCGGCCAGCCACCAGTTTCCACGGCGCATAGCGTAGAAGCTGAGTATGGCGAGAAAAAGAAAGAGAGACTCATTATAGGCGCCAGCAAAGAAAAAGGCGGTGGGGAACACGGAAAGGTAGATTGTCGTGCGATAGGCGCGTTCAGCATCAAAGTCTTCCTCCACCAACCGGTACAGTAGCAGGAGCATACCCAGACCAGCCAGGTTTGAGATAAGGAGGCCAGCGACAAAAGGATCGTGAGCAAGAAATGATACGCCTCTTTCAAGCAGGGGGAAGAGTGGAAAGAAAGCGGTCTTATAGGATTCAGTATAGCCATGTGTCGCTATGCTCGTGTAATGCCCACTATCCCAGCGAAACCACGAGGTGAGCAAGGTATGAATGCGCAGGCTTGTTATTGAAAAATCACCGATGGTAAACAAGGTTGCCAGGTAGGTTAAGGTAAGGAATGCCAGGTGTACGGCGATATAAATAGGCAAAACCTGTTGTAGTGCAATTCGCCATTTCAACCAGGATGAATCAGCAGCAGGTTGTTCCTGTAGAGCCTTAACAGGAGTCGTGGTGTCGTCGATAGTTTGCACAGCAGAAGGAGGTCCTTGCATATTCTCTTGTGTGCCTGGAAGGTTTCCCTGGGAAGAATCAGCAGATTTCCCATCTTTATACTTGCCATCCCATATTAGCCCGGTCAAGGCGCTTGCCTCCTATCTAGTCAATGCATCGATAAGGTTGATTGTGTACCGTTCTAATTGCCCCAGTTTATATTATGAAGCAGGAATGATGCAAGGCATGTAGGACAATAGGCTAATATTAACTGCCCCATTCTTGCCTTTTACTCTTAAGCTCTGTATTAAGCCTATGTTGCAAAATAGATGTGGGATTCGTGGGATTGCATTTATTGCCGTTTAATATTAAACTTATCTTTTGGGGGACCTTATGACATATAGAAGAAGGATATCCCATATCAGTAGAAGAAAAGAAGGCTCTTGCACGCTCTGATTGACCATGAGGTGAGGAACAATCTCTGGCTAAAAGTATCAATCAGGGCGAGTAACTGACTAAACAGTTAGGAGGTGATATCGCTCTTTTTTGAAGGCTTGTTGTGCAAGCCTTCCCTGCTTTGCACGGCTTCCACAAGAGTTACAAACCGTTGTGGTTCGTGTTACGTCTTACATTTGTTTCAGTCAATGTCGACTAGAAGGAGTATTTGATGCATCACACAAAGCTTGCTAAGTTTGTAGCACTGGCAGTATTTTTGCTAGTCCTCGTAGCTACTGTTCCTGTCGGCCTGGTACGCGCCAGCTCACTGGTACTTGTCTCCGGCTCAAGCCCCTACGCCAGTTGTTCAAATGGCAGCCAGTCGGGCACCAACTACGTGAATGCTGAGGTCGAGCCCTACGTCTCAGTCAATCCGAAAAACAGTTCGAATATTGTAGGTGTCTGGCAGCAAGACCGCTGGTCGAGCGGCGGGGCGCACGGTCTAGTCGCTGGCTTCTCATCCGATGGCGGCATGACGTGGGGTGAAACAACGCTGCCCTTCGATGCCTGTGCGCCGGGCACGCCTAGCGCACTCCAGTACGAGCGGGCCTCCGATCCGTGGGTCTCTATCGGGCATGATGGTACCGCCTACACGGTGTCAATCTCGTTCAACGACACCAACAATAACAACGCCGTCGCCGCAGCGACCTCCACAAACGGCGGCCAGACGTGGAAGAACGTGCGCGTCATTATCGCCGACAACGAAGGAACGCTCCAGTTCTTTAATGATAAGGAATCGGTCACCGCTGATCCGACCAAGAATGGCGTTGCCTATGTGGTGTGGGATCGCCTCGAGTTGCCGAACGGCAACCCTGACGCTGACCTGCACACAGCCGCCTTCAGAGGACCGACAATGTTCTCGAAGACCACTGACGGGGGCAAGACGTGGAGCAGCCCCAGTACCATCGTCAAGGTCCCTTCCCGGCAGCAGACGATCGGCAACCAGATCGTGGTTGACCCCAAGACAGGCACGCTCTACGACTTCTTCGACCTGATCACCCCGCCCTTCAACGTCACTGCCTTTAAAGCCGCCTTTATTAAGTCGACGGATGGCGGCAACACCTGGACGCAACCGCAGATCATCGCCAGCATAGAGACCGTCTTCGTGAGCGACCCCAATACCAGGCAGGCGATCCGAACGGGCGACATCATTCCCGAGCCGACCATCGATCCTGCGACTGGCCAGCTCTACGTTGTCTGGCAGGACTCGCGCTTCAACGGCCACCGCTTCGATGAGGTTGCCTTGTCCACCTCTACCAATGGAGGCAGCACCTGGAGCGCTCCCATTCAGGTCAACACGAACACGCCCTCTAACCGACCAGGCTTCACCCCTATGGTGCAAGTCAATTCAGCCGGGACCGTCGGCGTCAGCTTCTACGACTTCCGCAACCTCACCACGCAAACCACGACGCTGCCAACCGATTACTGGTTCGTGACGTCGACCAATCATGGCGCGAGCTTCGGCAATGAGGTGCACATCGCCGGTCCCTTCGATATGCTGACTGCACCCAATGCGGGTGGCTTCTTCGTCGGGGATTACGAGGGACTGACCACGATTGGAACCACGTTCCAACCCTTCTTCGTCCAGGCGAACTCGGGGAATCGAAGCAATCGAACAGACGTCTTCACCACCTCTATCTAGCAGCGTCTTAGTGCGTTGGAGAGCAAAGCCACGTCCTAGTGTGGATGTGGCTTTGCCATTGGGCAACTGTCCTTCACCCTCTTCCTGGCAACAAGGGAAAGTGAGTGATAGGGAGCATACTGATAACCAGCGTGAAACCGCACTCCAAGCGTACATTGATACAATGTCAGAACTTCTGCTTCATGAGAAGTTGCGCGACTCAGCAGAAGAAGACGAGGTACGGAAGATAGCACATGTACGCACATTGACGATACTTCCTAGACTAAATACTTCCAGTGAGTAGTGGCGGAATAGGAGTTACCTTCTGTGGCTCAGCACCAATTTCGGTCAGGATGAGTCCTGATAAGGGTCTTCTCCAGCCCACCCCAGGTTTTGCCACCGTCACAGAAGAAAAAAGCACGCTCTTCAGCTTCATTTCAGGGATACCGGCTATACTGTATCATACAGAGCAAGCAGGTCAAGTCATCAATGAACTGACCTGGAAGTAAGCAACTGAGTGAAAGAGAGCGAATCTATGCGTGATGCTGAACATGAACTCTCCCAGGACGAATCCGCTGTCGAGATAACCCCTTTACCCGCGGAGAATGAACTTCCAGCAGGTACAGTGCATAAGAGTGCCTTGCCGGTGGGCAGAGCGCATTGGTCTGGCGCCTGGCGCTACATTTTGACCGCTATAGTGCTGTGCCTTGGGCTGGCATTCCTGGTGGCCAATGTCGTATTGCTGCCTCATCAATCGTCGAAGCAATCCTCTCATTCCGGTTCTCCTGCTGCCGCTTCTACAGCAACTCCTGCTACTTCAAACACATCGAACGACTACAGCGTGAACACGACGATCGTGAATGGCGTGGCCTATGTAGGTGCGGCTAATGGGGCGGTGTACGCGTTGCGCAGCGATAACGGGAGCTTACTCTGGCGCCACAAGATCGACCCTGGAGCAGGCGCCGCGCCGCTGGTTGACAGCGGAACAGTCTATATCACGGCCGGCATGAGCGACGTCGGGCCAGGCTATCTCTATGCCTTGCGAGCGAGCGATGGCGTTCAGTTGTGGCGCTATAGTACTATCAATGCTGTTTCCAATCTGGTGGTGGCCAATGGTGTCGCATACGTGACCTCCAATGACGTCGTCTCGCAAAACGGGAGCCTCGTCGCACTGCGAGCCAGCGATGGCACCCAACTGTGGCATGACACCACCAGAGGCTCCTCGTACAACTCGCTGGTTGTGGACAACCAGGTCGTCTATACGAGCGCAAGTGGAGATAATGGGCCGGGAACGGTCTATGCACTACGGGCGAGCGATGGTATGCAGCTCTGGCACTATTCAACTACCACCTTCACATCTGTGCCAGCGGTGGTCAACGGCATAGCTTACCTCGTCTCAGACCAGGAACTCTCAGCGCTGCAAGCGAGCAATGGTCGGCTACTCTGGAGAGCTACCGTCCAGGGGAATAGTGGCCTCCTTCCACCGCAAGTGATCAACGGTGTGCTCTACTTCATCACGACGAAAATATCTTTTGAGGGTACTGCCACTCCTACGAGTCAGGTAAACATACTGCCACAGGTGGGGACGATGGGCAATCTGCTGCAAAGCGTTCTGCGTATGGCGCCTGTGAAGCAGACGCTACCGCTTAAAGGAGGAGTCTCATCTGTTTATGCGGTGCGGATAAGCGATGGCGCTGTTCTCTGGCACTACACAATGAGCAAGGAAAACGGGAACAACTGGGCAAACTGGCTCTCCATCGAGAACGGTACGGTCTATGCCGGAACGTATGTCGATCAGGACAAGAGCTATATCTATGCGCTGCGAAGCAGTGACGGCTCGGTACTCTGGCGCCAGGCGATGCACCGGGGAATGTCGGCCAACGCCTTCGTCGCCAGTGGAGTCATCTACATTGCTTCATTTATCAACGATGGCTCTCTCAACCAGGGATCCGGCGCTGTGTACGCCCTGCGTGCAAGCGATGGTTCGCAACTCTGGTCTCATCCAATGTACTGGGTGGTCTACAATCCGCCTATGCTGGTTGGGGCGACGATCTACATCAGTACAGCCGGGGGTGATGTGTATGCATTCCAGGCAAGCAGAGGTTCTATGCTGTGGCATTTCCATACGGATGTTAAGTAGAGCGCAGCATTCTCGTCACCCCGTTCTTGTGCAGCCTCATCCCTGCGAGCGTTGCTCTTCCAGGTCCAGTTCCCGCTCGACCAGGCGGAGTGTCTCATCATCAATGCGGCCATGGTCGCGTAACCCGATCACCGCCGCCCGTTCAGCCTGGAGCACCTCTTGTCGGAGCTGCTGCTGGTCCGGCACATGCCCATCATAGCGTTCATTGCCCTCGCCATCGATCGCTTCGGTGAGGGTGCGCAGTTTCTGTTCATAATGAGAACGCATTTTGATGAGCGTATCCTCGGGAACCCACGCCTCGGTTGCCAGTTCGTCGAGTCGCGCAAGGGCCGCACGAGTGGCCACGAGATGCGCAAGTGCGTGTTCGCGTTCCAGGGAGCTGTCGCGTTCGAGACCGAGCAACCGGATGATGGGCACCAGGCTCAACCCTTGCCCGACTAACGTGACCAGAATGACAGCGAAGGTGAAGAAGATGACAAGATCGCGCTGTGTGAAGGGCTGACCGGCGGCTAGCGAGAGTGGCAGGGCCAGCGCTGCGACAAGTGAGAGACCTCCGCGCATACCGATCCAGGCGACCATCGCCACCTGGCGCCATCCTGGAAATGGGTCGCGGTCACGCAAGCGAGGGCTGATCAGGCGTGGCAGGTATGCCGCAGGAAAGACCCAGGCGATGCGCACGGCAATAACAGCCAGGCTGATGAGCAGCGCTTCCCAGATCAACGTGAACAGAGCGTGGCCTGCAATAGATTCCAGGATGCTGCGCAGCTGCAAGCCGATCACCAGAAAGACCAGGCCGTTGAGCAGGAAGACCAGCACGTTCCAGACGGCGTTGGCTTGCAGACGCGTATTCGAGGAGAAGAAGCGCGACGATTGCCGGCTCAAGTAGAGGCCTGCCGAGAGCACGGCCAGCACCCCGGACACCTGCAAGGCGTTGGCCAGCAGATAGGCGGCGTAAGGTGTGAGGAGGGTGATGGTGATTTCGATCGGTGCATCGTCCAGGTGACGGTGCAGCCAGGCAACGGGCCAGCCGATGACCAGTCCGATCAGTAGCCCTCCAAGGCTGACGATCACAAACTGCAGGCTGGCCTGCCAGAGGGAGAAACTCCCCATGACGAGCGCAGCGACTGCAAAGCGGTAGATGACGAGCCCGGTGGCATCATTGACCATGCTCTCGCCCTCGATCACGGTCACGATGCGACGTGGCAGGCCCAACTGCTGTGCAGTCGCACTGGCAGCCACGGCATCGGTAGGCGAGACCACGGCTCCCAGGACAAAGGCGACCGGCCAGGATAAGCCTGCAATGGTGTGCGCGACTACAGCAATGGCAACGGTAGTCACCAGGACCAGGCCGAGAGAGAGTTGCAAGATCGGGCGCAGGTTCGCGCGGAATTCGCGCCAGGAGGTGAGCCAGGCCGAGGAGTAGATCAGTGGTGGCAGAAAGAGCACCAGGAAGAGTTCAGGATTGATTGTAATGGTGGGAAGACCTGGGACGAAACCGAGGAGCAAGCCACCGAGGACAAGCAAGATGGCATAGGGGATACGCAAGCGTGTGGCAAGTGTGGCCAGGATGACAATGGCCACCAGTAAGCCAAAGAGCAGCGAAATCGTGGTCGACATATCAGAGCGCCTTCACCGGCCCTTAAAGCGCGGACGTCGCTTTTCCGTGAAGGCAGTTACTCCTTCACGGAAATCCTCTGTCGTGCGCAAGAAGCCATACATTCTTCCTTCCAGAGCGATGCCAGCGCTCAGCGGAACTTCCATGGATGCATGCAGGGCTTGCTTTCCCAGTCGCCAGGCCAGGGGCGAGAACGCCAGTAACTCATCAACCAGGGCATCTACACGTGTATCGAGCTGGTCTACTGGAACTACCTCTGTGAGCAGGCCCCAGGTCCTGGCCTCCTGAGCAGGAATGCGGCGGGCGCGCAGAATCATATCCATGGCCCGGCCAAGTCCGGCCATGCGTGCTACGCGCTGCGTCCCACCACTGCCGGGAATCATGCCAAGGCGCATTTCTGGCAGGCCAATTTGAGTTGTCTCAGATGCTACCCGAAAATCGCAGGCAAGGGCTATCTCCAGGCCTACGCCGAGGGCAAACCCGGTAAGACGGGCTATCACCGGTTTGGAGCAGCGTTCGGGAGCCGCTACATTCTCTGCAAGATGGCTGATATACTCAGGGGTGACCTTGAGAAAGCCTGCAATATCTCCACCAGAAGAGAAATGTTCGTTACCTCCACCTCGCACGACGACCACGCGTACCGCGTCATTCTCCTCGATCTCGCGGAAAGCTGCTGCGAAGTGTTCGCGAGTTGGGACAGTAACGATATTGAGCGGCGGCGCGTCTAGAGTCAGCACGGCCACTGGCCGGTCACCTGGATACTCAACGCGCAAAATAGAACCTGGATACTCTGCCATAATCATCTCCTATGTGCTATTTCTAAACATGTATGTCATAGATTTCGTACTCTCCCGCTTGCAATTTGCGGCGCAGGATTTTTCCTACCGGGGATTTGGGTACTTCTTTGACGAAGATGTAGCGTTTCGGGCGCTTGAAGCGCGCGAGTTGCGGATTGGCCAGGCAGAACTGATCAAGCTCTTCGGCAGTAAGTGAGGTATCTGCAGGGACAATAAATGCTGCCACGATATGTCCCCAGCGCTCATCAGGCAAGCCTGCTACGGCAACTTCTGCAACCTTTGGATGCCGCGCGAGTACGTCTTCAACTTCCAGGGGATGGATATTTTCTCCACCAGAAATCAGCATGTCATCGACTCTGCCCTGCACCCACAGGTCGCCATCCTGGTCCCAGATTCCGAGATCACCTGTGAAGTACCAGCCCTGGCGAATGGCCTTCTCATCTGCATCCGTTCGATGCCAGTAGCCTTTGAAGGCCTCCGGTGAGGAGAGGCTGACGATCACCTCGCCGGGCGTGTCTATATCTACAACCTCGTCAGGGAGGACCTTGCGGGTTGGATCGGCGGTCACGATACGCACATCCTCGTGGAAACCAGGTCGACCAGCGCAGGTAGGTTTGCGATCAAGCCAGGAGCAAATGGTGAAGGTATAAACCTCAGAGCTGCCGAAGTGATTGACAAAGACCTCCGGCTGGAACCGCTCGAAGCAGGTCTCGGTAAGCGAACTGGTCATGGCCGCCCCGGCGTATCCCAGTCTGGTGAGCGCTCTTAGATCATAGCGATCAACTTGAGGGCGGCTCACAAGGTCGTAGTACAGGGTTGGTACAAGGTATAAGCAGGTGACCTTCTCCCGGTCGAGCAGCTCCAGCGCCGCCTGTGGTTCATAATCAGGTAACAAGACGAGTTTTCCGTTCAGGAAGGTGGTCGAGAGGAGGGTGCGCATGCCCATGGTATGGTAGAAGGGCATAACGCCGATGGTACTTTCAAACAAGGTATACACGTTCTGGATAATGTGGGCCTCGGCGGCGCTGCATTCATTCAGATGGGAACGGGGTACGCCTTTGGGACGACCCGTTGTGCCGGAAGTGTAGAGCATGATGGCAATGGCATCATCAAGGATGGAAGGCACCGGTTGGAGGCTTGTTCCACGACGTAGGAGTTCTGCATAGGTATCCGCTCCGGTGGACGTACCAACGGCAAAGGCCCTGGCAGAACTCTGCGCTTGCTTGAGAGCGGCTTCGATTGTCGCACGATTCGCTTCCTCGTACATCAGGAAGCGGGGATCTGCATCGGTGATACAGTAGGCAAGCTCACCAGGTGGCATGCGGAAATTGACGGGTGTATAGATGAGGCCGAGCAGCTGGCATGCCCAGTAGATGACCAGGTTTTCGCGGCTATTCTTCAAGACCACTAAGACATGATCGCCAGGCGTGGTGCCCAGTTGCTGCAGATTTGCAGCAACTGCCGTGACCTCGTCATAGAGATCACGGTATGACCAGCGAACCTGGTCGTCTACCACAGCGGTCGCCTCTGGAAAACGCTTAACAGCTTGAACAAAGTATTTAGCGAGATCCATGTGAGTTCATCCTTCCCAGTCATTGCATGGGCCACAGGGCAAGGACTGCCTTCATCGTTCCCCGAACGCGGCTGCCATTGCCCCTACTATGCTACGAGTCGTGTTTCCCTGCTTCCGATGGCGTAACCTTTGTTAATTCACGAAAGGCGGCGGTGATGCCATGATAGCCGGTGCAGCGGCAGAGGTGCCCGCTCAGGATATCAATAATTTCCTCTTCCTCTTTTGGTTGGCCAAGCACCTCAGCCATAGCCGATACCACAATACCAGGCGTGCAAAATCCGCATTGTAGAGCATGGTTTTCTGTGAAGGCCCGGTAGACAGCGGGAAAATCAGGATGCCTGGCAAGGGCTTCTATCGTCGTGATCTCAGCATCTGTCAATGAGACGGCCAGCATCAGGCAACTTCGTACTGCTACGCCATCTACGAGCACGGTACAGGCCCCACATACTCCATGTTCACAACCAACATGCGTTCCTGTCAGCCCACATTCTTCACGCAGGAAATCACTGAGTAGCATGCGAGGTTCAATTGCTGCACGGTATTGGCGACCATTCACGCGGAGAGTAATGGGAGTCAATGTATCAGCCTTGATTCGCTGCATGGGTACCCTCCTTTGCCAGTGCATCCTCATACGCGGCGGCTAAGACGTGGGACATTAAAACTGTTGCCAATTGCCGGCGATATGCAGTGGACGCTTGATAGTCGTCTGGGAAGTCGAACTGTTTTACCGCTGCCTCTGCTACAGCTCTTGCACGCTCCTTCGTCAATTGTTCGCCTGCTAACTGCTGGACTTCAGCTACAAGCATGGGCGTGGCAGATACTCCACCCAGGCCAAGTCGCACATTGCGCACAGCCCGGTTGTTCTCCAATATCACAGTGCACGCCGCGGCAATCAGAGCGAAGTCACCATGACGCCGGCGGTACTCCTTAAAGGCTACGCCCTCTTGAGGGGCAGGCAATCTCCACTGCGTTTTCGTCAGCATCTCATCCGGCTCAATGGCAGTTGCGAAATAGGACTGGAAAAACTGCTCTGCCGTCACCTGTCGTTCGCCGCGAGTACTTTGTAGAAAAGCTGTACCGCCGAGTGTGAGAAATATAAGTGGGAGTTCGGCAGATGGATCGGCATGTGCCAGGCTGCCGCCTACCGTTCCCTGGTTTCTCGTCTGCGGGTGGCCGATATGCGTGATAGCCGTATGAATCAGCTTAGCAAGTGGTTCTCCTGCCGCATAGCGTTCCAGCTGTCGCTGCCGGACCAGGGCCCCTATTTGCAGGAGCGTCCCGTCAGAGCGCTCACTTTCATCACCCGTAGAGGCGTTTGCTGGTAACTGTTCCAGCGTTTTTAGCGCAGCAAGTCTATTTATATCGACCAACGCTTTTGGCTGGGCCAGGCGCATATTCAGTATCGGCAACAGACTCTGGCCGCCGGCAAGGATTTTGGCTTCAAGATCGGTATCCGCCAGCACAGAAAGCGCTTCATCCAGAATCTCGACTCGTATGTAATCAAAGGCTGATGGTTTCATGAGATTGCTCACCTTTTGCATGCTCACGAGAAGTATCTTTACGACACATTAAATCCCATACGCGTGATGGGGTGAGGGGCAAGACTACAGGCTCTACGCCAAGCGCATCGGCTACAGCATTCGAGATTGCCGCTCCAACGCTCATGGTATTGCCTTCACCAAGGCCCTTGGCGCCAAGCGGCGTCAGAGGGGAAAGCGTCTCCTTGTGCGAGATTTCAACAGGTGGCATTTCACCAACGGTCGGACAGAGATAGTCTACGAAAGAGCCGTTGAGCAACTGGCCTTCCTCGTCATAGACCATTTCCTCGAAAAGGGCCGAGCCAAGTCCATGCGCCAGGCCACCCAGGATCTGACCGTTCG
>WNGL01005707.1_pt1 | contig 14754 bp, 10 predicted proteins | sample 5400591 | NCBI WGS metagenome assembly WNGL01 (sample SAMN13153377, study PRJNA577476) | soil metagenome | isolation source: 80 cm soil or saprolite under Garry oak tree replicate 1 | place: USA:California | collected 2016-06-15
CGCGGCAAGGCCGCCCTCGATGCCATCCCGATCGAGAAGCCGGCGGTGGCGGTGGTCGACGTGCTGCTCCCGGACATGATGGGCTACGACATCGGCGCGGCGCTCAAGAAGGTCGGCGTGCCGTACGTCTTCATGACCGGCATCTTCAAGGGTGGGCGCGCGGCCTCGGAGGCGCGCGTCCAGCACGGCGCCGCCGGGTACTTCGAGAAGCCCTTCGAGGCGAAGAAGCTGCTCGAGACGCTGCGTGGCCTCTTGCCGCCGCCCGCCTCGGCGGTGTCCTCCTCTCCGCCGCTGACGACCTCGCGGGAGTTCTCGAGCGAGGACTTCGACGTCGAGGTGGCGGTCGAGTCGGAGGAGCCGGTCGACGCGCTCACGCTCACCGGCAAGGTGGAGGTGACCGAGGACGGGCGCATCTCGGCGGTCATCCGGGGCGACTCCCTGCAGGCTGCGCCCGTCGCCGCGCGGCCGCCGCCGCTGCCCTCGGCCGAGATCCTCGATGCGGCCCGGCTGGCGCGGGTCGAGCCTCCCGACGAGGGCGAGCTGCAGGACAACCTGCCCGAGCTCGTCACCGCCTTCTGGCTGGCGCAGCAGACCGGGGAGCTGACGGTGCAGCGCGGCAAGGTCAAGAAGACCATCTACTTCGAGAAGGGCCGCCCGTGCTTCGCCATCTCCAACCTGGTGGCGGATCGCTTCGGCCCGTTCCTGGTCCGGGTGGGGAAGCTCACCCTCGCCCAGCTCGAGCTGTGCGAGAAGACGGCCGAGAAGCGCGGCCGCCGCGTCGGTGACTCGCTCGTCGAGATGGGCGTCCTCAAGGAGACGGAGAAGCTCTACTACGTCGCCCAGCAGATGAAGGCGATCGTCTACTCCCTCTTCGGATGGGAGGAGGGGCGCTACCGGATCCACTTCGCGGATCGGGCGGCGCAGCAGGACACCAAGATCGACCTCCACCCCGCGCACCTGATCTCGCGCGGCGTCAAGAAGCTCTACCGGCCGGCGCGCCTGGCGCGCCTGCTCCCCGGTGACGAGCGCCTCATCCCCACCCAGCAGCCCGCCTTCGGCCTGCACGAGGTGGAGCTCGAGACCTGGGAGGCGCAGCTCCTGCCGCACGTCGACGGCACGCGGACCGTGGCGGAGCTCGTGACGCTGGCGAAGAAGCCCGAGGCGCAGGTGCGGGCGAGCCTGTGGGCGCTGGTGGCGCTCGAGATCTTCGAGAAGAGGGTGTGAACCGCGGCGGCGGGGCATGAAGCCCCGCCCTACGACCACGGACCCAAGGACGTAGGGCGGGGGCTTGTCCCCCGCCGAAGATCACACTGGACCCAAGGACGTAGGGCGGGGGCTTGTCCCCCGCCGAAGATCACACCGCGGTCGGATCCCTGCCGGTCGCGAGCGGCGGGATCCTCGCCGCGAGCGCCAGGTGCTCCTCCCGGCGGAGGTGCTCGCGCGCGCGGCGCGGATCGGGGGCCGGCCCGGCCCAGCTCAGGAGCGCCCCCATCCGCCGGCGTGCCTCGGCGAGCCGCTCGCGGCTCACCCGGCCCGACTCGACGGCCGCGCGCGCGAGGTCGATCGCCCGGTGCTGCAGCGCCGCCTGGTGGCAGACGAGGAGGGAGTCCACGCCGGCCGCGAGCGCGGTGGGCACGGTCTCCTCGAGCGGGAAGTGCTCGGCCACTGCCTTCATCTCCAGGTCGTCCGAGACGACACAGCCGTCGTAGCCGCACTCCTCGCGCAGGAGGCGCAGCACGGGTGCCGACAGGGTGGCCGGGCGCCCCGCGTCGAGCGCGTCGAAGACCACGTGCGCGGTCATGGCCGAGGCGACGCCGGCCCGGGCGAGCGCACGGAAGGGCACGAGCTCCACCGCGCGCAGGCGCGCGAGGTCATGGGGCAGGTGCGGCAAGGCCTGGTGCGAGTCCTGGCTCGTGTCGCCGTGCCCGGGGAAGTGCTTGGCGCAGGCCGCCACCCCGGCCGACTGGAGCCCGCTCGCCAGCGCCGCCCCGAGGCGCGCCACCTCGCCCGGATCCCGCGAGAAGCTGCGGTCGCCGATGACGGGATTCTGCGGGTTCGTGTCGACGTCCACCACCGGCGCGTAGTCCTGGTCGATGCCGACCGCGCGCAGCTCGCGGCCGAGGAGGGCGCCCACCTCGAAGGCAAGCGCGGCGTCGCGAGTCTCGCCGATGGCGCGCATGGGCGGGAGCTCGGTGAAGCCGTGCGGCGCGCGCAGCCGGGCCACCCGCCCGCCCTCCTGATCCACCGAGACGAGCAGCGGCCGCCCGGCGGCGCGCTTCAGCTCCGCCACCAGCGTCGCCACCTGCTCGGCGTCGACCACGTTGCGCGAGAAGAGGATGACCCCGCCCACGCCGCGCCGGAGGAGCTCGAGCACCTCGGGTGACGGGGAGGTGCCGTGGAAGCCCACCGTGAAGAGGGCGGCGATGTCGTGGTCGAGGGTGGGCATATGAATCCTGCGTTCGTGCTTCGACTCCGCGCTCCTCACGGTACGCGGTGAATACGGTTCGCGCTACGCTCAGCACGAACGGACTCCGTGTTCTCCCGCCGGCTCGTACGACTGAACTCCTGGTTTTCCTCCCCGTTCGTCCTGAGCGTAGGCCCGCCCTGCTCCGTGCGCTCCGAGGGGCGGGCCGGAGTCGAAGGACGAACGCGATCTGGCCCGCGTGCGAACCGCTGGATGCCGGACCAATCCTCACGGACCAGCGCTTCCTTCTTGCGCCGACTCCAGCCCTTGAGCTGCAGCTCCCGCTCGCGCGCCTCATCACGAGACGTGAAGTCCGTTGCGTACACGAGCACCACCGGGCGTCTACCGCTCGTATACCCGGGCACGATGCCAGACGTGTGCTGAGCCACGCGCAGCTCCAGATCATCGGTGTGCCCGATGTAGTAGGAGCTGTCAGCGCATCGGAGCATGTAGACCCAGAATGGCTTCATGAGCGCTCCACTCGCATGGCCATCCACTTGGCCATCAGCGAACCAGCGTCACGCCAGCAACAAGCCCTCACCCAGGAACGCGAGGAGCCCCAGCGCCAGCAGGATGGACCAGAGCGGGATCTGGCGGGGGCCCTGGACGCCCTCCTGGGCGAGGTGGGCGTGGCCGGCGCCGCCGAAGTAGGCGGTGAGCTCCTGCGGATCCAGGCGCGTCGTGTCGCTCTCGCGCGGGTCGGCCAGCACCGCGAAGGCGAGGCGCGGGTCGAGCCGGGTCTGGCCGCGCTCCTCCACCTTCACCTGCCAGAGCCCGGGGCGCTGGGGGACGAAGCTCACCGGGCCACCGGGCGCCTCGCGGTGGAGCGCGCTGGCCGGCTGCTCTCCGCCATCCGGGTCCACGACCGCGGCGAGCCGCTGTCCCTCCCCCACCGCCACGGTGCGTGGCGCGTTCACGACCGAGGGCGCGTCCCGCCGCTCCTCGAGGCCGCCCGAGAGCCAGGCCGCCATGCGCTGCACGAAGGGCAGGAAGCTCGTGCGGATGGTCCAGTCGGACCAGGCCCGGTCGACGGTGGAGGTGTAGAGCAGCACACGCCCCTGCCCCCGCCGCGCCTCGACCAGCGCCGGCGCGCCGTCGTCGTAGGAGACGAGGACGCGGTCCCGGGTATCGCCCTTCTTCTCGACCGGCTTGAGGAGCATGTAGCGCCAGGTCCGCACGCCCTCGAAGCCCTCGCGCGCGGCGCCGGTGAAGACCTGCAGCGCCGGGTGCGACCAGTCGATGTCGGCGAAGCGCGCAGCGCGCGCGGCTGCTCCCGGCGCGCCGCGCTCGGCGGCCGTCTTCACCACGTGCAGCGGCCGGGGGAGGAGGCCCGCCAGCTCCTGGTCGTAGCGGTCGGGATCGACCTCCTCGCCCATGGCGAGGAAGAGCCCCCCTCCCCGCTCGACGAACTCGCGCAGCTCGGCCGACTTGGGCCCGACCGAGCGCACGTTGAGCAGGAAGACCACGTCGTAGTCGGCGAAGCGCGCCTTGCCGAGCGACTCGGCGTCGACGACCGTCGGGCGAACCGGCGAGGCGGCCGACGACAGCGCCGCCTCGACGAAGAACGCCTCGTCGCGGTAGCGCACCGGCGACGGGGCGCCGTTCACCACCAGCGCCTTCACGTCGCGCGGGACGGCCACCGTGACCACCCGCGCGTCGTCGAGATCGAGCGCGTCGGCGGGCGCGCTCACGGAGAGCGCCGCCGGGCCACCCTGCGCGAATCGATAGGCGAGCGCCTTCTTCACCGCACCGCCCGCGTCCACCTGCGCGTAGCTGCGGATGGCGACCGGGGCCGAGGGGGGGCCGGCGTGGAGCTGGAGCTCGAGATCGCGGGGCTCGCCCTTCGACTCCGCCGCTCCGCGGCTACGCTCAGGGCGACCGGAGGGGTCACGACTCCGCTCACCCTGAGCGTAGGGCTCGCTCGCCGAGCCCGTAGTCGAAGGGCGAGCGGAGGCTGCGCCGTAGGACGTGACGGTGGCGGTGACCCGGTAGCCGCGCGGTCCGACCGAAGGATCGGGCTCGGCGATGAGCTCCGACACCGCCAGGTTGGGGAGCGCCGCGCCGCGCGCGGCATCGAGGAGCGTCACCTCGGGGCGCTCGGCGCCGGCCTTCCCCTGCACCATCGGCGGCGGGGCGTCGAGGCGCCAGGCCGAGGCGGCGAGGTCGGACGCGACGACGAGCCGCTTCGAGAGCCCGGCGCCGGTCTCGGACTCCGCGAGCGCCCGCACCGCGGCCGCCACGCACGCGGAGAGGTCGGCGTGGCCGTAGCTCGGCTCGGCCTCGCGCAGCGCCCGCCGCACGGCGGCCTTGTCGAAGGTGGGCGGTGGGGCGGCCGGCGCGGCCGGACCCCCGCACACGAGCGCGGTGGCGGGCTCCTCGCCGGAGAGGCCGTCGAGCGCGGCGAGGAGATCGGACCGAGCGCGCTCGAAGAGCATCCCACCCGGCAGGCGGTAGCGCATGCTCCCCGAGGCATCGAGGACGAGCGCGACGGCCGCCGGGCCACGCGCCACGGCGGCGCGCGCCTCCTCCGGACGCTCGAGCCGCGGCCGGGCCAGCGCGGCGGCCACCGCGGCGAGGAGGAGCGTGCGCGCCGCGAAGAGGAGGAGCTTCTTCAAGCGCAGCCGCCGCTCGGTCTCGCGCCGCGCGCGCAGGATGAAGTCGATGGCGGGGAACGGCGTGGGCTTGGGGCGGCGCCGGAAGAAGAGGTGGATGACGAGCGGCACCGCCGCCGCGAGGAGGCCCCACAGGAGCGCGGGATGGAGGAAGGAGAGGCCCATCGGTTTCAGGCGGCGCGCCGCTCGCGGCGGGCCAGGAAGGGGAGCAGGATCTGATCCGGCGGCACGTCGGCCCGGCAGAGCACGTGCTCGAGGTCGGCCTCGGCGGCCGAGCGCCGCACGTGCGCCAGCCAGCGGTCCAGCACCTCCAGATAGCCCTTTCGCACGTCGCGCCCGTTCGCCTCCACCTGGCGAGCGTCCTCCATGGAGAGGAAGAGGGTGGGGTCCTCGAACGGGAACTCGAGCTCGTCGGGGTCGAGCACATGGAACAGGGTCACGTCGTGCTTGCGACGGCGCAGGAGCTCCAGCTGCTTCAGCACCTTCTCCTCGGCGTCGAAGAGATCCGAGAAGACGAGCACCGCGCTGCGGCGCGGCGCGTGCTCGAGGACGTGATCGACGGCGGCGGCGAGGCGCGTCGGCCCCCGCGGCTCGACCGCCGAGAGCGCCTCCACCAGGGCCGGCAGGTGGGAGGCGGCGGCGCGCGGCGGGACCGTCTTCACGACGCGGTCCGAGACCACCACCAGACCGGCCGCGTCGCCCTGCCGGACGAGGAGGTAGGCGAGCGAGGCGGCGAGCGCGCTCGCGTACTCGAGCTTCGAGAGGCGCTCCGGGGCCCCCCGGTAGCCCATCGAGCCGGAGCCGTCGACGACGAGGAAGGTGCGGAGGTTCGTCTCCTGCTCGAACTGCTTCACGTAGTACTTGTCGAACTTGCCGTAGGCCTTCCAGTCGATGCGCCGGACGTCGTCGCCGGGGGCGTACTCCTTGTGCTCGGCGAACTCGACCGACTGGCCGTGGTGGGGCGACTTGTGGAGGCCGGTGAGGACGCCCTCGGCGATGGCGCGCACGCGCAGCTTCAGGGTCGCCAGGCGCGCGAGGACGAGCGGGTCGAGGGGCGACGGCGTCACGCCTTCACCAGCTCCAGCAGCCGCGCCACGATGTCGGCGGACTTCACGTTGTCCGACTCGGCGCGGAAGTTCGTGATGATGCGGTGCACGAGCACGGGGCCGGCGAGCGCGCGCACGTCCTCCACCGAGGCCGCCATGCGGCCGTCGAGGATGGCGCGCGCCTTGGCGCCGAGGACGAGGTTCTGGCTGGCGCGCGGGCCGGCTCCCCACTCGACGAGCTCCTTCACGAAGTCGGGCGCGCCCGGCTCCCGGGGCCGGGTGAGCCGCACGAGCTCCACCGCGTGGCGGATGACGTGGTCGGCGGCGGGGACGCGCCGCACGAGATCCTGCAGGTCGCGGATCTTGTGCGGCGAGAGGACGCGGGTGAGCGCGACGCGGGTGGCGGCGGTGGTGGTGCGGACGATCTGGACCTCCTCCTCCGCCGACGGATAGTGAACGTCGACGTAGAACATGAAGCGGTCGAGCTGCGCCTCGGGCAGGGGGTACGTCCCCTCCTGCTCGATGGGGTTCTGGGTGGCGAAGACCAGGAACGGCAGCTCGAGCGGGTAAGTCTCCCCGCCGGCCGAGACGCGATACTCCTGCATGGCCTGCAAGAGCGCCGCCTGCGTCTTGGGCGGGGTCCGGTTGATCTCGTCGGCCAGGATGAGGTTCGCGAAGATCGGCCCCTGCACGAAGCGGAAGGCGCGCTTGCCGGTGGTGTGGTCCTCCTCCAGCACGTCGGTGCCGGTGATGTCCGAGGGCATGAGGTCCGGCGTGAACTGGATGCGGTTGAAGGAGAGGTGCAGCACCTCCGCCACCGTCGAGATGAGGAGCGTCTTGGCGAGGCCGGGCACGCCCACGAAGAGGCAGTGACCGCGCGCGAAGAGCGCCGTCAGCAGGTGGTCGACCACGCCGCGCTGGCCGACGATGCGCTTCTCGATCTCGCCCAGGATCAGGCGGCGCGCGTCGGCGAGCTGCTTCACGGCCTCCAGATCGGCCTCCGGCGAGGGGGCGGGGAGCTCTGGTGGAGCGGCGGTGGTGCTCATGATCGCGGTCCCCTCAAGCTGATTGGCTTCCGATGTCGATTTCATGGTGCCTCATCTTCAGTGCGCAAGGAGCTGCGCGAAGCGCTTCTCGCGCGACGCCGCCCCGGGGTCGCCGAGCGCCTCGTGGACGAGGGCCAGGCCGGCGTGGATCTCGGGGTCGAAGGGATCGGTGGCGTTCGCCTGGAGGAGCTCGCTCTTCGCCGCCGGCCAGGCCTTCGCCTTGAGGTCCAGGCGCGCCAGGTGGAGGTGGAGCGCCGCGTACTGGGGGTGGCGGCGCACGGCCTCGCGGAGCGCGCCCCGCGCCTCCTCGTCGTGGCCGGACATCATGGCGGCGAGCGCGTACTTGTCGGAGAGCACGGCGATGCCCTTCCCCACCCGCGCCACCGCCTTGCCGTACTCGATGCGCGCCGCGGCCCACCTCCCGCGCTCGCGGAGGATCTCGCCGAGCCGGGCGAACGCGCGGGCGCGCTCGTCCGGGATCTCCGTCCACTCCGAGTGCGTTCCGCCGTGCTTCGGGTCGCCCTTGAAGCGGAGCTTCTCCGCCACGTGCTCGCCGCCCTCCGGCATCGGCCGGGCGGCCATGTGACGCTTCCAGTCGGCCAGGAACCCGTCGAAGGTCACCCCGAGCGCCTGCGCCACCGCCTGCTCGGCCGGGGTGCCCTGCTGCACGAGGTCGAGGATCCGGTTCATGAGGGGGCGGCCGCCCTTCTCCTCCAGGTACTCGACCGCCAGCGCGACCTCGGCGAACGCGAGCGCGGCCGCCTCCTGCGACGGCAGCTTCGCCATCGAGGGGTGCATCTGCGCGAACGTGACGAGCTCGCCCTTGCGCAGCGCCTCGCGGAGGAGTCCGGCGGAGGTGGCGGACAGCTCGCCCCCCGGGCCGCGCCAGCGCGTCTCGGAGAACTTGGCGAGCCCCTCGTGCAGCCAGATGGGCGTGTTGTTCCGCGTGCGGGCGGTGACGACGTAGTGGGTGTACTCGTGCGCGGCCGTGTCGAGCCAGTCGTAGCCCTTCACGAGCGCCTTCGGCGACACGATCATGAGCTTGTTGAACTTGCAGAGCGCGATGGTGCCGGAGGTCTTGATCTCCTCGTCGGTGAGCGTCGAGAGCCGCGCCAGCTCGCGCGTGTCGCTCAGGATCTCGATGACCACCTTGCCCGGCGCCGCCCAGCCGAGATCCTCCTGCAGCGCCTTCCGCTGCGACTCCAGCGCCTCGAGCACGTAGGGGACGAGCACCTCGTCCTTGCCCTTCGGGTAGGACACGATGAAGTGCTCGCCCTCGGCCCGGGCGTGGTCCTTCGTGACGTCGCGGGCCGCCCTGGCGAGCGCGAGATAGTCGAGGCCGCCGGTCGGAAAGCCGCCCTTCTCGAGCAGCGTCGCCGCCTCGCCGTATTGCTGCTGGTAGTAGCGCACCAGCCCGGCCACCGTCATGACGGCTCGATCCTGGCCGCGCGCCTGCAGGATGGGCGCGAGGAGCTCCTCCGCCCGCGCGACGTCCTCGTCCTCGAGCGCCGAGACCACCTGGCGGAGGGCGGGCATGACGCCGCCCCCCTTCGACTCCGCTCCGGCTTCGCCTGCGCTACGCTCAGGGCGAACGGGGGTACTCGTCCGCTCACCCTGAGCGTAGGCCGCGGACGCGGCCGGAGTCGAAGCCTGCCCTGAGCTCAGTCGAAGGGGGCGAGCGGCGAGGGTCAGCGCGAGGATGGCCAGGATCGCCCTCATTTCACAAGCTCCTCGTAGTACCGCTTCACCTCGCCCTGGTAGGGCTCCGGCGCCCCCTGCTTCATGGCCTCGAGCAGATCCTTCCGGAACTCGTCGGGCACCTTGTAGGCGTCGGCCCCTGGGATCTCGACCTTGTCCTGCGACGGATCGGAGCCGTCGCCCTCGCGGCTGCCCTGCTCCTCTCCGAAGGGGAAGGGGAAGCCGCCGCCGCTCCCCGCGCCGGGCTTCGAGTTCTTCGCCATCTCGTCGAGCCCGCGCTTGAAGCGCGACAGGTCGTCGAGCGCCTGCCGCTGCTCGCCGTGGCCGCGCTGCGGGTTCTTCTGGCCCAGCTCGCCCTCCGCCTTCTGCATGTGGCCCTGCGAGCCGGCGAGCAGGTCCTGCGACTCGGGCGAGAAGACCGGCGCGCGCTGGGCCAGGTCCGAGAGCTTCTGGCGAAGCTCGCCCGCCCGCTGCTGGAGCTTCCCCTGCTCCTGCGCGAGCTCGCCGAGGCGCTGCCGATCCTGCTCGCCGAGGACGCTCTTCGGGTCGGGGAACATCTGCTCCAGCTCGTCTCTCACCTGCCGCGCCGGCGGGAGGGCGCCCGACGCGTGGCGCTGCGCTTCGCGGAGGGTCTGCGGATCCTTGCTCCTCAGCGGCCGGTACCGCTCGGACATCGAAGCGTCGTCGGCGAGGCCCATGGCGAAGCGCTGCAGGGGCGGCATGGCGCGGCGAGAGGTCTCGAGCGCCGCGTCGAGGTCCCTGGCGGCGAGAGCCTTCTCGAGGTCCGACAGGCGGTCGCGCGCCTGCGCGAAGTCGTCCTCGGAGCGGAGCGAGACCCCCGGCTCCGCCTTCCCGAGCTCGCGGCGCGCCTGCTCGGCGAGCGCGCGCAGCTTCTCGGCGCCCCGGTCGAGCTGCTTCATCTTCTCGCCGAGCCGCTTCTGATAGGCGCCCTTCACCTGCTCGGTGGCGCGGGCCACCTGCTCCTGGGTCGCCTGCACCTCCTCCAGCTCCTTCTTGAAGGCGAGCATGTCCTTCATGAGGGCGGCATTCTTCTCGCCGGGCCGGCCAGCGGTGCGCTCGAGCGAGGCGAGCATCTCCTGCATGGCGTTCCCGAGCTGATCGAGCGCCTTCATGGCGCCCTCGACGTCGCCCTTCGCCAGGAGCTTCTCGATCTCGTCGAGGCCGCCCATGGCGTCCTTCGACTTCGCCAGCTCCGCCAGCGCCTCCTGGTTCATGTGCTCGTCGTTGATGCCCTTCGCGAGCTCGGCCATCCTGCGCAGCATGTCCTGCATGCGCGACTTCATGCGGGCGACCTGGGCGAGGAGCTCCTTCTTGGCCTGCTCGCTGGGCGCCTTCCGGTACTGCTCGAGCACCGCGGCGAGGTCGCGCCGCCGGGCGGCGAGGTCCTTCGCCGCCTGCAGGAGGTCCTCGGCGCGCTGGCGATCGAAGAACTCCTCCAGGTAGAGGACGTCCTTCTCGAGCTCACGGTCGAGCTTCCCGTCGAGCTCGGCCACGCGCTCGACGAGCCCGCCCTGGCTCCCCAGCCGGAAGCGCAGCATGCGCGCGAGCGTGATGCGCAGCTGCGAGAGGTCCCGCTCGATCGCTCGCAACGACGCGCCCACGTTGGCGAGCGCGGCCGGGAGCTGGCGCGGAGCGGAGCGATCCTTCTTCAGCTCGCGCGCCGCGGAGCGCAGGCCCTCGTGGAGGGTCTGCGCGCGCCCGTCGAGCGCCTGCGCGGCCAGGACGCGCTCGTCCGTCCAGGTGGGCGCACCGTCGAAGAAGTCGAGGTGGTCGCCGAGCAGCTTCACCATGTCCTCCCACAGCGCCTGGGCCTTCATCAGGGCGGCCCGGTGGTGCTCCGCCTGGCTGTAGACCTTCACGGTGTGCGGGCTGGACGCTGACTTCTTCGGGCCGGAGACGACGTCCCCGTCGGCGACCTCGAGCCAGTAGGAGAGGCGCTCGCCCTCCGCCAGGCGGTAGGGGGCGAGGTCGAGCTCGTGGATCCCCGACTCGCGGCGGGAGCCGCCGAGGTCGCGGAGCAGGGTGCGGCGCTCCTCGCCCTCGGGCGGCCGCGTGACGAGCGTGAGCGCGGTGAGCCCGTAGTCGTCGGAGGCGGTCCACTCGATCCGCGGCCGGGCGTTCGCCGCCACCTCGATCTCGTCCCCGGGGGCGGTGATGCGGATCTCGGGGAAGGCGTCCGGCTCGAGGATGATCGCCGCCGCGGGGCCCTCCGCCACGAGTCGCTTTCCCTTCAGGAAGCGGAAGCGATAGGCGCCGCCGTCCTCGACCGTGAAGCGGGCGGTGAGGTCGCGGCCGCCAGAGACCTCGAGCTGGTAGGTCCGGGTGGCCGGCCGCTCGCCCTTCGACTCCGCTTCGCTACGCTCAGGGTGAGCGGGACCAGGTTCGGAGCCAGGCTTCCGTTCGCCCTGAGCGTAGGGCTCGCTCGGCGAGCCCGTAGTCGAAGGGCGAACGGTGGATCTCTCGATCGCGATCTCGGCCCGCTCCACCGGCCGGTCGGCGCGCGCCCGCAGCTTCACCTCGGTGCCCTTCGGCGCCGACACATCGCCGCCGGTGCCCGAGAGCGTGCGCGGCGGGCGCTTCATGTAGGCGGGATAGACGTAGCTCACCTCCACGTCGCCCGTGATGGGCTCAGCCCGGCGCACCGGGCCGGCGCCCCCCACGCCGGCCAGCCGCTGCCAGCCGGTGCCGAGCACGCGCGGCGCCGCGGCCAGCGCGAGGAGGTTCACGATGACCACGCCGCCCAGGAGAGTCGCCGCCAGCGTCGCCGGTCGCGAGGGGATCGCGCGCCGGAGGTCGAGTCCGCGCGCGCGCTCCGCCGTCCCCGCGATGTGCGCGTCGACGAGCGCCACGCTGTACCGACCCGATCGCCGGACCTCGTCGTAGTCCTCTTCCAGCTCGACCGAGGAGAGGAGGTCGCTCTTCAGCTCCGGCGCCGAGGCGCCCACGCGCCGCGCGACCGATGCGGGCGACGAGGCGCGCCGCATGAGCGCCACGGCTGCCCAGGCGAGCGCGCACACCCCGGCGAGCGCCGCGGCGGCGAGGGTGCCGTGTCGGATGGCGGACGCCCCTGCCCCACCCACCCCGGCACCCAGCAGGGCCGCGCCGGCGAGGAAGAGCGCGAGGACGACCGAGAGTCCGCCCGCCGCGGCCGTCCCGAGGACGATCCACCCCTGCCTGCGCCGGGCCCTGTCGAGGACCCGCGCGATGTGGGCATACGCGATCGCCATCGGGTCCCAGATTGTAATGAAGAGAGGGCGCGGATCCACTGTGGTATAGCTCCACGCTGCGGTGAATTTCCCCGCCCGCACCCCCGTCCGCATGATGGAAGCTGACGACCTCGCGCTGGTCTCCAGAGCCAAGTCCGGTGACGCCGAGGCGTTCCGCGCGCTCGTCGTCCGCTCCCAGAGGAGGGTTTACGCCGTGGCGCTCGGCATCGTGAAGGACCGCGATCTCGCCTGGGATGTCTCCCAGGAGGCGTTCGTGCGCGTCCATGCCCACCTCGCCGACTTCAAGGGCGAGTCGAGCTTCTCCACCTGGGTGCTGCGGATCGCCAGTCACCTCGCCATCGACGCCCTGCGGAAGGAGCGCACCTCCTCGAAGGAGGACGTCGACGAGCTGCGCGACCCCGACTTGGCCGCCGCGGGCGAGGGCATCCTCGCCACCGGGCTCGGTAACGACCCGCAGCAGAACCTCCTGCGTCGCGAGCTGGCGACGCACATGACACAGGCGCTCGCCCAGCTGCCCGAGAAGCATCGGGCCATCCTCGTGCTGCGCGAGGTGGAGGGCCTGAGTTACGAGGAGCTCGCGGAGCGACTGGAGATCCCGAAGGGCACCGTGATGAGCCGGCTCTTCCACGCCCGGACGAAGATGCAGGCGTTGCTGCGCAAGTACGTCGGGGTGCGGCCTGCCCCGGATGATGAGGCCTCCGCTCCCGCGGAGCGGGCGGGTACCCGCCGCCGGGGTGACTCATGAACCCCTGCCTGCGCTTCGCGCCCATGATCGGCGCCCGCCCCGGAGAGCTCCCGGACGAAGACGCCCGCGCGCTGGCGGAGCACCTCGCTGCCTGCTCCGCGTGCCGGGCGCGGGCGGCCGACGGCGACACGCTGGCGGCGCTCCTCTCCCAGGCGCTCCTCGCCGAGGCCAACGCGCGCGACTTCTCGACGTTCTCGGACGAGGTGCTGGCGCGGATCCCGGCCTATCGCGACGCCGCGGCGGGGCGGCGGGGGACCAGCGCCCGCCCCACCGATGGGTTCTGGGCGTGGATCCGCCACCACCGCTTCGCCACCGCGATGGGGACACTCGTTCCGGCGCTGGCTGCGGTCGCGATCGTCATATACGTTGGCCGCGGTCAGGGGCCTGGTCCGGACGACGTGCTGGTCCAGGTGACTGCCGAGGGCAGCGCGACCGTGCTCGATACGAGCGACGGTCCGGTGGTGCTCTTCGGGGAAGACGAACCGGCGGGAACGTAGGAGGGGTCATGGAAGCGGTGCGAAAGCGACTCAGGCGTCGACGGGCGATGCTCCGCGTCCTCCTCGCCGCCGCGTTCGTCGCCGTGGCGCCCTCGCTGGCGCTCGCCGCCACCGTCCCGGTCCGGGTTCGCATCATCAAGGGCTCGCGGCAGGGTCCACCCAGCGTCGATCCCAAGCTCGCCGACCTGCAGGCTCAGCTCGGCAGCCTCGCCTACCAGCGCTGGGAGCAGGTGGGCGAGCAGCGCGCCGAGATGGACTTCAACAAGCCGCTCTCGATCGCGCTCCCGGACGGCACCACGCTGGAGCTCGTCCTCGTCGCCGCGAGCAAGGACACCGTCACCTTCGAGGTCAAGGTCCCCGCCAGGAAGAAGCAATCTCGCCTGACCATCCCGAAGGACCAGCGCATCGTGCAGCAGGTCGCCGCCGAGACGAACGGCGCGGCCTTCTTCGTCACCGTGCGGCCGTGGCCGTAGCGCGTCGCGCTGCATCGCCACGCTGAGGAACCCTTGACCGTCCAGGTTTCGATCCGGAGCTTCTCGGAGCGCGGCGTCGGCTTCGGCACGAGCGGCGTCCGCGCCACCGTCGAGGCGCTCACGGACGAGGTCTGCTTCGCCTACGCGGCGGCGTTCCTGGACGTGCTGGACCGGCGCGGCCCCGCGCCCGCCGGCGGCCGGACGGTCGCCATCGGGCATGACCTCCGCCCGAGCAGCCCCCGCATGGCGGCGGCATGCCTCGCGGCGTGCGCGTCGAGAGGGGCGCGGGTCGTGCTGTGCGGGGCGCTGCCGACGCCGGCCGTGGCGCACTTCGCCATCCAGCAGGGACTTCCCGCGATCGTGATCACGGGCAGCCACATCCCGTTCGACCGGAACGGGATCAAGTTCTACACGAGCGCGGGCGAGATCCTGAAGGACGACGAGACCGCCATCGCGGACGCGACGGTCGAGCTGGACGAGACGGCGTTCGAGCGCGGGATGCTGAGGAGCCCGCCGGCGCTGCCCGCCCCCGATCCCGCAGCGCTGGAGCTTTACCGCCAGCGGTACCTGCGCTTCTTTCCGCCCGGCGTCCTGCGCGGGCGGCGCGTCGGCGTGTACGAGCACTCGAGCGTGGCGCGCGACGTCTGCACGGACCTGCTCCGGGCGCTCGGGGCCGAGGTGGTGTCGCTCGGGCGGACCGACACGTTCGTGCCGGTGGACACCGAGGCGGTGAGCGAAGCCGACCAGCGTCAGGCGCAGGCCTGGGCCGCGGCCCATCGGCTCGATGCCATCGTCTCGACCGACGGCGACGCCGATCGGCCGCTCATCGCCGACGAGACGGGCACCTGGCTGCGGGGAGACCTGGTCGGAATGCTGTGCGCCGCCTTCGTCGGGGCGCGGACGGTGGTGACGCCCGTGAGCAGCA
>WNGL01005709.1_pt1 | contig 14753 bp, 15 predicted proteins | sample 5400591 | NCBI WGS metagenome assembly WNGL01 (sample SAMN13153377, study PRJNA577476) | soil metagenome | isolation source: 80 cm soil or saprolite under Garry oak tree replicate 1 | place: USA:California | collected 2016-06-15
GGGCCGCGTTGGCGGCAGTGAGCTCCCGCACCTTCGCTGCCAGGCGCTCGCGCTCGTCGCCGAAGGCCAGCGCGAGGCGCTCGAAAGCGATGGCCGCGCGCGAGAGGGCGAACCCGCCCTGCTCGCCGAGGAGCGGCAGCGCCTCGCCCCCGCCCCCGAGCCGCACCGCCGCCGCGAGGAGCCGATCCACCGGCCGCGCCACGCCGCGCTGGAGGAGCATGAGCGCCACTCCGAGCACCGCCAGTGCCGCCGCCAGCGCCACCGCCGCCAGCGCGCCCGGCCCGAGCGCACGCCGCGCCGAGAGCGGCAGCCCGAGGGCGAGCACCGCGACGCCCGCGGTGGCCGCCAACGCCAGCGCGTGCAGGACGATGAAGGTGCGGAGGGGGGCGCGCACGCCGGGGCCCTAGCGGAAGATCCGGAGGGCGGGCACCCAGCGCGCGAGCGGCTCCGAGAGCCACAGCCACTCGAGCGCGCCCGCCACGAGGAAGGGGCCGAACGGGACGGCGTGCTTGGGGGGGATCCACGGCTCTTCGGTCGGGGTCGGGGTCGGGGTCTCTTCCTCCCTCTCCCCCGCCGGGGGAGAGGGCTGGGGTGAGGGGGTCTCGGTCGGGGTCGGGCTCGCCTCCACCGGCCCCGGCTCCCCCTTCCCCATGAGCACCAGCGCGATCCCCACGATCGACCCCTGCAGCGACGCGAGGAGCACCACGGGGAGGAGCCCCGCCGGGCCCATCCACGCGCCGAGTCCCGAGAGCAGCCACACGTCGCCGAACCCTAGCGCCTCCTTCTTGAAGACCTTCGCCCCGAGCCACGAGAGCGCTGCGAACACTCCGAAGCCGAGCCCCGCGCCGTACAGCGCGTACCGCAGCGTCGTGGCCGGCGTCACGCCCAGCGGACCCATCAGGATCGCGAACGCGATGAGCGACCAGGTGAGGACGTCGGGCAGGAGCCACGTGTCGAGATCGATGAAGGCGAGCGCGAGGAGCGTCGCGGCGAAGGCCAGCTCCGCCGCGGCTGCGCCGGAGAGGCCGTGCCGGAAGTAGACGACCAAGGCCGCCGCCCCCCCGAGCGCCTCGACCGCCGGGTAGCGCCACGAGATGGGCGCGCCGCAGCTCCGGCAGCGGGCGCGGAGCACCAGCCAGGAGACGATGGGCAGGTTGTCGTACCAGCGGATGGGCGTGCGGCAGCGCGGGCAGCGCGAGCCGGGATGCACGATCGACTCGCCGGCCGGCACGCGCGCGATGACGACGTTGAGGAAGCTCCCCACGGCGGCGCCGACCAGGCCGGCCCAGACGGCGAGGAGCGCCCCGTACGGCGGCGGCAGCTCGCCCATCACGGCAGAGCGTGCTGCGCGGCCGCGGGCGCGGCCGAGCGGTCGCCCTCCTCCAGCCGGCGCATGAAGAAGTCCTCCAGCGTCTCGCGATGAGGCGTGAGGGCCACCACACGCCCGCCCCCTGCCAGCACCGCGCGCACGGCGGCCTCGGCGGCGAGCTCTTCCTCGAAGGCCACCGTGAAGTGATCGCCCTCCTGCGCGATCACCCGGCCGCGCGCGAGCGCCTCGCGGGCGGCGCCGCCCGGCGCCACGGCGGTGAGCTCCACGTCCTTCACCCGCGCCGACAGGAGCTCGCCGAGGCGGCCCACGTCGCGCAGCTTGCCGCCGCGGATGACTCCGACGCGATCGCAGAGGCTCTCCACATCGGGCAGGATGTGGGTCGAGAAGAAGACCGTCTTGCCGCGGCGCTTCAGCTCCAGGATGAGGTCGCGCATCTCCTTGCGGCCGATGGGGTCGAGGCCGCTCATCGGCTCGTCGAGCACGACGAAGGCGGGATCGGAGGCGAGCGCCTGCGCGATGCCGAGGCGCTGCTGCATGCCCTTCGAGTACTTGCGGATCTGCCGGTCGGCGGCGGCCGTGAGCCCCACCATCCCGAGCAGCTCATCGCAGCGCGCCTGCTGATCGCGGCGCGGCACGCCCGAGAGCGTCGCGAAGAAGCGCAGCGCCTGGAGGCCGGTCAGGAACTCATAGTACGAGGGGTTTTCGGGGAGGTAGCCGATGCGCGCCTTGGAGGCCTGGGATGGGATGGGCGCGTCGAAGATGAAGGCGCGGCCGCGGGTGGGGAAGATGAGCCCCATCAGCATCTTGATGGTGGTGGTCTTGCCGGCGCCGTTCGGGCCGACGAAGCCGAAGATCTCACCCTCCTCGACGGAGAGCGTGAGGTCGTCCACGGCGGTGACGCGCTTGCCGGGGCGGAGCTCGAATGTCTTGGTGAGCCCTTCGGTTCTCAGGATCATGCGCGCGCATGATGCGAGGGCCGGGCCACCGCTGTCAAAGGGCTGGCGCGTGGGTGCGAGCCTGCGCACCCCGTCCCCAGCCGGCGCACCCTCGGCTGACGAAAATCGTCAGTCGGCCGAACCCGGCTGACGGTGAGCGGCAGAGGGTCGGCGCTCCCGGCCACGGCGTTTCAGCCCCTTAGCCGGGGAAGCGCCTGGCACCGCCCATGCTTCTCGGCTGCTCCAACGAACGGGCAGGGAAGCAGAGCAGCCCGCCAGACGGTGGTGACGCCCAGGTGGGCGCCCCGCCCATGCCATCGCACCGGAGGCACCATGAAGAAGACGTCCAAAGGCTTCACCCTCATCGAGCTCATGATCGTCGTCGCGATCATCGGCATCCTCGCCGCCATCGCCATCCCGAACTTCCTGCGCTTCCAGCTGCGCGCCCGTTTCAGCGAGCTGAAGGAGAACGTCGCCAGCGTGTTCAAGTCCGAGGAGGCGCTGCGCCAGAGCGAGCGCGTCATCGGTGTTCCCGCAGTGTCGGGTCAGTACGTCGCCCTGGACCAGCTGCCGATCGCGTGCGACCTGACCGTCCCGCTTGGCGCCAAGAAGCACGCCTGGGACGCTGCTGACTTCGTGAAGGCACGCAACATCGATTGGGCTGTCGAGGGCGCGACCTACGGTTGCTACCACATCGGCACGTCGGCCTACGGCGTGAACACGACGGGTCCCCACCTGACCGTCTACGCCCAGTCGGACATCGACACCGACGGCGTCAACGCCTGCGTCTATCTCTTCAAGGCGACCCTCGGCTCGAACGGCGATCCGTCCACGAGCGGCGGCAGGATGAGCGCCACTTGCACGGGGACGGTCGCCGTGACCTTCCCTACCACGAGTCTCGCTGCGAGCTGGGGCATCCCGATCGCCCAGGACGACAACGCCTTCTAGTAGTCCGCTGAAACGCTCGTTAGTATCCAGGGCGCCCCCGCCACGCGGGGGCGCCCTTCCCATCATGCGACGGCTCGCACTCCTCATTCTCGCCCTCGCCCTCGCGACTGCCACCGCCGTGGCGGCGGCCCGGCTCGACACGCACGGGGAGCGGCCCTACGACCTCGACTACGTCCCCAGCTCGCGCGCCGCCCGCTGGCTGTCGCTCGGCCACCCGATGGTCGCCGCGGATCTGTTCTGGCTCCGGACCGTCCAGTACATCGGAGAGCCGCGGGCCGAACGCCGCGGGTGGGACAAGCTCTTCCCCGCCATCGACCTCATCACCGACCTCGATCCTCGCCACGGCTACGCCTATCAGGTGGGGGGCAACGTGCTCGCCAGCGTCGGCCGCGTCGCGGAGTCGAACGCGATCCTCGAGAAGGGCATGAAGAACCTGACGGGGCGCTACATCCTGCCCTTTCAGAGGGCGGTGAACGCCTTGCTGTACGAGGGCGACTACGCGCGCGCCGCGCGCTACTTCGAACGGGCCGCAGCGACCCCAGGTTCACCCGAGCACCTCCGCGAGTATGTTGTCGCCATGTACGTGAAGGGTAATCAGGCCGACGCCGCGATCGCCTTCCTCACCCACCTGCTCGACACCACCAAGGATGCCGAGTCGGCCAAGGCGCTCGAGAGGCAGCTCCAGCAGGCGCGGCTGGAGCGCGCCGCGCTCGGCCTCGACGAAGCCATCGCCCGTTACCGCGAGCGCTTCGTGCTGCCCCCCTTCTCCGTCGAGCAGCTCGTCGCCACCGGGTTGATCGCCGCGGTCCCTCCCGATCCGTACGGCGGGAGCTGGGTCATCGACGACGAGTCGCGGGTGCACTCGACCGTGAACTCTCGCCGCTTCGCGCGCCCCATCACCGCGGAGGAGCGCCGCGCAGCGGTGCGCGCCCTCGGCGCGCAGACGAGAGGCCACGCCGCCCCATGAAGATCCTCGCCATCGCCGGAATCACGGTCCGGGAGTCTCTCAGCCGCAAGGTACAGGTGAACCTGTTCCTCTTCGGGCTGTTGCTCGTCCTGGCCAGCTTCCTGGCGTCCGCGCTCACGGTCGGCGAGCAGCACCGCATCATCGCCGACCTGGGCCTGTCGGCGATGACGCTCGTGAGCACGCTCCTGGCGGCCTTCCTCGGGGCCGGCGTGGTGGCGGGAGACCTGGAGCGGCGCGTCATCTATGCGGTGATGGCGAAGCCGCTCTCCCGCTCGGAGTACCTCCTCGGCCGCTACCTGGGGCTCGCCTGCGCGCTGCTCGTCAACGTGCTCGCCATGGCGGCGCTGCTGGCGGCGCTGCTCGTCCTCGACGCCGGCTCCCTGGCCCCACTCGACCGCGCCCTGGCTGCGGCCGTGCTGATGATGTGCGTGCAGACGCTCGTCGTCGCGGCGGTGGGCGTCTTCTTCTCGGCGTTCACCACCACCACGCTCGCCAGCATCTTCACGCTGGCGCTCGCCATCGCCGGGCATCTCACCGGGGACCTGCGAGAGCTGTGGAAGGGCGGCTCCAACTGGATCCCGCGCCTCATCTGGTTCGTCGTGCCGAACCTGAGCGCGCTCACGCTCAACGACGCGGTCGTCTATCACGTCCAGGTCACCGCCGCCGCCCTGCTGCCGGCGGTCTACGCGCTCCTCTACGCCGCCACCGCGCTCGCGCTCGGGGCTGCCATCTTCGAGCGCCGCGACTTCCGGTAGGTCTCGGGCTGCGGTTACCGCGGCCCGGGGCGCACCTGATCAACCGCCCGGTACACCGCCACCTCGGCCATGGCGTGAAACAGGTGCTGCGCCAGCGCCACGCGCTCCACGCCGCGGGCGCGGCGGCAGGCGATGGCGAAGCACTCCCACGCGCCGGTCGCGTAGCCCGCGCCGGTCACGGAGCCCCGGTGCCAGCGGAAGCCGGCCAGCCTGCGCGGGATGAAGACCGGCTCGGCGAGCTGGCCGAAGCGGAGCCACAGGTCGTAGTCCATCGCGTACCGGAGGGACTCGTCGAGCATGCCAGCCTTCTCGAGCAGGTCGCGCCGGAAGAACACCGCCGGCTGCGGGATGAAGTTGCGGCCGACGAGCCTGCGCCGGCTGTAGCGGCGCGAGACCCAGCTCTTGTAGCTCGACAGGGCGCGACGGACCGGCCGGTCAGCCTCGTCGATGATGGCGCACTCGCCGAAGCACCACCGCGCCTCCGTCTCCCGGAATGTGCGGACCACTGCGTCCAGCGCTCCGGGCGCGTAGACGTCGTCCGAGTTGAGCCACGCCAGCACCTCTCCGCTCGCCATGGCGAAGCCCTTGTTGATGGCGTCGGATTGGCCGCGATCGGGCTCGGAGACCCAGCGAAGGCGTCCCTCGTAGTGCCGCAGGATGTCGAGTGTCCCGTCGTCCGAGCCGCCGTCCACCACCAGGTACTCGAGGTCGAACTCGCCGCGCTGCGAAAGCACGCTCTCGATGGTGCGCTCGAGGAACGCGGACCCGTTGTAGGAGGGTGTGACCACCGTCAGCCTCATGAAGTCTCCGGGTGGCATCATCTCACAACGGGATTGGGGTAATCTCCGGACGTGCTCGCGCAACGCGCCCCTCGGCGCCTCCTGGTCGTCATCCCCGCATTGGACGAGGCAAGCCGCATCCGCCGCGTCGTCGAGGGCGTGCTTCGCCAGGTCCAGTCCGACGTCCTGGTGGTGGACGATGGCTCCGCCGATGCCACGGCGGTCGAGGCGCGCGCCGCAGGCGCGATCACGGCGATCCACGCCGCCAACCTGGGTTACGGCGCGGCCCTCCAGACAGGTTATCGCTACGCCCTGCGGCACGGCTACGACGCCGTCCTGCAGCTCGACGCTGACGGACAGCACGACCCGGCATCGATCCCGGCGCTGCTCACGGCTCTGGAGCACGCCGACGTGGTCGTCGGCTCCCGGTTCCTTCGCGACGGATCCTACCGGCCGCCGCTCCTCAGGCGCATCGGCATGCGCCTCTTCGGGACGGTTGCGAGCGGGCTGTGCGGTCAACGGCTCACCGACCCGACCAGCGGTTTCCAGGTCATCTCGCACCACGCGCTCGCCTTCTACGCCCACGAGCGCTACCCGGCGGACTACCCGGACGCCGACGTACTCGCGATGGTAGTGCGGTCCGGCCTGCGGCTGGTGGAGGTGCCGGTGCGAATGCTCGCCTCGCCGGACGGGAAGAGCATGCACGCCGGCGCGTTGAGGCAGTTCTACTACGTGTTCCGCATGTCCCTCGCGCTCGGGCTCGTGCCTTTCCGGAGCGAGAAGAGATGACCCCGACCCAGCGCACCTTCGCCGTCCTCACCAGCATCGGAACGCTGCTCCTGATCATCGAGCTGGTCCGGCGGCGGCGACTGAAGGAGGAGTACTCCTGGCTGTGGATCGCCACCTCCGCGGTCATGCTCCTGCTCTCCGCCTGGTACGGGCTCATCGAGTGGATCACCCACGCCATCGGCGCGGTGACGGTGACCACCACGCTGTTCCTCTGCGGGCTCATCTTCCTGCTGCTCATCAGCGTCCACTTCTCCACCGTGATCTCGCGGCTCACCCAGCAGGTCCGGCGGCTGACGCAGGAGCTTGCGATCCTCTCGGCGGAGCCGGAGCGGCGAGCACGAGACCATGCCGCCGCCGAGGAGGAGGTGGAGTGACGCTCGCGCGCCCCCGTCTCGCGGCGGCGGCGGCGCGCGGGATCAGGCGCGGCGATCCGGCTCGCCCAGCGCCGCCTCGTAGGCGCCCTGCAGCGCCGCTCCAACGGCGCCCGGGGCGTAGCGGTCCGCGACGAGCCGACGCCCACGGCTTCCCATCTCCGCCCGCTCGCCCGGCGATGCGAGCAGCCGCAGCAGCGCCGTCGCCAGCTTTCGTGGATCCCGCTCGACGACGATCCCGGCGCCGGCGGCCGACACCTCGCCCGCCATGCGTACCTTGTCCGACACCACGACCGGCAGGCCGGCAGCCATGCCTTCGGCCACCGACAAGCAGAAGTTCTCGCTCATCGAGGGAGCGACCAGCACGGCGGCGGCTTCCAGCGCCCCGGCCCGGGCGGCTGGATCGAGCAGCCCCGGGAGCTCGACGTGCTCGGTGAGGGCGGCGCCAGCGATGGCGGCCTTCACCTCTCGAAGATGGCCCCCCTCGTCGGGGCCCGCGATGACGAGCCGCGCGCGCGGCTCGGCGTCGACGACCTTCCGCATGGCGGGGATGAGCACATCGAACCCCTTCAGCGGGTGGATGCGCGCGAGCATGAGCACGCGGTGGCTCCTGGCCCGCGCTTCGCTCGCTCCCAGCGAGAGGAACGGAGTCGCGTCGAGCGCGTTTGGCACTACCGCGGAGCGCACGCAGCGCGTCCAGGTGGGCGCCGCGACGCGCTCGGCCTCGAACGTGAAGTGGAGCAGCGCGGCACGCAGCACGTTCCGCCGTTCGGACGCGGCAAGGAACACGCGCTTCTCCCCGGCGCGCTCGGCGAGGGCCTCGGGCGTGAGGGCGCCATGCAGCGAGTAGAAGTAGGGGATGCCGCGGTGCTGGCAGATCCGCGCCGCGGCCAGCCCGACCGCCGTCCAGAGCATGTGGACGTGGACCGCGTCGAACTCGCGCACCCGCTCCCACAGCGCGTGGACGAGACCGGGAGCCAGGAACGCGCGGCCGAGCGCGTGGATCGATCGGAAGTGCCAGACCGGCACGCCGTCCATGACCTGCATGCCGGCCGGGATCGCCGGGAGCGCAGGGCTGGAGCGCTGGGTCGTGGTCCAGACCTCCACCTCGACCCCCGCCCGCGACAGCCCGCCGACCATGGAGGCCACGGCGTTCGGCACGCCTCCCCACTCGCGCGCCGGCAGATAGCAGCCCGTGACGTGGAGGACGCGCATCTGGATGTTCGGATATCATGACCCGGAGATGAAGGTCGCGTTCGTCATCCCCACCCGCAATCAGGGGCGGTTCATCGGACGGTGCCTGGACAGTTGCCTGGCCCAGGCGATCACCGGGGCCGAGGTGCTGGTCGTGGACGGGGCCTCGACGGACGACACCCTCGACGTGCTGCGGCAGTATGGCGATCGGGTGCGGTGGTCCTCGCAGCCCGACAGCGGCCAGTCCGAGGCGGTGAACCGCGGCGTCGCGTCGGCCTCCGGCGAGATCATCGCGTGGATCAACTCGGACGACTACTACCCAGCGCCCGACGTGCTCCCCGCCGTCCTGGCCGCCTTCGCCGAGCCTGCCGTCGACATCGTGTATGGGCGCGGGCGGATGGTCGATGCCGGCGGCGGGATCCTGCGCTCGACGCGCGGGCGCGCGCTCCGCTCGAGCGCCGAGCTCCTCGTCATGCCCTCGGGGCTCCTCCAGCCGGCGGTGTTCTTCCGGCGGAGCGCGTTCCTCGAAGCCGGGGGCCTCCGCGAGGATCTGCACTACGCGCTCGACTACGACCTGTGGCTGCGGATGTTCCCCCGCGCACGGGCGACGCGCTACCTCGACCGGGAGCTCGCCTGCGCCACCTATCACCCGGAGGCGAAGTCGATCGCGGGGCTGTGGAAGCAGGTCCGCGAGCTCGCCGCGGTGAAGCGATCCCACCGGCGTGCGTTCGAGCTCTCGTTCGCGCAGCGGATCCGGCTCGAGGTCGGCACCGCCTCCCTCTACGCCTACTGGGCGGCGGTACGGACCGGGCTCCGCCGGGCGACCTGAGGCCTAGTGACTTCTCAGTCCTCCCCGCCTCACCAGCGTCGTCCACTCGCTGGAAATGCCTCATGGCGTCTCGCCTCCGTCATCGTCCGCGTCGCCCTCGGGATCGTGAGCGTGTCGTGGTTCATCCGCATCCTCGGGATCTCCCAGTGGGGCCTGCTGGCGCTCTTCCAGGCTGCCGTCGCGCCGCTCGCGCTGCTGGAAGGCCTCGGGACCGCGACGGTCAAGTACGCGTCCGAGGCGCTCGGGCGCCAGGATCGGCCGGGCGCCACGAAGGTCGTCCAGACGACGGTCCTGTTGAACCTGGCCCTCGGGTGCGCGGGGATGCTCGGGCTGTTCGCCTCCGCCCGCTGGCTCGCCACGTCCGTGTTCGCGATCCCGCTCGTCGAGGTCGAACGAGCCGTGGGTGGTTTCAGGATCATCGCGGTCGTCTGGTTCTTCACGGTGACGGCGGCCACGTACTCGGCGGTGCTGGCGGCGCACCAGCGTTACGACGCGATCGCGCAGCTCGGCGTGGCGTCGTTCATCCTGTCCACGGCCGCCGGGCTGCTCGCCGCCCGCTGGACGCGCAACATCTTGTGGGTGCTGCTCGCGCAAGCCGCCGTCGCCGGGGTGATGGCGTACGTGAACTTCAGACGAGCGGCCGGGCTGCTCCCGGGTCTCGCCTCGAGACCGCGCCTCGACGGGCCGAGCGTGAGGCGCTCCGGCAGGTTCTGGGGCTGGCAGCTCGTGGCGGCGGTGGGATCCCTCGCGACCGCCTGGGCGGACCGGTACATCCTGGGCGCCTACTTCGTCCCGGCCGTCGTGGGATTCTACGCGATTGCCAACATGCTCCTGACGCAGGTGTACGTGGCATTCTACGAGATGGCCGAGGTCCTCTTCCCGGCCGTCAGCGCCCTCGAGGGCCAAGGCGAGCTCCCCGCCGCGCGCCGGCTTGCCCTGCTCGCGGGTTGGACGCTGACCTCGGGGTTCGGCGTCTGCGCCGCCGTTCTCGCCGTGGTGGGAAGTGACTTCGTCCACCTCTGGATCTCGCCCGATGCGGCACGCGCCACCAGCGCGATGCTGCGCGTGCTGTGCGTCGGGGGGATCGCTGGCATGACCGCGATCGCGCCGCTGCAGTACGTGCTGGGAGTCGGGGAGACGCGCTGGAATGCGTTCTCAGGCGCCGTCGCCGGAGTGCTGGTCGTGGGGCTGGGGTTCGCGCTCGTCCCGCGCTACGGGCTCACCGGGATCGGCTACGGTCTCCTGGTCGCCGCACTCGCGCGCTGGGTCTTCGTGCTGCTGATCTGGCGCGAACACTTCAGTCGCGAGTTCCGCTTCGGCGAGTTCGCGGAGCACGTGTGGACTCCGCCGCTGATCTCGATCGCCACGCTGCTCGTCGCCGTGCAGTGCCACGACAGGATCGATCACGTCCCGAGCTGGCCGTGGTTCGCCGTGGAGACCCTGCTCTCATTGTCCGCCATCGCCGCCGTGCAGCTCATATTGTCCGAGCTGCTTCCGGGAGGCGCCCGGCGCCGCCGTGACGTCGCCGCGTCCTTGAAGCCTATCCTCGCGAAGGCGCTGAGCGCCATCCCGGGGCGATAGGCACGGCTAGCTCTGCGCGGCAGCAGGGCGCTCGAAGATGTAGAACTCCGCGAGTGAGCCCGTCGCACGCTCCTTCAGGAACGGATGGCGATTCGGTACGTGTCGGACCAACCGCCAGCTGGGTTCGTTCGCATCGATCCAGCTCGTGAAGCGGCGGTGCCGGACGTGGTATTCGGGCGCGGCGTCGAAGTTCGATGAGTAGATGATGACGAACCGCTCCGCCGCGTCGAAGAGGCGCCGCATGTAGCTCCGGAAGACGTCGTCCTCCACCAGGTGGTAGATGACATCCAGGGAGAGGGCCAGCTCTGCCCACTCGCCGGCGTGGTCGGCGGCGAGCCGAAACACCTTCGTCGCGTCCGACGCAAACCGCGCCGAGCACCAGGAGACCGCCGTCGGACTCACGTCGATCCCGAGGTACGATGGGTAGCGAGCCAGCGAGAGCTGGTGACCGTCGCCACAGCCGAGCTCGACGACGGTGCGGACCCCGTGCTCTGCGACGAAGCCGTTCAGCACCTCGGCCTTGAACTCGGCGTGCCGTCCATACGAGCCGTCGCCGCTGTTTCCGCCGGTCGCGTAGCGCTCGTCCCAGTACGCGTTCGAGCCGGGGAATGGCGCCGGGCGGCGAACGAAGCAACGGTAGGCCCAGCGCGCCAATGATCCGACGATGGGGTTCCGGAAGATGGCGTCGTCGCCCATCGGACGACCCTCCCACGACTGCCTTCCGCTCCGCAAGGCGGTGGGAGTGAGCCATCGAGCGACGCATGGTCGCGGGCGCGCCATGGCCCATGGGTCGTTCGGGTGCCCCGTGAGCTATGATGCGGTGACCTAGCCTTGGAGTGAGCGATGCCGTCGAGCCGTCCCGACTCCATCCCGGCGATCGTGTCTCTCGTCCGCCAGATGGACCCCGCTTCCATCCTCGACGTCGGGGTTGGCTTTGGAAAGTGGGGTGTCCTGTTTCGCGAGTACACGGACATCGTGAAGAGCGAGGCCGAGCCGCAGCGCTATGACAAGGCGCGGTGGCGGGTCCGCATCGATGGGATCGAAGGCTTCGAGCCGTACCTCACGCCGCTGCACCGGTTCGCGTACGATCAGATCTTCGTCGGCGATGCGCGCCGGGTGCTGCCGACGCTCGGCAGGTACGACGTGATCTTCCTGGGCGACGTGATCGAGCACTTCACGCCGGGCGATGGTCGCGCGCTGCTTCGGGAAGCTCTCGATCATGCGGCCCGATACGTCCTGGTCTCGACCCCTCGATACGAGACGGAACAGCCGGCGAGCTGCGGCAACGAGCTCGAGCGGCACCGGAGCCTCTGGACCGGCAGCGATTTCCGCGCTCTCGACGCCGTCGACCTCTTCGCCGGTGCGGGTGAAGTGTTGCTGGCGGTCTACCGGCGCGGCGGCGCCAAGCCGGTACGGCCGAGGGCGTCGCGGCGGCCAGCGTGGTGGTACCGTGCCGGTCTTCCGCTCGCACAGCGCGTGTTGCCGGCGAGCGTACGAGCACGGTTGCGACTCGGGCTAGACCGCATCCTGCGCGGCCGCGACCAGTGAGCCCCGAACCCACTTCACGTGGAAGGCGCGTGGCGATCGTAGCTGCGTCGGCGCCCCCGTTCGGCGCCGGTGGAATCTCCAGCGCGCATTTCAACCTCTACCTGACGCTGCGACGCCTCGCCCTCGACACGCGCCTGTTCACCTTCGAGGACTGGCACCGGCCCGACACCGAGGGGATCATCCGCCGGGGGTTCCCGTCACCGTTACGGGATGCCCTCGCGATCGGCTGCGCCCTGTATTTTCGGCTCACCTGCGGCTGCCGCAACGCTTACCACCTCGCTGACATCCTCCGGACCGCGCCGGGTGCGCTCGCGATGGGCAAGGCTCTACGCGCGTTCTCCCCTGACGTGATCGTCGTCCCGGATCACGGAGCACCGGCCCTCTTCCTCCGCCGGCCGCCAGGCGTGCGCGTCGTCCTGGTCGCGCACCACTGCCCGGCACGGTTCCGGTCCATCCCGATGCTGGAGCCGGCGTGCGAGCAGGACGTCCGGAGAGCCCTCGCGATCGAGCAGAGAGCGCTCGAGACCGTCGATGCCGTCGTCTGTCCGTCGGCCTACATGGAGAGCGTGTTTCAGGACACGTACTCGTTCGACGGGCCGACGATCGTCATCCCCAACCTGGTCGACCGTGAGCTGCTCGACGGGTCGGCCGTCAACGACGTCCGGCAAAGCATGGGGCTCTCGCAAGACGCTCCGCTCATCTACGTGCCCTCGGCGGGAAGCCGCTTCAAGGGCCGAGACGTGTTGCACCAGGTCGTCCGCGGCATCGGCCGCTCGACCCCCGCGGGCGTCGGCTTCTACCTGTCCGGCGCGATCGACGCCGAGCTCGCGCTCGCCCTGCGAGCGCTGCCGCGGCACGTGAAGGTCTACGCCCCGGGTCACCTGCCCTACGCCGACAACATCGCGATCGTGAAGGCCTGCTCGTACGCCGTCTCGCCCACGCTCATCGAGAGCTTCGGGATGGCGCTCCTCGAGGCGCTCCATCTTGGGTTACCCGTGGTGACGTTCGACGTCGGCGCGACGTCGGAGCTGGTGCGCCACGACGAGAATGGCCTCCTCGTTCGGTGTCCCGACGTCGCGGGGATGGTTGCAGCCGCGGCGACCCTGCTGGACCCGGCCCCACGAGCCAGGCTTCGCGCTCGAATGAGAGACCTGCCGATGGGCAGGTTCTACGCGGAGCACGTCACGGCCCAGTGGCATGAGGTGCTCTTTCCACCGGTCGCCGCCAGATAGTGGACACACACCGTTCCGCACCTCGGGCCACGATGCTGCGAGCCCGGCGTTTGCGTCCGGCGCCGGAACGATGGATCCTGGCTCATCGCCTGCATCGAGCCGGCGCAGCCCATGCCGATCCCGGTCGCCCTCTTCGCATACGCGCGCACAGACTACCTGGCCGAGACGCTCCGCGGCTTGCGGGAGAACGGGGTACCGCTCATCTACGCCTTCAGCGACGGACCGAAGACGCCGGCCCAGCGGGAGGACGTCGAACGGGTTCGAGCGGTGCTCCGCGCCGTCGATTGGGCGGAGGTCCGGCTGGTCGAGCAGAGCGAGAACCTGGGCCTGGGCCGCTCGATCCGGGCGGGGGTCGAGGCCGTGCTGGCCGAGCACGACACCATCGTCGTGTTCGAGGACGACATGGCGTGCGCTCCGGGCACGTACGCCTTCTTCTGCGAGGCGCTGGAGCGGTACCGGGACGAACCGGCGGTGATGAGCGTGACCGGGTTCACGCATCCGCGCAGGACACCTCGCGGCCTCGACGCGCCCTACTTCGACGGCCGCGCAGAGTGCTGGACCTGGGGCACCTGGCGCCGCGCCTGGCGTGGGATGGACCGCGACGCGATGAGCCACATGCGGGACGCTGCCGCGCAAGGCATCGACCCGCGGCGCTACGGCTCGGACCTCCCGAGATACGCCGCGATGGAGCTCGAGCGAAACATCTGGGCAGTCCGCTGGATCTACCTGCACATCGCCCAGCGAGGGCTCTGCCTCCGCCCTCCGCGCAGCCTCGTGAATCACATCGGGGTCGACGCGCGCGCCACCAACGCCGGGGGGGACACGAACTGGCTGATGCCCGTCCTCGGTCCACCTCCCGCGGCGCCGGTGCAGTGGCCGGCGCCGGTCGAGCACCCCGACTGCGCCGCGCTATGGTCGAAGGTGATCGACGGACCATGGCCGCGGCGGGCCGTCTCGGCCGCGCGCCGGGCACTGCGCCGCTGGACGGCTCCCGGGAAGCGAGCGTAGGGCGAGCCTCCAGACCCATGCGCGCGAAGGACGGTTGATCGCATGCCAGCGGGCGACGCGTGAGGGTCCTGCACATCAACGCACTCGACTCGGGCGGCGGCGCAGCTCGCGCCGCGGTGCGCCTCGTCGCAGCGGTCCGGCAACGAGGAATCGACGCTTCGCTCCTCGTCCAGCTCCGGAGGAGCGACGACCCGCACGTCCTCGGCCCGGAGTCGTGGGGGCAGCGGCTCCTGGGCCGCGCCGCGCCGATCCTCGACGCGCTGATCGTCGACGCTCTCGAGCGGCGCCGGGCGGGGCTCTTCTCGCCCGCGCTGAGGCCGGACCTCATCGCCCGCAGAGTGGCCAAGCTGAACCCGGACGTGGTCCACCTGCACTGGGTCGCGTTCGGGATGCTGCGGGTCGAGACGCTTCGCCGGTTGAGGCGTCCGATCGTCTGGACGCTCCATGACTCATGGGCCTTCACGGGTGGCTGCCACGTCCCCTTCGA
>WNGL01010727.1_pt1 | contig 14753 bp, 11 predicted proteins | sample 5400591 | NCBI WGS metagenome assembly WNGL01 (sample SAMN13153377, study PRJNA577476) | soil metagenome | isolation source: 80 cm soil or saprolite under Garry oak tree replicate 1 | place: USA:California | collected 2016-06-15
CGCGCGAGCCCCGCGGTTCTGGGTTACATTCCGGACATGCCCGCTCGCCTCGGCGTCAACGTCGACCACGTCGCGACGCTCCGCCAGTCCCGCCGCACGCAGTACCCCGATCCCGTCGCGGCCGCGCTGCTCGCGGAGCTGGCCGGCGCCGACCAGATCACGATCCACCTGCGCGAGGACCGCCGCCACATCCAGGACCGCGACCTCCAGATCATGCGGAAGACGGTCACGACGCGGCTCAACCTCGAGATGGCCGCGACCCAGGAGATGGTGAAGCTCGCCTACGAGGCGAAGCCGGACATCGCGACGCTCGTGCCGGAGCGGCGCGAGGAGCTGACCACCGAGGGCGGGCTCGACGTCGTCTCCGGGCGCGACCCGATCCGCCGGGTGGTGAAGACCCTCCACGACGCCGAGATCCGGGTCTCGCTCTTCATCGACCCCGACCTCGACCAGGTGAAGGCCGCGCACCGCGCGGAGGCGGAGGTGGTGGAGCTCCACACCGGCCGCTACTGCGACGCGCGGCTCGCGTCGGATCGCGGCCGGGAGCTGTCCCGGATCGTGGACGCCTGCAAGGCCGCCTCGAAGCTCGGCCTCGAGGTCGCCGCCGGTCACGGGCTCAACTACCAGAACGTCGACCCCATCGCGCAGATCGCGGAGATCGAGGAGCTGAACATCGGGCACGCCATCGTGGCGCGCGCGGTGCTCGTCGGGTTCGAGCGCGCGGTGCGGGAGATGAAGGAGCTGCTCGCGCGAGCGCGGGCGTAGGGGCGGGGCGGGGACGTGATCGTCGGGCTCGGGATGGACGTCGTGGAGGTCGCGCGGATCCGGCGGATCCTCGCAGGGCCCGCCGGCATCGCCCGGCGCTTCCTCGAGCGGTGCTTCACCGACGCGGAGCGGCGCCACTGCGACCGCTTCCGCGATCGTGCGGCGCGCTACGCCGCGCGGTTCGCCGCGAAGGAGGCCGCCTCGAAGGCGCTCGGGACGCCGCCCGGGATCGGCTGGCTCGACGTCGAGGTGGTCCGGCCGGAGGGCCCGCCGACGATCGTGCTCCGCGGCGCTGCGGCCGACGCCGCCGCGAAGGTGGGCGCGACCCGCACGCACCTGACGCTCACGCACGACGGCGGAATCGCGGCGGCCACGGTGGTGCTCGAGCGGGAGGCGCGGTGAGGCTCGTCGGCTCCGAGGAGATGCGCGCGATCGATCGCGCCGCGATCGACGACTTCGGGATCCCCGCGCTCACGCTCATGGATCGCGCGGGGCGCGGGGTCGCCGACGCCGCGGCCGAGCTCGCGGGTCCCCGCGGGCGGTTCGTCGTCGTGTGCGGCGGCGGGAACAACGGCGGCGACGGCTACGTCGCCGCGCGCCTGCTGCGCGCCGCGGGGCGCGACGCGCGGGTCATGGCGCTCGTGCCCGCGCACGTCCTCGCGCCCGACGCGCGGGCGGTGCGCGAGCAGGCGGAGCGCGCGGGCGTCCCCATCGACGACGGGGTGCTCTCGCCGCTCGCGGCGGGGGTGGGCGACGTGGTGATCGACGCGATCTTCGGGACCGGCCTCCGCCGGGCGCCCGAGGGGCTCTTCGCGGGCGCCATCGCCGCGATCGAGGCGGCGCGGGTGGGCGGGGCGCGGGTGCTCGCCGTGGACGTGCCGTCGGGGCTCTCCGCGGACACCGGCCGGCCGCTCGGCGCCTGCGTGCGCGCGGACCGGACCGTCACGTTCGCGTTCCTGAAGCGGGGCCTCGCGATCTACCCCGGGCTCGCGCTCGCGGGCGAGCTCACCGTGATCGACATCGGGATCCCGCCGCAGGCGGCGCGCCGCGTCCCGGTCGGCTGCGAGCTCCTCACCGAGGTCGAGGCGAAGGTGCTCGTCCCGCCGCGCGCGCCAGAGGCGCACAAGGGGGACGCGGGGCGGCTCCTCGTCATCGCCGGATCGGCCGGGAAGAGCGGCGCGGCGCACCTCGCGCTCCTCGGCGCGCTCCGCGGCGGCGCCGGGCTCGTCACCCTCGCCGCGCGCCCGGAGGTGCTGCCGCTCGCGCTCGCGGGCCGGCCCGAGGCGATGAGCCTCTCGCTCCCCGGCGACGGCCCGCTCGGCAAGGCCGACCTCGCCGCGCTCACCGCCGCGGCGCGGGAGGTGGACGCGCTCGCGATCGGCCCCGGGATCCCCCGCGGTCCGGAGACGGCGGAGCTCCTGAGGACGCTCCTGCACAAGGCAGGCAAGCCGGCGGTGGTGGACGCCGACGGGCTGAACGCGCTCGCGGCCGAGCCGGGCCTCCTTGCGGGCCTCGGCGCGCCGCTCCTCCTCACGCCGCATCCCGGCGAGATGGCGCGCCTCTGCGGAACGACCATCGCCGAGGTGCAGGCGGACCGGATCGGCGTCGCGTCGGCGAAGGCGCACGAGTGGAAGGCGACGGTGCTCCTGAAGGGAGCGCGGACCGTGGTCGCCGATCCCGAGGGGCCGCCCGCGATCATCCCGACCGGCAACCCGGGGCTCGCGACGGGCGGGAGCGGCGACGTGCTCACCGGGCTCTGCGGCGCGCTCCTCGCGGGTGGGCTGCCGCCGGAGGCCGCCGGGCGCGTCGGCGCGTGGGTGCACGGCCGGGCGGGCGACCTCGCCGCCGCGCGGCACGGCGAGCGCGGCCTCGTCGCCGCGGACGTCGGCGACCTCCTCGGCGCGGTCTGGGCGGAGTGGGGCCGGTGAAGGAGCGGCGAGTCCGGCTCGTCACGTCGTCCGCACGGGCGACCCACGGGCTCGGAACGCGGCTCGGCCGGCTCCTCGCGCCCGGCGACGTCGTGGCGCTCGTGGGCGACCTCGGCGCGGGGAAGACCCAGCTCGTGCGCGGCGCCTGCGCCGGGGCGGGCGTCCCCGAGTCGGAGGTCTCGTCGCCGAGCTTCGCGATCGTGGCGACCTACGCCGGACGGATCCCGGTGCACCACGCGGATCTGTACCGGATCGCCGACGTGGACGACCTGTACGGGACGGGCTTCGGCGACCTGGTGGGCGGGGAGGGCGCGCTGCTCGTCGAGTGGGCGGACCGGATCCCCGCGGCGCTCCCGGACGAGCGGCTGACCGTCACGCTCGCGCACGACGCGAGGAGGCCGGAGGTGCGGCACGTCGAGATCGTCGGGACGGGAGATCGGGCCGCGGAGCTGGCGGGGAAGCTCGCGCCGCGGTCGAGGTCGAGGTCGAGGTCCACGTCCACGTCCAAGTCCAAGTCCAAGTCCAAGTCCAAGTAGTCCCCGTAGATCCCTTTCCGCGTTCGTGCGTTCCTCGCGGAAAGGAGAACCCCTTCCATGCGCGCACTCGTCCTCGGCTCCCTCCTCCTCCCGATCCTCACCCTCGCCGCACCCGCCGCGGTGAAGGCGCCGTCGCGAATCGACGCGGTCACCGTCTACCGGACGGGCGCCCGCGTCACCCGCGGCGCCCAGGTCGAGCTCCCTGCGGGCCCGGTCCGAATCCTCCTCGACGGCCTCCCCGACTCGATCGACGACGACTCGCTCCGCGTCGAGGGGAAGGGCAGCGCGAAGGCGCGCGTCTTCGGCGTCACGGTCGAGCGCGTCACCGCGCAGGAGGCGGCCGCGGCCGAGGCGCTCGCCGCGGAGGAGCGGCTCGAGAAGCTGCAGGACGAGGATCGCGCCCTCGACGACCGCGTCCAGGCGGAGAAGGCCCGGCTCGAGTTCGTGCGATCGCTCCGCTCGACCTACTCGGAGGAGCGCGCGAAGAACCTCGCGGTTCGCGGGGTGCCGGCGAAGGAGTGGGCCGAGCTCGTCGGCTTCGTCGCCTCGGAGACCGCCAGCGCGACCCAGGAGATCCGCAAGGCGGAGGCAGGCCGGCGCGAGCAGGCGCGCAGGATCGCCCAGGCGCGCGCCGACCTCGACAAGGTGCAGGCGAAGCGCGGGACCACGACCAAGACGGTCACGATCGAGGTCGAGGCGGAGCGGGCGGGGAGCTTCGACGTCGCGCTCTCGTACGCGGTCGGCGCGGCCGGCTGGCAGCCGGTCTGGGACGCGCGGCTCCTCCCGGACGCCGGGACGATGGAGCTCGCGTTCCAGGGCTCCGTCTGGCAGCGGACCGGCGAGGACTGGAAGGAGGTGGCCCTGTCGGTCTCCACCGCGCAGCCCGCCCGCGGCCTCTACGTCCCGACGCTCGACCCGCGGTATCTCACCCGCTACGAGCCGCCCCGCCCGATGCCGTACAGGGCCGCGCCCGGCCGTGCGGCGGCCCAGGCCGCCCCCGCCCCGCAGCTGGAGGCGAAGCGAAAGGCGATCGCGGAGGAGCCGGAGGAGCAGGTCGTCGCGATGGACGCCGCGTCCGCGACGGTCGAGCAGGGGCTCCTCTCCGCCTCGTTCTCGACCTCGCGCCGCGAGACGGTGGACGGCTCGGGCCAGGCCCGCAAGGTCCCGCTCGCGCGCTTCCCGATGAAGGCGCAGATCGTCCGCATCTCGGCGCCGCGGGTCGAGGGCGCCGCCTTCCTCACCGCGAAGGCCGTGAACGAGACGGGCTTCCCGCTCCTTCCTGGCGCGGTCGGCGTCTACGTCGGCGAAGAGTTCGCCGGGCGCACCGCGCTCCCGGCGACGCCGCCCGGCGGCGAGCTCGAGCTCGCCTTCGGCGCGGACGGCCGGATCGAGGTCGATCGCAAGGTGATCGAGCGGCGCCGCGAGTCGGCGGGCCTCGTCACCAAGGACGAGGTCTACCGGTACCGCGTCCGCATCGGCGTGAAGAACCGGTACGCGAACCCGGTCGCGGTGAGGCTCCTCGACCTCGTGCCGGTCTCCCGGGACGAGAAGATCCAGGTGAAGCTCCTGGACGGCTCCACCGGCTGGACCCGCGAAGATCCCGAGCGCCCGGGCGTGAAGATCTGGGAGCTATCGCTCGGCGCGCGCGAGGAGAAGGTCGTCGAGCTGCGGTACGAGGTCCGCTATCCTCGCGACTTCCCGATCGCGGGCCTGGAATAGCTGGCGGGCGCGGTCGGGCTCGTCAGCGCCGCACCACGCCGCGCCCGTCCTCCGTCCCGACGAACCCGCCCTCGGGGATCTCCTCCCACGGCGCCTGGCCGATCTGCTCGCTCGCGACCACGAACGAGTGCCGCGGCCCGGCGTCGGTGGAGAGGTGGAGCGGCTTCCCGAGCCGCGTCGCCGCGAGGAGCCGGCCGTCCGAGACGAGGAGGTTGAGCGTCGTCGGGCTCTCCGCGTGCGGGTCGGCGATGCGCGTCACCGCCTCGGTCGCGTCCGCGAGCGCCCGGCGGACCTGTTCCAGCGCCGCGTCGTGCAGCGAGGCGCGCGCCCTCAGGCGCGAGAGGAACAGGTAGAACACCCGCTCGCTGTCGGTCTCGCCGCGCACCTCGCGCCGGAGGTCGGGATCGACCTCGGCGAGGATCGCGTCGCGCACCGCCTCGACCTTCTTCCAGCGGGCGACCGTCCCGTTGTGGGCGAAGAGCCAGCGCCCGTGGTGAAACGGGTGGGTGTTCTCGGCCGTGATCGCCCCGATCGACGCGTCGCGCACGTGCGCGAGGACCACCGTCGAGCGTGCCGCGGCCGCGGCGTGGACGAACGCGTCGTCCTCGTGCGCAGGGAGGAGCCCCCGGCGGAGCACCGGGCGTCCGTTCTCGTACCAGGCGACGCCCCAGCCGTGCGGGTGCTTGTGCGACTGGAACCGGAGCGCGTTGTGCTCCGAGCAGAGGGGGATCGAAGGGTCGAAGCCAGCGTGGGCGTGCTGGCCGAAGAGGCGGCACATCGAAGCGGATTCTAGCCCCCTCTCACGCCCGGCGCCCGCTCTCACCGCGCCGGACCGCCGCCCCGACGAGGTGCGCGAGCCGGAGCGCCTCCGGCACCTCGCCCCGATCGGTCAGCCGTGCGAGCGCGTCCGCCACCGCGGCGGGCGCTGCCCCCGCGACCTGGAAGGTGAACCGCCCGACCGTGTGCACCGCCCCCGCCGCCTGCAGCAGGGCGAGCCGCCGCTCCGCGCTCGGGAGCCGTCGGATCGCGCGCCCCATCGCGGCGAGGTCCGGGGGCCGGCGCATCACGGCCACGCACGGCCTCCGGAGCGTCGCCGCGAGCGCCGGGAGGTCGACGAGGTTCAGGCCCCCGAACGAGAGCCCGTCGAGGAGCACGAGGTGGAGCTGGGGGAGGAACTTCCCGCCGACGAGCAGCCGCGAGATCGCCGCGGTCGCGTTCCACCCGTCCTGCCGGAGGCGCCCCCAGACGAGCCCTTCGAACCGCGTGTCCGCGCAGACCACGCCGGCCACCCCCACGTCGCCACGCCGCCGCCGCACGAACGGCGCGTCGTCGAAGCCGATGGCCCGGAGCGTCCGGCCCGGAGGAGGGAAGGGGCCCTCCCTCACAGCGTCGCCTGGAACGGCTCGCGCAGCGGCGCGAGCCCGCCGCGCCCGGCGAGGTCGAGCCACGACACCTGCACCCGCCGGCCCGACACCTCGAGCACGGCCGCGCAGCGCGGGAGCGTGAACCGCCGCGGTCCGGCAGAGCCCGGGTTCACGAAGAGCGTCCCCCCGACCACCGCCGCGACCGGGCGGTGCGAGTGGCCGCTCACCACGAGGTCGGGCCGGGCCTTCGCGAGCGCCGCGGCGAGCGGCTTCGGGCGGTGCTCCGGCCGGCCCGCGTCGTGGACGACGAGGGCGGTGAGGGCGCCGAGCGCCACCCTCTCGAGCTCCGGGAGCCGCCCGAGCGAGGTCCCCGCGTCGCAGTTTCCGCGGACCGCGGTGACCGGCGCGATGGCGCCGAGCTCGACGAGCACGTCCTCGCCCACGACGTCCCCCGCATGCAGGACGAGGGCGCAGCCCTCGAGCGCCTCGAAGAGGAGCGGATCGACGAGCCCGTGGGTGTCCGAGACGAGGCCGACGCGCACGGCCTCTACCTACAGTCGACCGCGGCTCCCGGCAACGCCTGGTGCACGATCCGGCCGCGCTTCACGACGGTCAGGGCGTGGTTCACCGCCATGTGCCAGGCGAGGTGCTCGACCGACGAGCAGCCCCACACCACGAGATCCGCCTCGCATCCCGGGGCGATGCGGCCGACGTCCCCGCGCCGCAGCGAGCGCGCGCCGCCCGCGGTGTAGGCCACGAGCGCCTCCGCGGGCGAGAGGCCGAGCTTCATGCATGCGAGCGAGAGCACGAGCCCGACGTTCTCGCTCATCGCGCTGCCCGGGTTGATGTTGGACGCGAGCGCGAGGGGCACGCCCGCCTGGAGGAGCTTGCGCGCCGGCGCCCACCGCTCGCCGCCGAGCGCGAGCGTCGAGAGCGGCAGGAGGCCGGCGACGACGCCCCCCTTCGCGAGCGCCTCGATCCCGGCGTCGTCCACCCACTCGAGGTGGTCGGCGGAGGCGCAGCCGAGCTCCGCCGCGAGCCTCGTGCCCCCCGAGGTCTTCAGCTGGTCGACGTGGAGGCGCGCCACGAGCCCGCGCGTGCGGGCCGCCTCGAGGATGCGCCGCGCCTCGGGCTCCGTGAACGCGCCCTCTTCGAGGAAGACGTCGCAGGACGCAGCCAGCTTCTCGCGCGCGACCCGCGGCACGAGCTTCTCGCAGAGCTCGCCGACGAACGCGTCGCGATCCTCCTGCCGCTCGGGCGGGACCGCGTGGGCGAGGAAGGTCGGGACGATCGTCACCTCGCGCCAGAGGAGGTGTCCGAGCTCGTGGATGATCCGGAGCAAGCGGAGCTCGGTCTCGGCGGTGAGCCCGTACCCGCTCTTCACCTCGATCGTCGTCACGCCCTGGGCGAGCAGGCGACGCGCGCGCGCGGCCGCGGTCTCGACGAGCGCCGCGTCGGGTGCCGCCTGCGTGGCGCGGGTCGTCACGCCGATGCCGCCGCCGGAGAGCGCGGTGTCGAGATAGCTCCGGCCCGACGCGCGGAGGGCGAACTCGCCCGCGCGCTCGCCGGCGAAGACGAGGTGGGTGTGCGAGTCGACCAGGCCCGGCGTCACGAGCGCGCCCCGCGCGTCGACGACCTTCGCGTCCTCGTGGTCCACCGCTGCGTCGAGGTCGCGATCAGGGCCGACCCAGACGATCCGGCGCTCGTCCACCGCGACGGCGCCGCCCGGCAGGATGCTCGCGTCGGACGCGCCGCGATCGCAGCGCGCGACGGTCGCGTTGCGGACGAGCAGGCTGGCCTTCGGGCGGAGGTGCTTGGGTGCGGGCATCCGAGGTGCGTCCCGGCCGCTGACGGGCCCATTGATACCGCGAAGCGGGGCGGCGCGCCGCAGCGGACTCGATGCGCCGCTGGCGCGGCGGAAAGTCGCGTGGAACCGCGGCGCCCGGGTACACTCCCCGCCGTGCGAGACCGGCTCTTCATCTCCGCGATGCGGCTCGTCCCGAAGAACGTGCTCTCCCGCGTCGCCGGCGCGCTCACCCGCTGGCACGCGCCCGCGCCGGTGCGGCACGCCGCGATGCGCGCGTTCGCCCGGCGCTACGGCATCGACCTCGGCGAGAGCCCGGACCTCGAGGTCTACCGGACCTTCGGCGAGTTCTTCGCGCGCCCGCTCCGCCCCGGGCTCCGGCCGATCGCGCCGGGCGACGACGTGCTCGTCTCGCCCGTGGACGGGACGGTGAGCGAGGTCGGGCTCTCCGCGAGCGGGCGGCTCGTCCAGGCGAAGGGGATCGAGTACTCCCTCGCCGCGCTCCTCGCCGACGACGCCCTCGCCTCGCGGCTCGCGGGCGGGACCTTCGCGACGATCTACCTGTCGCCGCGCGACTACCACCGGATCCACTTCCCGGTGGGCGGGAAGATCCTGGGGTGGCGCTACGTCCCGGGCCGCCTCTGGCCGGTGAACCCCGCCTCGGTGAAGAACGTCCCCGGGCTCTTCGCGGTGAACGAGCGGCTCGTCACGGTGCTCGACACGCCGCTCGGCCGCTGCGCCGTCGTGGCGGTCGGCGCCACCGTCGTCGGCCGCGTCCACGCCTTCTACGACCCGACCGTCCCGCACACGAACCTCCCGGGCGCCGCGCCGCGCCGGCACGACTACGGCACGCCGCTCCCGGTCGAGAAGGGGCAGGAGCTCGGGTGCTTCGAGATGGGCTCGACGGTCATCCTCGCGCTCGAGCCCGGCCGCGCGCGGCTCGACCCGCGCCTCGCGCCAGGCGTCCGCGTCCGCGTCGGTGAGCCGATCGGCGGGGCCGGGTCGGCGACGCGTGCCTAACTCCAAGTGACGTTGACGCAGAGGGGACGGGACGCGGTGACCCTGGGTCAACTCGACCCCTCGGCGTCCCGCGGCCGCAGGTCGCCCGTAACGCTCCTTATTCCGAGGGCTTGAGAGGCGGGAGGTCCGCGCAGCCCGGGTCACCCTTTGGCCTGGGGGTTGCGAGAGGACCACCCATGACCCGCCCGTTCACGCCCCTCCGCGTCGCGCTCGGCCTCGCCGCAGCACTCGCCGCCTGCGGCCGCCCGTCGGCGCCCCAGGTCGCCGACCACCGGGACGCGTTGCTCGCGAACGGCGACTTCGAGCTCGACGCGATCGGCGCGACGCCGCCCTCCGGCTGGACGCTGCTCAACTACCTGAACGCGACGGGGGTGAGCGGCACCGCGAGCGCTCCGCCGTCGTCCTTCTCGGCGCTGAACCTCTCCGGCCTCGGCACGGCCGCGAACGAGACCTACGTCGTCGGGGGCGCGGCGCTCTCGCAGGTCGATCCCGACCTGGGCGCCGGCCAGTCGTTCCGGTTCCCGGCCTACGGCCAGCGCGCCGCCCGCGTGAACTACCGCGACGCGACCACGAACGGAAAGAACCGGAACGCCAACGTCCTCCGCCAGTCGATGACGACGAGCCTCGGCGACGTCGACCCGGTGGACGGGCAGATCCACGTCCGCTTCGCGATCGCGCCGGTGCTCGAGAACCCGGCGCACGCCTTCAACCAGCAGCCGTTCTTCTACGTCGAGCTGTCGAACCAGACGCGGGGCACGACGCTCTTCAGCGGCTTCAACGTCGCCGGGCAGGTCGGGGTCCCCTGGCACACCACGACGAGCGTCGCGACCGGGAACGCGACGCAGTGGCTCGACTGGCAGCTCGTCGACATCTCGCCGGCGAGCGGCGCGCTTGCCGTGGGCGACGTCGTGCAGCTCACCATCGTGGCGTCGGGCTGCGAGCTGGGCGGCCATTTCGGGCGCATCTACGTGGACGGCTTCGGCGCGTCGATCCCCGGCCCGTACGTCTCCGCGAGCGCGGCGCAGTCCGTCGCGGCGGGCGGGACCCTCACCTACACGATCCGATACGCGAACGGCGGGACGAGCCAGGCCCTCGGCGCCCAGATCAACCTGGTGACGCCTCCGCAGACCACCTTCGCGTCGGTGGGCGGCATCGCCGGCTGCACCACGCCCGCCGCGAACGCCGCGGGCACCGTCTCCTGCCCCCTCGGGACGCTCGCGGCGGGCTCGTCCGGCTCGTTCACCGTGACCGTGAACGTCTCGTCGAGCGCGACCGGCTCGATCGTCAACGGAAACTACGCGATCAGCGCGATCGGGAACCCGACCCTGCTCGGCGCGAAGGTCACGACCTCGGTCCTCGGGTCGAGCGCGAAAACGGCGGACATCGTGGTCGTGAAGACCGCGAGCCAGCCGGACCGACCAGATTCGCAGCTCCCTGGGCAAGAGCTTCACCCTCACGGACGCGATCCCCGCGCAGCTCGCCGGCGTCAACTTCAAGTGGATCTGCAGCGTCACGAACGACGGATCCGGCGTCGCGACTGCTGGCGGCGTCACGAAGTGCCGGGATCAGGGCGGGCAGGCGGGCTACACCGGCACTGGGCACAGCATCTCCCTCAGCCCGCGCCTCGGGTACGACAACGGCACGAGCGGCGGCGGGCAGATCACGATCAAGGTGTACGGGACCGTCTCCGCCAGCTCCGGGACGATGATCAACACCGCGACGGCGTCGGCGCCGAGCGGGATCACCGATCCGAACCTCGCGAACAACAGCTCCAGCGTCTCGCTCCCGATCGGGACTCCGCGCACGCTCACCTTGAACAAGAATGGGACCGCCTACGGCACGGTGACCTCCGCGCCCGCGGGGATCTCCTGCGGGACCTCGTGCAGCGCGACCTCGGCCACGTTCGTCAGCGGGACCCAGGTGATCCTGAACGCGTCCCCGGTCGCCGGGGCGGCCTTCGCCGGCTGGAGCGGCAACGTCCCCGCCTCCTGCACCGGGACCCCGGCGCCGACGAGCTGCACGCTCACGATCCCGGCCTCCGACCCGACCATCGCCGCCAGCTTCGCCGCGCCGCCCGTCCCGGCGGCCCCCGCCGCGGTCTACGCGTACGGCGGCAGCGGCCAGCTCGCGCCCATCTCGACCGCCTTCGCGAGCCCGCTCGCGGTGCTCGTCACCGACGCGAGCGGGACGCCGGTCCCCGGCGCGACCGTCACCTTCACGGCGGTCCCCGCGTCCGGCGGCGCCTCCGCGACGACCGCCTCGACGGCGGTGACGACGAGCGCGGGGATCGCGCAGGTCTCCGCGACCGCCAACGCGATCCCGGGGACCTACACGGTCCAGGCCACGGTCGGCGGCGTGGGTCCGGCGACGTTCACGCTCACCAACGTCGGGCCGCCCGCGTCCATCACCTACGTCAACGGGGGCTCGGCGACCGACCCGCAGGTCGCCCCCATCGGCACGCCGTTCGCGTCGCCGCTGCTCGCGATCGTGCGCGACGCCGCCGGGAACGCCGTCCCCGGCGTCACCGTGACGTTCACCGTGGTGCCCGTCGGCGGCGCCGCCGCGACGCTGACGAGCGGCGCCTCGAGCGGGTCCACCGTGACCGCCGTGACGGACTCGTCGGGGATGGCGAGCGTCACCGCCGCCGCAGACGCGACGGTCGGCGCGTATACGGTGACTGCCTCGGTCGGCGGGGTCGCGACCCCCGCGACCTTCCAGCTCCAGAACGTGACGAGCGGCCCCGCGGCCGTGTACGTGGTGAGCGGGTCGCCGCAGGTCACGCTGACGAGCAGCGCCTTCGGCAGCGCGCTGGTCGCCGTCGTCGCCGACGCCGCGGGCAACTCCCTCTCCGGAGTGACGGTCACCTTCACCGTGCAGCCCGCGGCGAGCGGCGCGACCGCGACGCTGTCGGCCGGGACCGCGGTCACCAACGCCTCGGGGCTCGCCAGCGTCACCGCGACCGCGAACGGCACGGGCGGGGTGTACACGGTCACCGCCTCCGCTCCCCCGGCGACCCCCGCAGCGACCCCCGCGACGTTCACCCTCACGAACGACGCCGGGTACTCCATCCAGGTCCAGAGCGGCAGCCCGCAGGCGGCGACGGTCGGGACGGCGTTCATCTTGCCGCTCCAGGCCCTCGTCCTCGACGGGACCGGGACGGCCGCGAGCGGCCTCACCGTCACGTTCCAGGCGCCCGCGACGGGCGCGACCGCGGCGCTGTCGGCCGGGACCGCGGTCACCAACGCCTCGGGGGTCGCGGCGGTCACGGCCACGGCGAACGGGATCTCCGGCAGCTACGCGGTGGCCGCGACGACCCCGAACGCGCCGACGCCCGTCGCGTTCAACCTCTCGAACCAGTGCACCGCGAGCACGCAGTGTTCCAGCACGGCGCCGATCTGCGACGGGACGAGCCACGAATGCACGGCGTGCGCGAGCGACGCCGCCTGCACCGCGAAGAGCGGCGCGACCCCGTACTGCGACTCCTCTGGCGCGTGCGTGGCATGCCGCACCGACTCGCAGTGCAGCGGGACGAGCCCCGTCTGCAGCCAGGCGACGAGCACCTGCTCGCCGTGCTCCACCGACGCGCAGTGCGCGAACAAGGACTCCACGGTCCCGTTCTGCCTCGGGACCGGGGCCTGCTTCCCCGGCTACGCGCTCGTCCCGTCTTCCAGCGCGGGGGGCGCGGTCGATCCCGCCGGGGTCCAGACGGTCGGGCCCGGAGGCACGGCCACGTTCACGTTCACTCCCGCCACGGGCCAGCACGTCGCCGACGTCGCCGTGGATGCCGCCTCGGTCGGGACGACCGCGACCTACACGTTCACGAACGTCCAGGCGTCGCACACGGTCGCCGTGACCTTCGCCGTGGACACGTTCGAGATCGGCGCCTCTGCGGGCGCCGGCGGGACGATCGCGCCGTCCGGCGTGCAGATCGTGAGCTACGGGGGCTCGCGCTCGTTCGCGATCGCGCCGGCGACTGGCCACCACGTCGCCGACGTCGTGGTGGACGGCGCCTCGGTCGGTCCGGTGACGAGCTACGGCTTCACGAACGTCACGGCCGCGCACACGATCGCCGCGAGCTTCGCGGCGGACACGTACGCCATCACCGTCTCGAGCTCGGGCAGCGGCACGATCTCCTGCCCCGCCACCGTCGCGTACGGCGACTCGGCCACCTGCACCATCGCGCCGTCCGCCGGGTGGGTGCTCGCCGCCCTGACGGACGACCTCGCGGACGTCACCGGGCAGGTCGTGGCCGGCAGCTACGTCGTCGCGAGCGCCTCGGGGCCGCACGCCATCGTCGCGACGTTCCTGAAGGACTTCGGCACCACCTGCGGCGCCGGCGGCGAGTGCGGCTCCGGGCTCTGCGTCGACGGGGTCTGCTGCAACGGGACGTGCGGCGGCCAGTGCGAGGCGTGCAACGTGGCCGGGTTCGCCGGCGCCTGCACGCCGGTCCTCGGCGCGCCCGCCGGGCTCCGCGCCACCTGCGCCACCGACGGCTCGGGCTGCGGGGGCGTCTGCAACGGGACGAACGTGCTTTCGTGCACCTACCCCGGGGCGGGCGCGGTCTGTCGCGCGGCTTCGTGCGCGAGCGCGAGCGGGACGGCGACGTTGGCCGCGTCGTGCGACGGTGCCGGGGCCTGCCCGGCGTCCCAGACCCAGGCCTGCACGCCGTACGTGTGCGGCGCGACGGCGTGCCTCGCGTCGTGCACCGGCGATGCGCAGTGCGCCTCCTCGGGCGACTGGTGCAACGCGGGCGCGTGCCAGCCGAAGAAGGCGCCGGGGCAGTCCTGCACCGCGGCGAACCAGTGCGGCACCGGCTTCTGCGCGGACGGCGTCTGCTGCGACGGCGCCTGCGGCGGCCAGTGCGAGGCGTGCAACCTCAGCGGCATCTGCTCCACCGTGACCGGGGCGCCCGCGGGCAGCCGCCCGGCGTGCGCGGCCGATGGATCCGCCTGCGGCGGCGCCTGCGATGGCGCCACCCGGAGCGCCTGCGCCTATCCCGGAAGCTCGACCTCGTGTCGGTCGGCCTCGTGCGCGGGCGAGACGGCGACGCCGGCCGCGTCCTGCGATGGCAGCGGGGCTTGCCCGGCGGCCCCGACCCAGGCCTGTGCGCCGTACGTCTGCGGCGCGGCTGCATGCCTCGCTGCGTGCAGCGCCGACGGGCAGTGCGCCACCGGGAGCTGGTGCTCCGCCGGCGCGTGCGCGCTGCAGAAAGGGAAGGGGGAGATCTGCGCCGCCCCCGGGGAGTGCCTCGCCGGGAACTGCGTCGACGGCGTGTGCTGTGACGCGGCCTGCGACGGGCAGTGCGAGGCGTGCAACCTCGACGGGTTCGCCGGGATCTGCTCGGCCGTGACCGGGGCGCCGGTCTCGCCGCGGACGGCGTGCGTCGACGACAGCTCCGGGTGCGGCGGCACGTGCGACGGCTCGCGCCGGAACGTGTGCACCTACCCGGACGACCAGACTGCGTGCCGGGGCGCGAGCTGCGCGATCGGCACCGCGACGCTCGTCGCCTCCTGCGACGGCGCGGGCCGCTGCCCCGCGGTCCAGACGCAGGACTGCAGCCCCTACCTCTGCGGCGCTTCCGCCTGCCTCGGCAACTGCGCGTCGAGCTCCGACTGCG
>WNGL01010845.1_pt1 | contig 14753 bp, 15 predicted proteins | sample 5400591 | NCBI WGS metagenome assembly WNGL01 (sample SAMN13153377, study PRJNA577476) | soil metagenome | isolation source: 80 cm soil or saprolite under Garry oak tree replicate 1 | place: USA:California | collected 2016-06-15
ATCCACTTTGAAGGGATGGGCAATGACAAAACTGGCGATGCTAAGCATGTTCGTTCAAACCAGACCCATTTTAGTGGGTTCATGTTGACTTTGCTACCAGACTTGCGAAACGGAAGTAGCAACCGAACGTCTGTGTCAACCTCTTGCTCAGAGGGAAGAATAGCCGAGGTTTTCCCGAAGTTTTCTAGGTCGCCCCTGGGGGTTCAATCCCACCAGTCCCGCTACAAACACATCTAGGAACAGTTAACCTCAACGAGCGTAGCCAACGCCATTCAACCAGTAGAAACCGCCAAAGGCAAAGAAAGGTGGCTGAGGATGGTGAAAATGGGCCAGGTCCCTATGAGGAGATCAAACGCTCATCTTGTCATGCGGTTAGTGTGAACGTGAATATGTTGTTCCGTATGGTTGTCAGAGCTATGTTGTAGGTGTTTTTGGATTGGAACCTGAACGCGCTTCCATCTATGATTATGTTGATTGCCGCGAGTTGGTTTGGGCTCATAAAGGGTGTTGTCCAGTTCATCTTTGCGTATTGATTGCCAAGCGAGTCTTTGACGACGTACGAGATGAGCGTTATGCCCACCGAACCCACGTTCCTGACGCTCAAAGTCAGATTCGTCGGCGAGTTGACCTGTGAGGTCTCGATGTTCAATGATTCTCGTCCCGGGCACGGGGTAACAAAGCACCCAGGTGCATTGTAACGATAGCATCCCCCGCATAGGGGCGATGGACCAACAGTCCTAAGTTACGTCAACGACTCTCGACGCGGGTTCAACGGTGTACCCACCTTCCCCACCGCTGGGTTGAACTACGCTATTATCATTGTTTTCTCAATCACTTGGAAAGGCAATCGAATTGAGAAAGGAACTCGAACATTACCAGGGAAGTTATGCGGGCCAATGACCAACAACAACGCAAGCTTCTGGAAATGCGACAATTGCGAGTACTCCAACGACGCGAGAGATATCATCTGCGAGAACTGCAAGCGGGGGGTCCGTCCAGAACACTCGGAGATTGACGATTATCTGGCCAATTCAATCGTAAGAGAAATGTGGAAGAGTCAGAAATGAGCCAGGCTCGTTCGGAGAGGTCACAGCGAGATGAAAACAGTGAGCTTGATAATCGGAATCGGCCTGATAACTGCATGAACCATCTTCTTCTTATATTCAATGATAGTGAATTATCAAGGTAGCTTAATTGTTGCGGGGGAATACGAGGAGTGGAGAAGCAACGCGTTCCTTCAGGGTAGGAAGGCTCCTCCCGCAACGGACGATTGGTCGAGGTTCCCTGTAGCAACTGGAGTGCGTGACGTCTTTTCCGTAACAGCTTAGATACTTCACACCTCTCTCTCACGAGACCTCTGATTGAAAGTAGCGATAGTCTGCCTTGTCCTCATTCTATCATCATACGCTACTCTACAATTCCCGCGAGCGATGGCGTCTGCTCCAAGCAGTGCAATCGAGGGAAACTATGCTCTCCACATGAAAACCTCTGCATCCACTGACTATGCTGAGGCGCAAGGATCAAACATCAATGTGACGTTTCTCGCGGACAAGACCTATAGCCTCAAGGTCTCAGTCTTCGTGGTTTCAGAGGGAGTTGGGGATCCCTTCTCCATCACGTTTGGGATGTCATCGTTGCCATACGCAAACTATAATTTTGGTGTCAGGTTCACCGGTTCAAGTAGCTCGCCCTCCAATCAGGTCCTGTTCGGAAATTTTGGCACCGGTCCAGTGAATTGGAAGCTCGGAACGTGGTATGATTTGGAATTTCGCCTTCTTAATGGGAGCACAATATTCTACATGAATGGAACTCAAATCGGAAGCTTTTCGAACATGGTGTTGGGCGGGACGCTGCAAGGCTATTCCTTATCATCTTCTCCGATTGGCGAGATCTACGCGGACGCGATTACCGTTTCTGAGGATGGCTACGTGAGGTACTTTGACGGCTTCGAGAATGGCCTAAGCAATTTGCAAGTGCTCCGGTCTGGGGGTGCGACGGTGGACACGGCATACTTCGGCAAAGGAATGGGTCTTAGCGCCACGGTGATTTCCCTAGTTCTTGGAATCTGTTGCGGGGAACTGTTCGAGGCTACTAGGGGGTCAAACTTTCGAATAGATGGAACCATCGAGAACGCTACCAGCTTGAGAGCAGTGACTTCTGCCATGATTACGGTCGAAGTCTCTTACGATCGTGGAAATTCCTATTCGCTGATCGGGTCGGCCACCTCCGACCAGTATGGAAACTTCAGCGTTTACTGGAACCCCTCGAAGGTTGGCCTGGCTGTTCTCCAGGCCGTCTATTCGGGAAATTGTTGTTTCTTGGGCGATATCGCAACGACCAACGGTTACATATCTCCGGCTATTAGCAAACTTTCCCTCTCCCTGAGTAGTTCCACCAGTCTCTTGGGGTTCTCCGTTGGGATCAGCGGGTTTCTAAGTGGAATTGATTCCGCGGCGATCTCTAACGGAATAGTTTTGTTGGAGTTCACTGTGCCTGCAGCAACTGGTTGGAGTACGTTGACCTCTGCCACTACAGGACCTGACGGAAACTATCAGACTACTTGGCTGCCGCAAGCTACAGGCACTTTCACAGTTAGAGCGAGTTGGGCAGGAAACGGAATCTATGAGCCGACAAGCATCACGGCGACTCTAACATCAATCTCAGATGGTAGCAAGTATATTTTTGCTGTAGCCTCGAACGCGACAGTATCCTCTTCAGTGTACAACGCTTCTGCCAAGATCCTGAGCTTCAGAATACGAGGCCTAATTGGAGAGAACGGATACGCGGATGTGTCCCTGCCTAAGGAATTTGCAGTTGACGGCGCGCTTCTAAAGGTCCACATCAATGGAACTGATACTCCTTTTCAAATGACCCAATCAGGAGATACTGTTCGGCTTCGCATTGCTTTCATCTTCAGAAACTCGTATGACGTTGAGATCTTCTTGGCGGAGAGTCCGGGACCGATATCTAGTTCGCAACCATTTCTGCTATACATAATAGGATTAGCCGTTGCTGTGGCCGTTGCCGTACCGAGCTTGCTCAAACTGAGATCTTCCCTGAGGAAAGCACCGTCTAGGGATTATCCGGGGAGAAGTGCGCTCCGATCTGTCGCCTCGCTGCTAAGGCTCAGTTTCTGAGGGGTTCGAGGCGTCGTCAGTTTCAGCGGGGGGCTCCGGTTCCTTCTCAGTCGCAGCAAGTACGCTTACAGCGTAGAGTCCAACGAACAACCCAAACAGAACAATGTCAGAATAAAAGTAGGTTGTTGTTTCAGCGAACGAGAGATACCTCAACTGGATTGATTCGAAGTAAGCCTTAGCGATGGTTATTACGGAAAATAAGGCGGCGGCCAACCCAACGCCTAGTGCAAATTTCTTTTGCAGAAGTGGATGGATCTGTGTAGCAAGAGCCATCAGAAAACCTTCGACGTTCAGAAGCACTAAGGCCATATAGTAGATGACGTCGTCGCGGACGTAGCCCGGAAAGTAGGATGTGAGATACAGATAAAGACCAAAATTAGCCACGAGTACGAAGGTCAGTCCGGTTTCGTATGGCGTGCGCTTCCTTCGGCGTACCGCCTTGTCCGTACGCTTTGGTGTCCTTGACATGATGGCCCACCTTATCCTCGATCAAATCCAAGCTGTGGTCTTCTCTATTCTTGGCCCTGCTGCGGTTTGTTTCCCAGGATAACTTCAATCTGCTCCAGAACACCTGAATTGAGTGTTGGCGCGACTTCGAGTGCCTTCATGTTTTCACTAACTTGTTCTGGCCGGCTCGCACCAGTAATGACGGTACTCACGTTTGGATTCTTCAGGCACCAAGCAAGCGCTAACTGAGCTAAAGTACAGCCAATATCTCGGGCAATTGGTTCAAGCTGTTTGGCCTTTTCGACGTTTTGGGGTGTGATGACATTTTTTCGGAGCCATTCGTACCCAGGCAATGTCGCCCGGGAACCAGGGGGAATGTTTTTGGCATATTTCCCGCTCAGGAGCCCCGAAGCAAGCGGGCTCCATATCGTCGTGCCCAGTCCTATTTCTCGATACAAGGGCAGGTACTCCTTCTCGACGCGTTCACGGTGGAGCATGTTGTACTGTGGTTGTTCCATTTGTGGAGGAGTCAGATCGTATTCTCGAGCAAGCGCGTGCGCTCGCATAATGTCCGCAGCACTCCATTCAGATGTGCCCCAGTAGAGTATCTTTCCCTGATGAACCAGATCGTCCATAGCACGAACAGTTTCTTCGATTGGCGTGTTCGGGTCCGGGCGATGACAGAAGAAGAGATCGAGATAATCCAGCTGCAGTCGTTTGAGGGACTTGCGGCAGGCCTCGGAGACGTGTTTGCGAGACAAGCCCTTGTCGTTTGGTCCGTCGCCTCCCCAGAAGACCTTGCTAGAGACAACTATGCTCTCCCGAGCCCACCCGAGCTTCTTGAAAATGCTCCCCATTACAATTTCGGCTTTCCCGTCAGCGTAGGCTTCCGCGCTGTCGAAGAAATTGACGCCCATATCGTATGCAATAGACATGCACTTGACTGCGACTTCTTCGCCGACTTGTCCACCGTAGGTCACCCAGGAACCGAGTGATAGTTCGCTTAGTTTGAGCCCTGCCGCACCAAGTTTTCGATAATTCACGCGCCTACACCAATCAACAAAATCTTCGATTGCCATTAATATGTTCGTGGCAGGAGATTTGCAGAAGCCAGTCGAGTAGTCATCAATCCAAGAAAGTCTTTGCCATTCTTTATGAACCACTCATGACGTGTAGCTAGCCAACCCTTGACCCTCGAACCACCTCAGATCATCGGAAGAGGAACCTGGCTCGACAAGGTCGCCGCCGATATCATCGAACGAGAAAAAAGACTCGGGCGGACGGGAAAATCCTTGCGAGTAGAGAGTGGGCTTGGAGCTTCTGGTATCCCCCACATTGGCAGCTTTGGGGATGCCGCAAGAGCTCACGGGGTCAAGCTGGCGCTCGAGAACATAGGTGTCCCGACGGAACTCATCGCTTTCTGTGACGATATGGATGGGTTGAGAAGGGTCCCCGCGGGGTTCCCGAAGACGCTGTCAAAGTACCTCGGGTTCCCAGTTTCCAGCATTCCAGATCCATTCGGCTGTCACGAAAGTTATGGGCAACACATGAGTTCGCTTCTTCTCGATGCTCTTGACAAGACGGGTATAGAATATCGCACAGTATCTGGGACTAGAGCCTACAGAGAGGGTTTGTTCAATGAACAAATTGACAAAATTCTTCGCAACTCCACAAAGGTGGGTCTGATCATCAAAGAAACTCTCGGCCAGGAGAAATACACAGAAACTCTACCCTATTTCCCTGTCTGCAAGAATTGTGGCCGAATATACACGACCAAAGCGTTCGAATACATTCCTGAACGACACGTTGTGACATACGCCTGCGAAGGTATGCAACTTAGAGGAGGGCTGCTCAAAGGTTGTGGTCACCGCGGCGAAGTTGATGTTAGAAAGGGAGAAGGAAAGCTTGCGTGGAAAGTCGAATTCGCCGCCAGATGGTCCGCCCTCAAGATCAACTACGAAGGATACGGAAAGGACCTCATTGAATCAGTAAGAGCAAACGACCGGATCATGGAAGAGGTCTTGAGCGAGCCTCCTCCCTTCCACACCCGATACGAGCATTTCATCGACAAGACAGGCTCAAAGATCTCCAAATCGGTCGGCAATGTCATAGCTCCTCAACTATGGCTGAAATATGGTGCTCCGCAAACACTACTTCTTCTCATGTTCAAGAGGAGCGTTGGTTCTAGAGCGGTTTGGGTCAAGGATATTCCCATGTTCATTGCCGAACTGGATGAGCTGGAGGACATCTACTTCGGCCGCAAACAGGTGAGAGACCCGAGGGAACTCGCGAAGCTCAGAGGACTTTACGAATACTGTTGGAACATGAAGCCGCCATCAGCACCTTCGGTTCATGTTCCGCACAATCTGTTGGTTTACCTTGTCAAAGTTGCTCCCAAGGGTAAAGAGACCGAATTCGTTCGAGAAAAGCTCGCAAGCTACGGCTACAAAGTGAACCCTACAGACCCTGACTTCTTAGCGAGACTGGAAAGGGCGTCAAATTGGGCACGAGACATTGAGACTATCGCAACCAGAGAGATACAAATCGAAGGAAAAGAGAGAGACGCAGTACTCGAATTCGCCGGAATAATCAACGCGAGCACCGACGAGGTCTCTCTCCAAAATGCGGTATTCACCATAGCTAAAAAGCACGACCTTGAACCAGGCCCATTTTTCAAGACACTATACCAGATACTGATTGGAGCCGATTCTGGACCCAGACTGGGACCATACATCCTCGCCATGGGCAGGGAGAACGTAGCATCCGCTCTGGTCGCGGCCGCAAGATCTTCAAAGGGATAAGGATCAGTTGCAAACAACCGAGGAGGTTAACATCCGAGCAGTAAACCAGGACGACATTGAACGGGTCTCAATGCTCGAGCAGGCAAGCTTCAACGATCCATATCCGTCTTACTTTCTTTCTGAACTCGCACGCGACAATCCAGAGACCTTTCTCGTGCTCACTCTAAACAACGAGATCGTAGGCTATGGTGTTGTCGATCACTGGGAGGACCATGACCACCTGATCTCGATCGCGATACGCCCGGACAGTAGAAGGAAGGGCTTGGGAGAGGCATTGCTAGTGGAGCTCGAAAAACGGCTTTCCAAAGAAAGGCCATTGAGGCTCGAAGTACGCCAAAGCAACTTTGCCGCTATCCATCTCTATTCGAAGAGGGGGTTCACGAAAACCGGGTTGGCAGAAGGATACTATGGCGACGGAGAAAATGCAATTGTCATGGAAAAGAGCTCGTCAAAGAAACCTTAGTGGAGAGCTAGATTCCCTGAAGCCCATCCTCACTACGTTTTTCTCCATTGGACGTCTGAGCCCCTGGCCGGTTTCAATATAGGAGCCATTGTAAGTCCCGCCTTTTGCACCCACTCAGGAATTATTACTGCTCTAACCAACGTCTGAACTCGTATCCCTTTCTCATTGGCAATCTTTTCCAGTTCTTTGAACATTTCATCGCCGATAGTCTGCATGAATTTGTGCCTAAGGTCAGATTCAGTTTGGCCTGGCCTTCTTCGTCGGAACTGGTTGGTTTTATTGTAACTAGATAGCGGGGCTTGGGCAATCATACTCAGTAACTATGAATGATGCTCTCAAACCCGATGGGAATTTAACAGTTTACCCGCAAATACCCAGAAAACGCCAAAATGTGTTCATAATCATGCCCTCTGCGCGCCTCTGACCTCGGATGGCACGTCATGCTGATTGTTCTCAAGGATCGGAAGCTTGCTAGGCTGAGGGGCTCGTTGCAGGCGAACCCGGTGAGGCTGCTGATCATGAAGCGTAACCTTCGTTGCCTTCACTAACCCGAGCTTTTTCAGCGTCTCATCCAGCATTTCAATCTGCTCGACAGTCAAGTCCCTATTCACTTCGATTACAATTCTTCTTACTCCAATTCGCGTTGTCATCGACAATTTGGTCATATCCGCTTCTCCTCTTCTCGTTCTGAACTTGTTAGCTTCTCGGAGAGGGTCGATAAGTTCCGATTGTTACTTTGGCTCCCCGGTTCAGTTCGAGCTCGAAAGCGGGCCGGGTGATACTCGGCTAGTTCTTTAGGCGAGCCTCAGAACAATCGTGTACAAACGCCTGGTGAAAGCATTGTCCTGTAGGTTTGTCATTTCTGATGTGGTGGAAGGCCAGGTCACTGCCGATGAGGGCTATTCCATCTTTGAGCCGACGCTGAACTTCGAGATCAGGGGAAAGAATGTGTTTCACATCCTTGGCATGTTGCCTTTCGGTCTCTAGCACATTCAGGCTTCATGCACTAAGACTTACAATGAATGTAACTAGTTCTAAGCGTAAACTAGAGCAATGAGCGTCCGCCTTACTTGCTCATATTTGAGGAGTAAGGATGATCTCTTCGCATTCAGTGATAAGCGGTCGCGGGGTAGTTTTTTCGGCTCTGGGAGATGAAACCCCACCGGCGGGTATATTCGAAGTGGGCATATGGTAGCCCGAGGGAGACCAGTGGCCGGCCGCCTATCCATACCATTTGCGCACAACCCCCTCTTTTTTCTAAGTCGCTCCAAGAACTGATGGACAAAAAAGTAAAGTTGGAAGAACACTGCTAGATTGACTTAGCTCATGCTGCCTACTATTTGAGGAACTATGGTCTCGGGTTCGAATCCACCCGGATTCAACGGAAATTTTAAGGTGGAACTATAATTCTCACGACGAATAGAGAGCTTCGGCAAGCATCCGCTAGGAGGATCGTCTGGAGCTTTATTTTCAACTATAAGCCGTAAAGAAGCATTCATGTGGAATACCTGTCGCGTCAGGTCCATAACAAGCAGACGGTGAGAACGCGGCAGACCCAGGATAGAAGGGATATCCCATCCAGCCCTTGGAGCTTGCAGCGGTAACATATTTCCTAGGATAGGTGGAGGCGGACTGAGCGGTCGATTTGAGAGAGTAGCCTACTTTGATGGCCAACAGAATGCTCTGATAGGGATTCAACGGGTGCCCAATCGCTGTAGTGTTGAAATTCGGTATCAAGAGATGCACTTCCCCAGCTGATGCGGTGATGTTTGACGATTGAGTAATCTCAGAGGCTTGAGGTATGACCGATCTGGCGAAGTATGAAGTGTTGACAGTCTGTATACCGAAGGTCGTAGTATTCGCAAAGTAGACGTGAATGGCTCCATTTGCACTCGGCCAAGCCGGGCTGATTACCCAGTCAGGTGGTAGGATCACATCAATACTCGTAGACTGGAATGTAGCATTGAAACCGATGTGCTGAACTTCGATCCAGACCAACACCTGACCCGGGTTGGTGCTCTTTACTACACCTTGAGAAAGAACTGCGGTCAACATTGGATTGCCACTCTGATCGGTGAGCAACGGATTGAAATCAGCGTCCGTGAAAAAAATGAGGGTCGTCAATGCCCAAACATTCTGGTAGCCCCGTGCGTGAACCTGAGGCGCGAACGCCAAGATCACTATCAAGGAAAGTAGAATCATAGGACAAACTCTAGAGTCCATTAGGCACCACTACTGCAATACATGCACTTTCGGGCGTAACTCTTAGCTTTACCGGATTTGTCGGGGAAGACGATCTCTTCGATAGCTTCGAGGGCCGCCCACGTAACTGACCTGATCTGTTTTGTCGCATCATGGGCACTTGAACTGGACGTTCTCAGCCGTGATGACGAGTTCTGGTTCTTCCATCAGGACAGGGTCGAGCCTCTCTCCACTAACCACAGGACTGTTTCCCTCAAATACCCTACACTTGAGGCACTACAAGAAGCGAAATTCGCTAGGTTCTCACACCTGGTGGCCATTCCCACCTACCATCTTTTCCTCAAGACTAAGGTAAAAAGTGGTATGAATACAAGAGACCACAAGTGCTTCTGCCACATCGCGGCCCCTCGAACACGCTGATTCCGCATTATCTCAAACATTCTGATCATGTGGCTATCGCCTTAGAGTCCCAAGAAATAGGGCAAGCGGGAGAGACTCTACGCTGGATCAGCACCTGTTCTGGAGCTATACTTAGTAACCTGTAGAATGTGATATTGCACTATAAGCGGGGCTACCACGTATGGCCTCGGCGTCCCCGAATCCGATTGTAGGACTAGTCATTCCTCTAATCCTGATAGTCGTCGTGATATGGTCTATACGGCGTTCCGCGAAGAAGATTCCAGTCTTCCATCCGTGTCCAATATGCAACGAGAATATCCGGTTTAGCCTTGGATTGCAAGCGGGCTTGCGTGGCCATTTCAAGACCGTTCATAGTGATTATTGGAAGTGGCTGAGAAAGTGGATGGCGATCAACGCTATAATCGCTTTGACAGGCATGCTCTCGATCTTTCCTCTCCTGATTTACAACATCATTCCCTCGCGGACTGCCACAACGTACACTGGTATCGGAATAGCGATCTGGGCAGCAGTGACTTTCTCTGCCTTAGCGGCGGGAGTTCTTCATCAATATCAAGGTCGGCGGAAATTCAGGGAAGAATGGTCTCAGAAGCATCCGCTATACCGGCGGACGTACGGCAACCTTGGCGGGATTGAGGTCGCGGTCAGTCCGGTTCAAGGCCGGGTACGCTCCGCAATAGGCTTCATAATCGACCCGTTGGCCTCGGCCGCCATACACACAATGATGGTCTTCATGACTAGGAAAGCCCGCATATCGAGGCTCGACAAATATGAAGACGGAAGATTGTGGTTATACAATGGATTCGGCCAGCTGGTGACTATGGACCTGAAAAATCGTGAACCCAGAATGATTGATGAACGGCGGCTCAGAATCGCGCTTAAGAAAGGCCAGGTAGAACTTAGGACTGAGAATTCAGCAGACATCGGCTTGATAATCTCCGTCCTGAGCCAAACTGAGACGACTCGTACGGTTGATTGTTAATAACCGCGCGATTCCGACTCTTTCTAATCACTCGGACAAGGATTATGGCGGGCCGGGTGGGATTTGAACCCACGATTTGCGGCTCCGCAGGCCGCCGTCTTGGTCCTGGCTCGACTACCGGCCCCGCGCACCTCAGCGGAATCATCTCCTTATAACGGGTTTTAAGACAAAAGACAATTGCCGCTCAACAATCGCGGGTGGAATAGTTAATAGCCAATTGAGGTTTGCAGTGCGCCATGCCCGACCAAACGATCGCCTGGAAGATCAGGGTGAAGAAGGGTAACTACGAGGTAGAAGTTGCAGGTCCATCCCACGAAATCGTTCAAAAAATGTTCGAAGAACTTGTAAAGAAGTACATGACCAAGCTCGCCTCGTCCCGGTAACCCTCAACTTCGGTGGGTCCGACCGTCCGGTCCGAGTCTGATTATCGGACGGATCCTCTCTAGTGAAACAGTATGCGCAAGAACATTCTCGCGGCTGGAGTCACCTCAGAATCTGCCAGCATCAGATTTGTGATTGACAGGGGGGTTGTCCGGGCCAGCATTTACCAGCTTGTCTTCCTAAATTCCAAGGTTATACTCAAACGACTGAGTTCGGTCATGGTGACTGTCATTCTAGCCTTTGTTCTTGCAGTTGTCGGGTTGACGTTTCTCTTTATTGTTGGAGCCTCGATGGGGGGAATTACCGGATTCTCTCTGCAAGAGTTTCTCACGCAGAGAATGCGGAACAAGATAGGAAGCGAAATGCAACTGACTTCCGTTGGAAAGAGCGACATCGAGATCGAGTACGATGATATCTTGGAGGTTAGGCTAGTCAAAAGCCGGCTTTATCTGATAGCTGGAAACAAATCTCTCTCGGCTAGCTTCCCAAGGGGCTACTCTCGAAAGATGAAGCCAATGCTGGAGAACATCTTCGAATCGAGGTTCACGAGTGAGGAGTCAGTCAGAGCGGCCGAGGCTGCGGAGAAAGAGAATGAAAAGAGCCAGCATCCCCGTGGCGACCGTAGCAAGTTCCCCCGCCGCTAACACCCTGTTCGGTTCGATGAATAATGCTCCTCGCCCGGTTGTTTCAACATAGAATGCCCAGGCCATGAAGATCATGCTCGCCAGACCAGTGGCCAGGGAATAGATCCATAAACCACTCCAAAAGAACTTCTCGCGTGAAGAGGCCAAGAGTAGGAATCATAGTGCTCGTCTGCATAATTAACATCGCGATGTGGGGAAAGTCCACATCACGCTCAACTCGACTCTAAGCAGTCTTACTTTCGTCGTTGAAATGCTCTCACTAGGTTTTTAGTACCCTTAACGCGCCAAAGTTGCAAGCCAGCAATGATTAGCGCGCCTAGAGCCGCAATCATTTGCGATATGATGAATCTAGTTGCGCCGTCAATCTGCGAGACATTGAATGCCCAGTTGTAAAATGATTCCGTTGTTGGCTTGAATGCTTGGATCGATGCAGCCGCGTTCACGAACCAATTCGCCTCGACTATGTACGGCGCGAAAAGGATGATGGTAAACGGAGCCAGGACTAACGCCGCTGTTCTGACCATCCGGAGGGGGTACAGTATTCTCCGAACTTGCCTGTCCGGTCCAGCCTTAACGTAGGCGGTGCTTTCAAACACGTTCATCCAAAGGGTAACTACAACCAAGGCGTTTCCAAGTGAGAGAAATAGCGCGATAGAAATGGGTAGTGTCCATGAGCCTATGGGGATCGAGACGGTCTTGTCGACAAAGCCAGTGTTCAGCGCATTGTAGAAGAAGAGAAGTTCCAAGCTTACGCAAATCGCAGCGAAAGTGATAGCCGGAATCCAGCCGCGAAGAACCTCCCAGTGAAGAAAGAGTCTATGGTATTGCTCGGACAATTCTCCTTCCCTAGCGTGTCCTCTTGAGCCGCTCGCGGCCTCGTTAAAAAACCAATGGACCCTGTAACCAAATGGTTTCTCTCGGGGTTACGGGACCTTAGTCTATCCCTCGAACACCCCTCCCTCTCCGGAACGCGATTCTATGGTCGCGCGCTAAGTGTTAGAGTATAAACTCAAGGGATCGACGCTTTAGTTGAAAAAACGGATTCCCGTACTAGCCGTCGTCATGATGACAGCAATGGCTTTGCTAGTCTCCCCAGTCTACTCTGCTACAATGAATCCTCAAGAGAACGTGAATCTCTACACCGGTAACAGGCTCGTAATCGACTCAAACCAGCCATCGATAAAATCAGTCGTCGTTCGAGGAAACCTCACAGCAGCTACCCTCTCGAATAACGCGTATCCCTCCAAGAATTTCACTCTCACAACCAATTCAACCCAGCTCTACACGATTAACCTCTTGCTCTCATATCAAGCCCCCTACACCTCAGAGATAGTCATCAATGATCCCTCGTCAGGGTCGAAGACCCAATACACGTCCTATTTCGTCTCCGGTGGAGACCTGAATCTCACAATTTTCGCTTCGTTCCAAACGGCTCCTTCAACCGGGCCTAGCGTGCCCCTAGGTTGGTCATCTTTCTATGGATGGGTGTCCCAGTTCGGAGGAGCATTCCCCTTCTGGATCAAAATACTCTACGCAGTCCTAGGGGCCCAATTCGCCTTTGTCGGATACAGATGGATAAAATTCGAGGATGAGCGAAGGAGGATAGAGGGACACCTGCCCCCGTTGGACCGAGGAAACAAGGTCTATCTCTGGACCGAAGTTGTTTTCCGCACCCTCGTTGCCGGTTTCGCCATCAGCCTATCGGTAATGATCGGCGAGGTCCTAGTACTCCTAATCGCGCAGTACCTTTTCTTCGTCAACTTGGACTTGATATCGCTCATTGATTTCTTCTCCATATTCTTCGTCGCGGCACTAGGAACCCTGGTCTATCTTACGAGAGAAGGCCTCGAGCGTATCTTCGACCTAAAACCGATCATGGAGGACTGATTTGTGACATCTAAGATAAAGGTGGCATCGAACGATGATCAACTGTCCGAATTCCTCTTCGGATCCGTAAGACCATGGTGGGACCGACAACCATGGGTTAGACGATTATTCGTTATTCCTCTCAAATCGGTCGACAAGTCCTACTCCAGATGGAGCAAGGCCAGAGTTTCCCCCAGAAGATTCCGGAAAATCCAAGAACGCTTAGACAGGGAGTATCCGCCAGACAAATTCTCGCCGGCAAACCTGATCGGTCGAGACAAGGAGTTCAACACTCTCATGGATTCCTTCAGACTCCACGTACTCCGACACCCGATGCTTGCAAAATACTTCGGCCGAGACGAGCTTCCAAAGGCCATCTGTCTCGCCGGCGACAGCGGAACCGGGAAGACATTTCTGACCATGGTCACATTGAGACAGATGCTCCTGGAAGGATACCGCGCCGGGGTACTAGTTACACCGGTAATTCTGAAGGGATCGGATGTCTACTCAGAATTCTATGGAAAAAGTACGCGACAACTAGGCCGATTCCTTGACTACGCAAGCTCAGTCCCGTCAGTCGTGTATATTGACGAGTTCCAAAGCTTCGGTAGAAAAGTGAGAGGAGAAACCGGTGCTGAGATAGAAGATACAAGGCTCCAAGACGAGCTAAATCGCTGGCTCGACAAGATCGTAAGCGGAAAAACCCGAACGCTCGTAGTCGTCGCCACCAATGCCTACGAGAAGATCAGAGAGGACATACGACGACGGCTAACAAAGGTCAGCCTCAACGATGGAGTGACACGCGAAATGCTTCTCGCTGTTGTGGAAGACTCGATAAAACGAGAGGCCTGGCTAGGCTTGAAGGCGGAAGATCTTCTAGATTTGATGGAGCGAGAAGTCACTATGAGACGTAGAGCTTCCCTCACGCCCAGTGACATCCAAGAAATATTCCGCGAAGTCAGAAAATCCAAGGAAGCTCCTCTAAGAGAGAAATTTAGAGACAATCGCAACCTTTCAGTTAGCATCGAGAGACCCAAGATATCTGTCAAGATAGACGACTTTGTTATTGCGGCGAGGAACATCAAGCTCTACTCCGAACAAGAGAAATCCCAAGAAGTGACAGACGCAGTCTACGTGAGTAAACCCAAGGTGAACAGAGAAGACGTCGGGGGCCTGCACGATGTTAAGAATAAGATTCTGAACCACATCGCACTAGCCTTCAACCCGTCCATGGCCGAACTAGGACACCAGTCCAACCCCAGGTTCTTCCTGTTGGGTCCACCAGGCACCGGCAAAACCCTTCTCGCCATGGTGGCTGCCGCGGAGAACAATGTTGGATTCATCAAGGTCAGAGGCGGCGAACTCATGAGCGGCGCGAACTACATGGGCGACCCTGAGAAAAGAGTCAAAGAC
>WNGL01005710.1_pt1 | contig 14752 bp, 15 predicted proteins | sample 5400591 | NCBI WGS metagenome assembly WNGL01 (sample SAMN13153377, study PRJNA577476) | soil metagenome | isolation source: 80 cm soil or saprolite under Garry oak tree replicate 1 | place: USA:California | collected 2016-06-15
TTGAACCGGACAGGTTCTTCCACGCTGGGGCGGACATGCCGATCTATCTCGGTTTCCTCACCTCCGTCTCCTAGAAGCGGCGGAGCTACGTCGGCAGTCGGGTTCTGAACTGGCTTAGCAAAGGCTCTACGCTCCGGACGCAACGGGCAGGACCGTGAGGCTTCCGGTTCGAAACTCAATTCGGCACGCCTGATGACGCACGGGCCAGGACCGTGAGGCACCTAGTTGAGAACTCCAAGTCAATCGATTCGAGCAAAGAATCGCATCAAGCGGTCCACGCCGGTCTGCAGCGACGATGTCTGGGCGCTCCTCACCAACGCTGATGAAATTGCATGGGTATCGACAGCGCCCCGACATTGCTTAAGAAGCGCCGACCCCTTCCCTCATGCGCCACGCATTGACGAGAAGCCAGAGGCTAGTCGCGATGAAAAACAGGTATCCGCTAATGGTTGGCACCGTGTTGGTTGCTGAGAAACCCTCAGTACCCAATACCCAACCCTGCGCGAGGTACGCAAGGCCAGCCAAAGCCATCAGGTAACCGATTGGTCTGGGTGCTCTGCCCGTCCATCCGATGACTGCACCGAAAGCGACCAATGTGAGACCAAATACGTAGCTCTGATAGCTTCGCATCCCCCACTCCAACCATCTGATCGCTTCAGCACTCGCGAAGCGCGCGGCCTTCTCTGCATCTGGCGCGCCCGCCCATGCGTCAACAGCCTGCTTCAGGGCCACCCCATCCACTGCCTGAAGAACGGCGTAGAGCGCCAGCGCTCCAGCCGCCAAAGCAGCGACAAGCCGACCAGCCCACAGTGTGGTTCCTGATAAGAAGTCAAGGGCAGTCAGCAGGACAAGGAGTGCAACAACAATGACCGCCATACCAGCGAATTGGCCGAGGTGGACGGCCGCCCACGTTGAGCTGCCTGCATATTCAGCGAACGATGCAACGTGATTGTTGGCTGGTGCGTTGGCTGGGTGCAGGATCCCTGCGAAGAAGGTCAGCAGTACACCGGCGAATAGCAAGGTCGTTGCTAGACGAAGCAATTTGCGATTAGTCATGGGAGCCTCCTGGTTGAATCTTGTTATGCGAGGAACCGGGACCAAGGAGGCTCCCCACACAAACGCCAATAATGTGGTCCACGGACGCTCGAGTTCGTTTGGCCGATTCACGAGGCTGCACCTCGTGTCCATGGAATCGGTCGGGCCATGCGATCAACAGCAATTGGTACGGGAGGCTTCCATCCATTAAAGGCAGCCCTCGACGTGTGGCTCTGACACTCCAACCCGTATTCGCCTTCGGAATGCGTCCTGACGGATCGCTGCATCGATCCGGTCTTCACGGGCTCCATGCGTCCTCGCAGGCCCACACTGTTTCAATCAACTCTGCAAACAGGGCATCGAGCCTGCACTCGCGCTCACAATTTGTCGGGTTCATGTCCGCTACCTCCTGCCGTCTCTTTAGTAGTTCGATGATCTCCTCACCGTTGAGCCGTTGAATCAGTGGCGTCCCCGAGCGAGTACTTAGTGCCAGGGCACTTGGCAGCCCTCACAGACGCGGGACACCTCACGTTTCCATGAAACTGGCGCAGACGACTTCGGCCAGGTTGACTCGGCCAACAGGTGACCCGGGCCCTCACGGCCCGAATGGACAGTCGTGCTATGTCCTCACGACTCCGGTGGTGCACTTCTGGGTCCGCCTGACCCCAGACTGGGCGCTTGCGTGTCCTCCTATGACCCCCCGCATCCGCCCTTTTCGGGAATGCGTGATCCGGCGGAGATCCGGCGAAGCCCCGATCAGCGTGCAGGCGGCGCGTAGGCGAGTTTGGGACGTCTAGCCCAATGTCCCAGCGACCGCACACCGCGGCTCGCACGAGCCGTCACTGGGAAGGGAATCGCACATCAAGGCCTTGCCGCAGTCGCTCCAGGTCGATGAACACCCAACCCTGATACAGCACGGTGGCCACCACAAACGCGAGACAAGCCACGACTACTCCGACGACCAGATCACTGTGGGTGGCAGCCAAAAGCCGAGACAATGCGGCGATGCCCATGAGACGCACGAGCAGCAGGATTCCAAGCGACAACACCGAGAACGCGCTGGAGAAATGTGAGGCGTTGGCGATGAACGCCAGCGTGGCGTCCGCGCCCGAGCCGGCGACGAAAATGGCTGGTACGTTCAGCTGAGGTAGACGACGTGCCAGCGAGTCGGGGAGGTCAAGTGGCTGTACTCGCTGCTCAGGTTCGCGAATCTACGTTCGACCGTATCTGGGCTAGTGCGACCATTCCCTTGCCTGGGTAGTCGACTCGGGCAGCCTGGCTGTGGGCCAAGCCTGGTCTCGGCGCTCGGAGCCGCAACCCGAGGAGCAGATCCGTTAGGCAGCGCAGACTTCCGGCGCTCCGTGCTGTTGCTGAATCGCTCGCTGCCGACCGCCTATGGCAAGACTTCTACTGACGCTGTCTTAGGCTCCTCGGTCCGATGCCCACCGAGCGATCCCCACGCTCACGCACGCCTAGATAAAGAACGACGGCTGCGGCAGCCGCCACGAGCAGGTACGTATCAAATCCATAAGGAGCCCTGAGCCAACCCGAGGGTCCTCTGGCGAGCAGCCACCTGGCAACAACGATCGCGCCCGCCGCACCGCGGAGTGCACCGCCCAGCGGTTTCGCGAGATTAGGAGAACGCTTCGCGAGGGCAACGACGACGATGGCCAAGCCGGCAGGTAACGCCAGCGCCGGGGTGATGAATAGAGGTGCAAAGCGGTCGTTGGACAAGTTGCCGAACGCAAGAACGGCTAGTCCGAACGCGGCCGCAATCCCTAATAGGAAGGCCCCGGCGCCAACCGGACCCACGGGACCCCATCGCAGCGTCGACATACCCGCTATCGAGAGAAGGCTCGCAACCACGGTGATCAGGAAGATCAGCGGGCCGAGAACCGAGAGTTCAAGTGCGTCGTTGGTTCCTGGGTTGGGAAACACCAAGTCCGGAATTACCCAAAGTAGGGCGAGAACGGCCGCCGCGACGAAGGTCCAGATCAGTCGAGCCATCATGTCGTCACCACCTCGATGCTGGCGGGCCACCTGGCCGGGTTCGCCTGGTCATCAAGCGGTCGATGCAGGGCCGCGATTTCGCCTGACAGATACTCAGCGTCCTGTTTGACGAAACCAAGAAGGGATGATCCGCGTGTGTGCTGCCAAGGGAGCCCCAGGAAGTAGAGACCGGGCACGGACGTGACGCCCCGACGATGCCTAATTTCGCCGCCGACGATCACACCCGGAACATTCATCCAGGAGTAACTCGATCGAAAACCCGTGGCCCAGATGACGGCGGTCACGATGGTAGTGCTGCCGTCTTCGAACCGGACAACATTGCCGCCGGCCCCGACAGCGCGCGGTCGGATCGAAACGCCCAGCTGCCGCAGCCGGCGGGGTGTGATCTCCATCACCGAATCTGGCCCGCGCCGAACGCGTCGAGCGATCCATGAGTCGGCCGTCTTGTCCATGAGTCCCGACCTGATCAGCCACCAAAAGATGTCCCTCCCCAGGACTCGCTGCGGAAGCGTTGGCGCCTTCGTGCCGATCGAAAGTTCAACCGTATGTGTTGCTGACAGCTCCTTGGCAATTTGAAAACCGGAGTTGCCGCCTCCCACGACCAGCACTGCTCCATGGGGCAGCTGATTGGGGTTCCTGTACTGGGAGCTGTGCAGTTGGGCAACGGAAGAATCGAGCCGGTCCGCAATCGAGGGTCTCGACGCGACCTGGAATGGTCCCGTTGCCACGACCAGCTGGCGGGCTTCGAAAGTTCCGGCTTCGCTGCGAACTTCGAACATCCCATTACTAAGCGTGGCGTCGCTCACCAGGGCGTTGGAGATGAGCGGCAGCTCAAATGACGACGCGTAGTCCGACAGATAGTCCGCCACTTGGTCCTTGCCCGGATAGGTGTCAGCCGGAGCAGGAAACGGCTTGCCTGGAAGGCCATCGAACTGGGCTGGCGTGAACAGCTTGAGCGACTCCCACCGAGACCGCCACGAGTGACCGACGTTCTCGTTCGCGTCAAGTACGACGAACCTCAGGCCCTGCCGCATCAGGTGCCATGCCATCGCCAATCCAGCTTGACCGCCACCGATAACGATCACGTCGAGGGAACTGGGCGAGGTGGGGGAGGTCAGCCCGCTCATCGCCCTTCGTACCCGGCGCCTGAGGCGAGCGCGTTCGGTCCTGACCCGCCAGGCGGGTCGACGCGGAACCTGAACATCATTCCGCTTTGGATGTGCTCTGCGATGTGGCAGTGAGCCATCCATAGGCCGGGGTTGGTGACGTCCAGCAGGATGTCGACGACCTGGCCCTTGCGAACAAGCACGGTGTCACTCCAGACAAGGTTTGGCTCGACGGCGCCGTCTCGTGCCAGGACAAGAAATCGGCCGGCCCCGTGTATATGGAATGGGTGGTGCATCGGATGATCGGAATCCATCTCATTGACGAGCCGGATCTTGACCCGATCGCCGACCGTAAACCTCCAGTTGATCTCGTGGTTCTCAGCATTCGCACTTGTGTCGCGGAGCTTCCAACGGAAGTTGGCAGGCGTGGTCGCGCGGTTGACGTCGACCATGTCGTCCTCCCACTCGATTCCGTTGGCGCCCGAGTGATCGGAACGAGTAAGGACCAGCTGCATTCCGCATTTCGGGCAGAAGGAGGGTTCGCTTGCGGTGACCTCGGGGTGCATGGGACACGCGTATCTCGCTTCGGCCGGGGCGGCTTTGACAGGCACGAGCTCCATCCCGCACTTGGGGCAGAAACCAGGCTTGTCGCTGGTGATCTCAGGGTGCATAGGACACATCCACATGCCGGGTTCAGGCGAAATGGGCACGGTCGGCACTAGCTCCATGCCACATTTCGGGCACCGCCCGGGCGCACCTGAGGTGACCTCCGGATGCATCGGGCAGGCATACGCGACCGCAGCGGCGGCCAACGTAGCTAGGAGCTTCATTCCGCATTTCGGGCACCGGCCCGGAGTGTCGCTGACAACCTCGGGGTGCATCGGGCAGGAATAGGTCGCCTTACCGTCGCCGTCCGATGGAGCGCCTACATCGTCCATCTCGGCAACAAAGGCGAGCGTCTTGTCCGGTGCCGAATCCAGCCAGTGGCCAAGGTGGTCGCGCTCGGCAGCGAGGTCGATGTCATCGCGCAAGGTTTCGAACTCACGCACGTAAGAGCGTGCAGCCGCTGTCCCGGACACGGCGATCTGGGCCAGTCGGTAAGTGCGATCTGGCGTCCTGTGCTCGAGCGCAAGGGTCCCCGAGTGCTCGAACAAGACATCGACGACAGCTCGTTGAGAAGGCCCAAGAACGACGTCCTGAACGAACTCTTGGCGCTCGTAACGTCCGCTGTCGCCTCCGACCAGCTTCATTCGTGCTCCGGGCAACCAAATGTCGAAGACTCTGGCGTTGGCGGTATTGGTAAGGAACAGGCGTACGGTTTCGCCAGCCTGGGCGGCGACTCGTAGGTCGAGCTCGCCGCCGATCAGCATCAAGTTGCCGTACCGCCCCATCGCCGTGTGAGTCGCATTCGACCGGCTAAAGGGCGCGATCCTGCCGTCCTCGAGGAGGATGTCGTCCAGGGTCAGGACCAGCTCGCGATTAACGGGAGACCAGTAGTTTGGATCGGCTGGCTCAACCACGATGTTCCCGTAGAGACCCATCTCGAGCCCGTAGTCCTCACGAATGTGAGGGTGGTACCAGTAGACGCCAGCGTCGGGGAATTGGACGCGATAGGAGAATTCGCCGCCTATCGGAATCGGGGGCTGGGTCTCGTAAGGCACACCGTCGAAGCGGTTGTTGAGCCGCAGCCCATGCCAGTGGACGGTCGCCTCCATATCGCCGTGATTGGTGACCTTGACGACGACCTCAGATCCCTGCTTCACCCGCAGCGTCGGCCCGGGGACGGATCCGTTGTAGGCCAGCATCCTCACGGTCGCGTCCCCCAATCGCTTTGCCACAGGCATGACCGCCAGCTCGTAGACATCCCCCTCGCGCAAATCGATTGATACCGGCTCGCTGGCTTCCGCGAGCCCAACTGTGTCGCGGGTGAACGTCTCCGCAGGGTCGGCCTGGCTGGGCGAGCTGGCCTTTACGGCTCTTGACTTGTCGTCGTGGATCGTGCCTTTCATCAGGGTGCCTCCAATGGCCGGGATGTTGGACCCAACGTAAGGAGGTCGGCAGCCGCCGCAACCAGTGGCTCCACTGACACACCACGTAGTCACACCGCTCGGAGGCAGAACGGCCACCAATGGCCGCCGTCACCCAGCGCGCGCCTGGCCACCCGGACGACTAAGTGCTCGGCCGGTCGTTTCCCTGATGGACGCCTTTCAGCAGGGGCCGAAGCTCCACGCATGAGAACCGCACCGGCCGGATGGAAGCTTCGGTTCCCTCGTCTAGAAGCTCTCACCGATCAAGAGCGGCTTTGCCAAGCGTTCGAAACCGGAACGCACATTTTCGAGGAGGTCAGATGAAAGAGATCGTTCGAAACATGACGAGGCGGAAGCTGCGCACATTACTGACCCTGTCAGGAATCGTGATTGGCGTGACCGCACTCACCACCATGGGCGCCCTTGCGGAAAACTTCAACGCGCTCCTGGACGGCGGCTACCGCTACTACGGATCGAGCATTCCGATTACGACGCAGGACGGAAAGCAAGGCAACCTGATCCCGCTTGCCAAGATCGATGAGATCAAGGCAGTCCAAGGTGTTGCGGCCGCATTCCCGTCCTACATGTTTGATGCGAAGCCCGGCGGTCACATGGCGACATTCGGGTTCCCCGACCAGATCATGAGCTCGGATCCGGGTGAAGAGAGCTTCACCGCCCTGAAAACCACCCTTGCGCAAGGTCGAAAGATTCAGATTGGCGATACCGGCGTCGTTGTGCTTGGGTACACAATCGCCGGCGAGTTCAACATGAAGGTTGGAAGCTTCATCGATCTTCCAATCAAACCGAAGGGCGCCAAGCCAGGCTTTCTGAGCCACCGCTTCGTCGTTGTCGGCGTTCTTGAGCGGACGCGAACCGCCCCTGACAACTTCGCCTACGTGAGTATCTCCGACGCACAGCGGTTACTCGAGGACACACTGCCGTCTTCTGTCAAAGACACGATCGACGTAACCAAGATAACCATGGCGATCAACGTCTATGGTGCGCCGGGCACATCGACGACCGACCTGGATGTCGTGGCTGATCGAATCAACGACCAGGTATCTGAAGTGAAAGCGTCAAGACCGACTGATGTCCTCGACAACCTGCGATCCGCAGGAACCACATTCACGGCCCTTACGACCGGTGTCACCCTGCTCGCATTGTTGATAGGTGGGCTCTCCGTCATCAACACAATGATCATGACCGTCAGCGAACGGACGCGCGAGATCGGCCTCAAGAAGGCTGTCGGTTTCCGCGTGCGCCATATCCTCCAGGAGTACCTCACTGAAGCCACCCTCATTGGCCTGATAGGCGGCGTGGTCGGCTATCTGCTCGGGGTCGCTCTGACCACTTTGCTCAATACCGTCGAGAAGTCAGATAACCAGGAGTTGTTCCTTGTCACTCCAGCGCTGACTGTCTTCGCCATCGGCTTTGCCGTTGTTCTGGGCGCCAGTGCTGGCGTCATTCCTGCCATGCGGGCGGCCCGTTTGGATCCGGTCGCGGCCTTGAGGAGTACCACCTGATGTCGAACGTTGAGCTTTTCGAACTGACCAAACACTACCGGCAGGGTGACCACCTGGTGAAGGCGCTGGACGGCGTGTCCCTGCACATCGAGCCGGGCGAGTTCATTTCGATCGTCGGGCGCTCAGGCAGCGGCAAGACAACCTTGCTCGACATGGCGGGCCTGTTGTCCCGGCCAACGTCCGGGACCGTCCGAATCGACGGTGTAGACACGGCGAAGCTGCGTGATGGGAAGCGTGCGGGCATCCGCGGCCAGCGCGTCGGTTTCATCTTCCAGGACTTCAACCTGCTGCCCGGCTTGAATGTTGTCGAGAACGTTCTCCTGCCCACCCGGCATACCGGGCTTCATGGGTCGACTGCCAGGGATCGCGCACTGGATTTGCTGGAGCAGGTCGGTCTATCCGATCGGCTGAGCCACCGGCCGGACCAGCTGTCCGGAGGTCAGCAGCAACGTGTGGCAATCGCGAGGGCACTGGTGAACCACCCGGCACTGGTGCTTGGTGACGAACCAACCGGAGCTGTCGATACGCAGACGGCTGGGGATCTGCTCTCGATAATGAAGAGGCTGAACAAGGACGAACGCGTCACGTTTGTGATCGTGACCCATGACCTGGATCTAGCCGCTCAGACAGAGCGGACCATCCGGTTAAGCGACGGCCGTATCGTCTCCGACGAACGTCAGCGTCAGGCGGCATAGAGAGATCGCCAAACATCTGGTTGAGTCGGTTGTGTCGGTAACGTCGGCACAACCGACCAGCCATGCCCCCGGGGCTCAGCGGCGGAGTAAGCGAGGGCAGAGTCAGAAAACCAGCGCGCAATGCGTGCGTGCACGCTAGTTCGGAGGCTTGCTGTTACCCGAAGAGGCCCAACTTGCGATCTGCGCTCGTGAATTGAACCCAAGCTTGTTGAGCACGTTTCGAATGTGCGTTTCGACGGTACGCTCCGAGATGAATAGGCGACTCCCAATCGCTTTGTTGGTCAGGCCACTAGCGACGAGCTGAACAATCTCTGTCTCGCGGTTGCCGAGCGGGGTGGCAACCCCGGGATCGTCCGGCGTCGAGCGCTTGGTCTTGTCGCGCAATCCAAACGCGATGGCCTCAGGAAGGGACATTTCGCTGCCAGCGGAAACGAAATGCTCGTAGCGGTTCGTTCCGAGCCTTAGGCGCGTCGTTGACTCCACGACGTCGATCGCCGGCTTGACCTTAGGAGCCGCCCTGTCGGCCCCAATGCGACGTCCAAGACTGAGCGCGGCTCCGACCAGCCTCGCAGCGCGCTCGTCATCGCCGAGCATCGCCGCAGCTCGCGCAAGACCCGCCAGCGCCATGAAGATGCCCAGGCGATCGTCAACCTCTCGCTTGAGCGCAAGTCCGAGATCGAAGTACGACGTGGCGGCAACCGCGTTGCCGGCCTCCAGTTCCTGGGCGCCTAGAAGTGTGAGGGTACGGGAGAGACCGTACTTGTCGTCAGCCTCCTCTCCAATCGACTTCGCGCGCATCAAGAGCTCTCCCGAGGTCCGGAAATCGCCAGCGAGAGTGGCCACGGTTGCCTGTGCCTGCAAACAGTTGATGCCAGCTTCAACGTCGTGGAGCAGCTCGAAGGTCGAAGCCGCTTGCGCCAGCGCCGCCTGAGCGCTCTCAAAGTGGCCCTCGACGGCGTCGATGTTGCCCTGGTGAATCAAACACCAAGCTGCAGTCGGTTTATCGCCGGCCTGCCGAGCAAGCAAGAGCGCCTCCGCAATGTCTCGGCGGGCCGACTTCAGTTCGCCGCGCTGCATCGCCAAGCTCCCGAGCGCCATTCGAAGGCGTCCGCTCTCCATTGGTGGAAGCGGACCGGCGTCGAGCACGGCGCTCAGCCAGTGTTGGCCTTCACCGAGGCGCCGCGAGAACCAGAACGCGTGAAGCGCCCACGCCAGTTGGGCGCCGGCGACGCGGTTAGGTGGCGAGCTGAGGCTGAATTGGAGGGCCACCTGGATGTTCGGATACTCAAGGTCGACGTGGTGGAGCCGCGACGCGATCCCCGGTGTCCAGAAGCGCTGTCTGAAGTCTTCGGCAAGACTGTGGAAAGAAGCAAGATGAGCTGCCTTTGTATCGTCAGCCTCGCCGGCCGACTGTAGCTTCCCCAATCCGTAGTCGCGCATGGAATCGAGCAGTCGATAACGGGTCCCGACCTCACGGGAGTCCCGCACGACGAGTGACTTCTCCACCAAGGCGGTAATCAACCCGAGGATTGGAGTTCGGGTGCTGTGCACGAGTGCCTGCACTGTAGCGAGATCAAAGGTGCCGGCAAAAACCGAGAGCTTCCTGAAGATCATCTGCTCTTCGCCAGCGAGGAGGTCGTAGCTCCAGTCGATCGTCGTTCGCAGAGTCTGCTGCCGGCTCAACGCGGCTCGGTTGCCTCCTGCCAGAAGCGCGAACCGATCGCTCAGTCGCTCCAGGATCTCCTCCACCGACAGAACGCGTGTCCTTACCGCAGCCAGCTCGATTGCCAGTGGCACGCCATCCAGTCGGCGGCAGAGTTGAACAACGGCCGGCCGATTGTCATTGCCCAGATGGAACTCACCGCTTGCAGCGGCAGCCCGTTCGCAAAATAGGCGCACCGCCTCGTTTTCTCGAATCCGCTCGAGGGGTTCGTGCGGGTCATCGCCTGGCAATTCGAGTGGTGGAACTGGCAGGATCGATTCTCCGTCCACCGTAAGAGGCTGACGGCTGGTAGCAATGATCCGCACATTGGGTGCCCGCTTCAGAACTTTGTCGGCAATGCGTGCGCAGGCCTCAACGAGGTGTTCGCAGTTGTCGACCACCAGCAAGAGGTCCTTGTCGGCGAGGTAGTCGCCCAGAAGAGCCATCGGGTGAGCTGCCGCCTGATCGCGCAGACCGAGTGCGCCGAGGGCGGCTTGCTCAATGAGAGAAGGATCTTGAATCTCGGCCAGTTCCACCAGCCACGCACCCTCTCGGAATCCCCGCCGAAAGTCAGTGGCCGCTCGTATGGCCAAGCGAGTCTTGCCGACTCCGCCGGGGCCAACCAGCGTCACAAGGCGGGCTGATGAGAAGAGCGATCTGAGTTCGGCCATCTCCCTTCGCCGGCCTATGAAACTGGTCCTTTCAGCCGGCAAGTTGCCCTGGGTGCGGACCTGTTTCACCATTTGCGGGCTCAGTATGCCCTTGGATCAGCTATGTGGGACCTAAGGGTTTCCACGGACCTGCCAAGTGGCCCCGCACTCTTAGCGTGTGGCCATGACAAAGTCGCCTTCAGTCTTTGCAGTTCAGGTCAGTTTCGCCGGTCCGATTCCGACTGCGGCAGTTCGCCGGGCGTCAGGTGTGAGCGACGTTGATGTAGCCCGGCAGACGCTGCACTGCCGCGTCTATGGCTCCTTTCAGCCATTCCTCGAGGCATTGCGCGGGTATGAGGTGATGACTCTGGTTAGCCGGCCTCTGAGTGGCTAGCGCGCACCGCGTCGTACACCAACGGCAACCGTGAACCCTGCCAATTGGCTCCTTAAACAGAGAGTAGGTGCCGCCCAGCGAGTCCGAGATGTTGGCCCAAGCCCTGGCCGCGGTGCGGGCCCTGGATCGATGACTACACCCGCGAGCGTCCGCACCAGGCGCTCAGCAACCGCCCCGTCAGAGGGTCCGCGCCGCTTCCCTGCCAGCAACGCAATCCGCAGCCTGATGTCAACGGCAGGAGGGGCCGCAACGGCTGGGTCACCCAAATCAGGTCGACGCGACCGCTTAGCGCGGCTTTTAACCATGCCGGGAGGTCACAGCCGTGTCACGCAATTCCGGAACCAGGAGGATACGGGAGGACACGAACGGACACGAGCAAGCCGCGAATCAAGTACAGGAGGACACGGAAGGAACCGCCAGGATACAGAAGGACAGACCGTTACCCCGGTTCGGGACCGTGAGGCCCCGGGTTCAAATCCCGGGCCCCCGACCAGATTTTGAACTTAGAGTCGCGCATGTAAGCGGCGTTAACGTGACAGTGCCGCTGTATTGGTGTAGCACGCATGTAGCACACCTTCCAAAATCCCACCGGAATGTTCCTGTCGCGGTAGACGGCAGCCCTCTTCACGCAAACGGCTAACGCGCCGCGTCGGAGCTGCTCTCGGGGCAGTTCTTGTAGCCAGCCTCGGGATTCATGGCCGGCTCGATCCTTGGCACAGGCCCAATCGCGCAGGGCGATTCGAGGCAAGGTCTGCTCCTGATATCGCCGGCTGACGTCGGTCTGACCGTAACGGTCGCGTCCCACACCTGCTGTAAAAGCGAAGACGTTACTCCGTGCGGTGGGTGATCCTGACTCCGCTGATGGCGCCTAAGGCAAATGCGCATGCCGAGCGCTGGATCGGGAGCTGCCGCCGGAATGCCTGGACTGGATGCTTGTCGTCAACCAGCGCCACCTCGAGATAGACATGCACGAGTATTGCGCGCACTACAACGACGAGCGCCCGCATCGGAGCTGAAACCTACGACCGCCAGCATCCCGCAGCGATCGTGTGCAGGTTGTCGGTGGCCAGATCGAGCGCCACACTCGTCTCGGCGGCTTGCTCAGCGCCTATCGCAAATTGCCGATGGCTGCGTGACGTGATTTTCGAACCCGACACCGGCTGCAGAGGCAAGCCCTGTAAACGAGATTCCCTACTCTGCATACTTGTCCCCCTAGGTGTAGATTTCGGGTTGGACCCTCGGTCGTACGCGGCCGGAGGGCGCGAAGCCTGAGGAGCGGAGATCTTTCATGCAAGTCACCGATGTCGTGGTGGGCCTCGCGGCGGGTGTGGGACTCGATCTCGAACCGGGCGGCAAAACCGCTTACTACGTCGAGTGGTCGATTGGCGAGCTGTCGAAGGTGGACGTCTTGACCGGTACAGTCTCGACCGTTTTGACCGGGCTGGCGTTTCCCCAGGATGTCGAGGTCGACTGGGACAGTGGCCAGATCTTCGTCTGCGAGCGGACCGGTCCCGTCAGCACGGTCTTCCCAAACGAGGGAAAAAAGGTGATCGAGAACCCGGGCGGAGCACCGCAACAGCTCGATCTCAAGAAGAACGGCAACCAGCGCTTCCTGTACACCGTCTGCTTCGACTCGGGTGACCTCATCCGGATCGATCCCGACGCCGCCACGATGGCTACCCTCGTATCGGGCCTAGGGCACCCGGTCGGCATCGTCGTCGATGCCGCCCAGCAGTTCGCCTACGTCAGCGAGCAGGACTCGGGCGCCTTGACCCAGGTCGAGCTCACCTCAGGTATCAAGAAGCAGCTGATCACCGGGCTCATCGCCCCATTTTTCCTCGCCTGGGATCGGGGCGCGAACGGGGTCTTCTGCGTCCAGCGCGACCCCGCAAATAACCTCCTACGATTGGACCTACGCTCAGCAACGAGCAGCGTGGTCGCGAACGGGCTGGCATGGCGACCGTCGGGCGTGGCTCCTAATCACGACGATTCCCTCATCTACATCTGTGCTGACCGCGAGCTCGAGGTGATCAGTCGGAACGGCGCACCGTCCATCAAGCCGGCAGCTCCGCCTTTCCGGATCCACAGCATCGAGTTCAACTTCGACGGCAGCTCCGCGATCCGGCTGCGCGACCATCTGGCGGGAACGCCGGTGCCAACCCCCGAATACGTCAAGGCAGTCCGGAACGGGCCCGCCTCCTTTGTCGCGGGCAGCCTGCCACATCTCAAGGTCGTCCTCGCCAAGCTGTCCGGGTTCGGCGGCGGCGCCTACTCGATCGGCGCGACTGGCAGCCTCGGCGGCATTCGGCGGAAGACCGTCACGCCGACATTCGGCGGGTCCGGGCTGAGCAATCCGATCGACTTCGAGTTCATGTGGCCGCTAGAGACCGCCGTCGCCAAACCGGACGTCAGCCTGGACTGGTATGCCCGACCGGTTACTACTCCGGCCGTTCCGGCGGTTGTCGGTTCGGCAGTCCACAAGATCTATGTGCCCCTCGCCAAACCTGTCGACCCGTGGGGTGCTGAATGCTGGGTTGCCGCTTTCGAGCTGGCGTGCGGCTGGGCGGCCGGCTCGACGACCCTCGACGACGCGGCTGCTCGGGTCACCGAGCGATATAACGGCAGCGGCATGGTCTCGTACGACACGGTCCAGGGCGCAACTGCCTACGGCTACCAGACCTACAACTTCACCGAGATGCTCGAGCGGCTGACCGGCGGCCCCGGCCTTGGACAGAAGGTGAACTGCACAGACAGTGCGGATACGGTGACGACAGTGTCGAACCTTCTCGGTTGCGAGCTGTGGGAGTCACGGATGGGCTTTTACTTCGACCTCAACCCGATCATTGCCATCGGCTTCAACACCTGGGCCGTGCCGTTCGACGGGGGCTTCAGCTACCACGAGGTTGCCTGGAAGGGAGGCGCAACGACGAACGACAATGTCTTCGATGGCTGCCTGAAGGTGGATGGCGACGCCGATCCAACCACCCCACCGCACGCGTCGCTGCTGCCAATCAACATCCTGTTCGGCGATTGCTCGACGATGACCTACCGGCTAAGGCTCTGCCCGCCGGGCTCACTGGGCTGCGGTCAGTGCAATCCGCAGCCCGCATCGACTCGTCAAAGGCGGCCCATCGTTTAGGTTCGGTGTGACGCCAAGGGAGACCATCCGTGCAAACGCCATACAAAGTCGAAGAATGGGCGGCGGAAACGAGCCACGGCCGCCGGATCTTCAACGCGGGCTTCCGGCTGCGCGGCAACGAGTTGCGGGGCTGGCGGCTGTTGAAGTCCGTGCCGATGGAGACGGCCCGTGGAGACGGCGAGCTCGCCTACGTTTGGCAGGGTCTAGAAGCGGCCGGACGTGAATTGCTCAGGATCGGAATCGCGGAGCTGCCCGATTGGCGGCTCGCCCAGCAGCGGCTGCTTGAAGAGCTCGAGACGAGTATGCGCCCGGAAATCCCCCGAGGTACGGGATCGTTACGGCGCCTCGGTGACCTCGTGTTCGTCGCACGGGAACCTGGGTCCGATCTTCCGGCCGCGATTACATTCGCGCGCGGGAACCTATGCATCTCCGTCCGCAGTGTCGGCGACCGAACCGTCGACGTGTCGCATG
>WNGL01029118.1_pt1 | contig 14751 bp, 14 predicted proteins | sample 5400591 | NCBI WGS metagenome assembly WNGL01 (sample SAMN13153377, study PRJNA577476) | soil metagenome | isolation source: 80 cm soil or saprolite under Garry oak tree replicate 1 | place: USA:California | collected 2016-06-15
TTGCCGGCGACGATGCCCGGCCGCTCGGCGGCGAAGGCGACTTCGAGTTCGCGCTTCTTTGCGATCGCGCGCAGGCAGCCGGTGACCGCTCGTTTGAACGGTTCGGTCGGGCTCTCCTTGGCGCTCGGTTTGGGTTTGATGTTGGAAGACATGGGTGACGCAGACCTTTATCCGGTCGAGGCTACGGCATATCTTGATAGTTGTTGCGACAAGGCACTTGCCATGGCCGATCCCGAAGCGGATCTCCGCGTTGCACGAGCGCCGGTAAGCAGCCGACGGGTTCTCAACTCAGCGCCACGTTCACCGCCGATTCCGGCAACTCCACCCCGAAGCAGCGCTGGTAGAACTCGGCCACGATCGGTCGCTCAAGCTCGTCGCATTTGTTGACGAAGGTGAGCCGGAAGGCGAACCCGATATCCTTGAAGATCTCGGCGTTCTCCGCCCAGGTGATCACCGTGCGCGGGCTCATCACGGTCGAGAGGTCGCCGTTCATGAAGGCATTGCGCGTGAGGTCGGCCACCCGCACCATCTTGTTGACGATGTCGCGGCCGGAATCGGTGCGGTAGTGCTTGGCCTTGGCGAGCACGATCTCGACCTCGTTGTCGTGCGGCAGATAGTTGAGCGTGGTGACGATCGACCAGCGGTCCATCTGTGCTTGGTTGATCTGCTGGGTGCCGTGATAGAGCCCGGAAGTGTCGCCGAGGCCGATCGTGTTGGCGGTCGCGAACAGGCGGAACGCCGGGTGTGGCCTGACCACGCGGCTCTGGTCGAGCAAGGTCAGCCGGCCCGAGGATTCCAGCACCCGCTGGATCACGAACATCACGTCCGGACGGCCGGCGTCATATTCGTCGAAACACAGCGCGACATTGTGCTGGTACGCCCACGGCAGAATGCCATCGCGAAACTCGGTCACCTGCATGCCATCGCGGATGACGATCGCGTCCTTGCCGATGAGGTCGATGCGGCTGATGTGGCTGTCGAGGTTGACGCGCACGCAGGGCCAGTTGAGCCGCGCCGCCACCTGCTCGACATGGGTCGATTTGCCGGTGCCGTGATAGCCGGAGATGATGACCCGGCGATTATGCGCGAAACCAGAGAGGATCGCGAGCGTGGTTGCACGGTCGAACCGATAGTCCGGGTCGACGTCGGGCACATGCGGGTCGGGCTCCGAATAGGCCGGCACTTCCATGTCACTGTCGATGCCGAACAGCTGACGGATCGACACTTTCATGTCGGGCAGGCCGACAACCTCCTCGGTAGCAAGGGTCATTGCGCCTCCGTGGCCTCGGTAACGACCGAGACCCGATTCGGTCGATTGATGCAGCGTGAATTCGCAGCGAACTTAGCAGAAAGCCCCCGCGCTGCGAAAGCCACCCCGGCATTGATCGAAAATATCATGATTTCAAATAGGTATAGATCAATGTAAGGTCAACACGTAGTTCAGCGAAAGCCCACCGACTTGAGATAATTATATGCCTGGATGATCTCGCGCAGCTTGTCCTCCGACGAGCGGTCGCCGCCGTTGGCGTCAGGGTGGTGGCGCTTCACCAGCGCCTTGAACCGCACCTTGATGTCCGCTGTGGTGGCTTCCGGCTCAAGTCCGAGCACGTTGAGCGCCTTGCGCTCGGCATTGCGGATGACGCGGCTTTCGCGGCGGCGCAGATGCTCGCCATCGGCGCGCCCGTAGTCCCGAAAGAGACCGAAAGGATCGTCGGCACCCCCGATCCCGGGGTTGAACCTCGCCGAATGAGAGCGCATGGCCGGCCGGCCGCCATTCAAGCCCATCTTCCATGTCGGGCGATGGCCGATGACGGCATCCTTCTGATATCTCGCGATATCATCATCGGTCATACCGGCAAAGAAATTGTACGAGTGGTTGTATTCGCGCACGTGGCCGAGGCAGAACCGCCAATATTCGTTCTCGCGCAACCGCCCTTTGGGCGCGCGGTGGGTCGCGACCGCGTTGCAGCCTGGCCATTCGCAGCCCGGGCACTGGGTGCGCAGCCGCCGGTCCAGGTCGGGCTTAACCCGGATGCGGTCGAACAGGGGGGAGTCCGTGGTCATGACCTTTCATTATGCGGGCGGCGAGGGGGAACCTTCAAGCCTTGACAAATGCGATCGAGCAGTTCTCGGCCACGCAACGGCATTGACCCTCACACCCAACGCCCGCTAAGCCGAAGCCATGCGCACCCGCGACCTCATCACCGAAAAGCTGAGAAAGGCCTTCGCGCCCGAGCGCCTCGACGTGGTTGACGAATCCCAGCAGCACGCTGGCCATGCCGGTCATCGGCTGGGCGGGGAGACCCATTTCAGGGTTTATATTGTGGCGGAAGCCTTTCGCGGGAAGAGCCGCCTCGAGCGCCACCGCATGGTAAACGAGACACTTGTCGGTGAACTCGAAGGCGGCGTCCACGCACTCGCCATCCACGCCTCGGCGCCCGGCGAGGGCGGAATGTCGAGGCCATGACACGCTTCGGGTGGGGCAAGACTGCGGCGCCGGAAAATCCTCAAGCGCGAACCGCGGCGCCGGCGGGCGGCGCTGGCGGCGATTTTGCTCTTTCGCTTCCTTCGTTGAAGTTTATCTTCTTGTGTGTCCCATCGCAGAACGGCTTGTTCGACGAAGCGCCGCAGCGGCAGAGAAAAGTCTCGGTGGCGCGCGTCACCGTGCGGCCGGTGCCGCTGACGACTTCGAGCGCTCCGCTGATCATGAGCGGCCCGTTGCGCAACGGCTTGATGCAGAGCGTGCCATTGCGGGCCGCGAGCGCGCTCGACTCCTGCGTCGCCGGCTCGCCGGTTGCAGAGAACGCAGCCGCGGCATGGCTGCCGTCGCACAACGGCTTGCGCTTCGACGCCCCGCAACGGCACAGGGTTGCGCGGAAAGCGCGCTCCTGCCCCTCGATCGCGAGATCCGCATGAAACGCGAGTGGACCGTTCTCCCGCACCCGCACCAGATTGACGACCGGCGCCGCTTCGTTCTCGCCGCCGCCGAGCCGCTGATAGGTGATTGCGCCCGACGGACACGCGAGCGCTAGCGCCACGACGGTCTCGCTGGAAGCGTTGTCGGGCTTGATCCACGGGCCGGCGGCGTTGGGCACGAACACGTCGGGCCGCCCCAGCACGCAATTGCGCGAGTGGATGCATTTATGGCTGTCGAAGCGGATCACCACCTGCTTGCCGCGATATTCCTCGATGCTATCAGCCATCCTTCGCTCCTGTCTCTGCAAACCCGTTTGTCGGCGCCGGCGGTCGCGATCGCTGGGGCACGATAGTATACGCGGCTCGCGACGGCATCAGCACCTAACTCGCCTTCGCCGCCTTCCTCGTCAGCGGCGTGATGCGCAGCGCCGTGATCCGATTCCTTTGCCGGCGCAACACGCGGAAGCGGAAGCCGTGGAAGGTGAAGCTCTGGCCAGGCTCTGGGATCGAGCGCGCCTCGTGGATCACGAGGCCGGCGATGGTGGTCGCCTCGTCGTCGGGCAGGCTCCAGTCCATGACCCGGTTGAGGTCGCGGATCGACACGCCGCCGTCGACATTGACCGAGCCGTCGGGCTGCACCCTCACGCCCGGCACCACCACGTCATGCTCGTCGGTGATGTCGCCGACGATCTCCTCCAGGATGTCTTCGAGCGTGACCAGGCCCATCACCTCGCCGTATTCGTCCACCACGAGCGCGAACGGTGTCTTGCGCCGGCGGAAGGCCTTGAGCTGCTCGGAGAGCGGGCGAATGTCGGGCACGAACCACGGCGGCCGCGCGATCGCGGTGACATCGACCTTCGAGAGATCGCCATCCGCCTCCTGGATGGCACGTAGAAGATCCTTGACGTGCAAGATGCCGACGATGTTCTCCGGTTTGCCCCGCCACAGCGGTATCCGCGTGACCGCCGACGCGAGCACAGCGTTGACCGCCTCTTCGGGCGGGTCGTCGGCGCAGACGGTGATCATCTCGGTGCGGTGGATCATCACGTCGGAGACCGTGAGATCGCGCAGGTCGAGAAGCCCGCTGAACATGTCACGGGTGTGTTTCTCGACCCCTCCCTCATGGTGGAGGAGATCGACCGCGCCGCGCAATTCCTCGTGCGGGGAGAGGATCGACTCGCTCTCGCCGACCTCCAACCCGAACAGGCGGAGCAGCCATTTCACCACCCATTCGACCGCGGCCAGCATGGGCGCAAAGAGCCGCACCGTCCAGTCGATCGGGCGGGCGACGATGAGAGCGATGCGGTCGGGCGCGTTGAAGGCAGCTGTCTTCGGCAGCACTTCGGCGAAGATCACCACCACGAAAGTCATCACCACAGTGGCATAGATTATGCCGACATCGCCGAACCATGCGAGCAAGATGCCAGTCGCAAGCGCGGAGGCGGCGATGTTGACGGCATTGTTGCCGAACAACAGCGCGCCGATCATGCGCTCGCGCGCTTCGAGCAGACGGTTGACGATGGCGGCCCGCCGATTGCCCTGCTTCTCGAGGCGATGCATGCTCGCGCGCGAGGACGCGGTGAGCGCGGTCTCGCTGGCCGCAAAAAAGGCGGAGAGCAGGAGACAGACCAGAACAATCGCGAGTGCGAACCAGTCCTCGGAAGTCATCGCTCGGCGAGCTTTTCGATGAGAAAGGCGCGGACCTCGGCGGCGTCGACGTCGGGCGCGATGAAGGCGCCGCCAATCCCGCGCGCCAGGATGAAGGTGAGCTTGCCGCGCTTGACTTTCTTGTCCTGGCCGATCAGGTCCATGAGACGATCGGCGCCCGGTAAGCCGCCGGACACTTGCGCGAGCCGGGTCGGCAGGCCGACTGCCGAAAGATGGCGCGCGACGCGATCAGCTTCAGCCGACGGCAGCAGGGCACGCCTTGCGGAGAACTCGAACGCGAGCGCCATGCCGAGCGAGATCGCCTCGCCGTGCAGCAGCCGCTCGGAGAAGCCGGCCGCGGCTTCGAGCGCATGGCCGAAAGTATGGCCGAGATTGAGCAGGGCGCGCTCGCCGGTCTCGCGCTCGTCGCGCGACACCGTCAGGGCCTTGGCGCGACAGCTGGTCGCGATCGCGTGCTCGCGCGCGGGACCACCGGCGAACGCCTCGCGCCAGTTCGCCTCGAGCCAGGTGAAGAAGGCCGCATCATTGATGAGACCATATTTGACGACCTCGGCATAGCCGGCGCGGAACTCGCGCGGCGGCAAGGTGTCGAGCAGCGCCGTGTCGGCAACCACCAGGATCGGCTGGTGGAAGGCGCCGATGAGGTTCTTGCCGTGGCGAGAATCGATCGCAGTCTTGCCGCCGACCGAGGAATCGACCTGGGCCAGCAACGTCGTCGGCACCTGCACGTAATCGAGACCGCGACGGACGACCGCGGCCGCGAAACCTGCGAGATCGCCGATCACCCCGCCGCCGAGCGCGATCACGAGGTCGCCGCGCTCGATACGTTGCGACAAGAGATCATCGCATAGCCGCTCGAAAACGCCGAAAGACTTCGAGCTCTCGCCCGGCGGCACCACGATGGTCGAGGTCTGCAGCGCCGCACCGGTGGTCGCGGCGACGGCGGCGGAGAGGTGATGTTTCGCAACCGTCTCGTCGCTCACCACCGCGACCTTGGCGCCCGGCCGCAGCGCGGCGAGCCGCCGTCCGAGCGAGGGGATGAGGCCGCGGCGGCACGGTCATGGCGCGCGATCTCCTTCGACGGGTTCGCTTGCGCGTTCCCCGGCGAGGCCCATCTGGCGCGCGAGTGCGCCCGCGATCTCGTCGACGATTTTGTCGTGCGGCACCTCGCGCGACTGCACGGTGAGATCGGCCAGGCCATAGACCGGATAACGCTCGTCGATGAGCTCGCGCAAGGTCGCGGCCGGATCGTCAGTCTTGAGCAGCGGCCGGTCGTGGCGGCGCTTGATGCGGCGCATCAGCACGTCGAACTCGGCTTTGAGCCAGACCGAAATTCCCTTGGCCCCGACCGCCGTGCGAGTGTCCGCATTCATGAAGGCGCCGCCGCCGGTCGCCAACACCTGCGGCCCGCCTTCGAGCAGGCGCGCGATCACGCGCGCCTCGCCGGCGCGGAAATCGGGCTCGCCGTGGCTTGCAAAAATATCGGGGATCGACATTCCGGCCGCCTTCTCGATCTCGACATCGGCATCGACGAATGGGATGCCGAGCCGCAGCGCCAGCCGGCGCCCGATCGACGACTTGCCGGCGCCCATCATGCCGACCAGCACCACCGAGCGCCGCCCGAGCGCCGCGACGATGGCGCCATCAAGCGCCGGGGTGCCGGCGAAATGGTGCGTGGACCGATCGGACATTGGCGTCAGGTCTCCGGATTGAAGGTGACGGTTTCACAAACCTGCCATGGACACAACCGGGAACCTCTTGTCAGGGCGGCCGAAACATGGTCGTAGTTTTTCCACTCTTTCATGCGATGAGTACCCCCGACACGGGGTTGCCACGATGCCGAGCCTTTTTCGATTCCTCGCGGTGGTGGGCGTATTGGGCGGCCTGATCTTCGGCGCCATGTTCGTGCTCGCGAACTGGTTCGATCCGAAGCCGCGCGAGATCACGGTCTCGATCCCGCCCGACAAGTTCTCGAAGCAGCGCTGAGCCTTTTCCGGCGCCGTCATGGCCCGCCTGGCACGAGATTCCGACCAGACCCTGATCGAGCTTTTTCTCGATATGCTCGCGGCCGAACGCGGGGCGGGAAAGAACACGCTGTCCGCCTATGCCCGCGACCTTGCCGATTTCTCGGCCGATCTCGCTTCGGCGCGGCACTCGGTCGCGAACGCATCGACCGAGGACGTACGCGCCCACCTTCGACGGCTTGCGGACCGAGGTTTCGCCGCCACCTCGGTCGCACGACGGCTCTCCGCGATCCGCCAGCTCTACCGTTTCCTCTATGCGGAGGCCCGGCGCGCCGACGATCCGGCAGCGATCGTCGAAGGGCCCAAGCGCGGCCGCAGCCTCCCGAAACTGCTCACGATCGATGAGGTCGACCGCCTGCTCGCGGCGGCCCAGGCGGGATTGGAAGGCGAGCGGCCGATCGCCGACCGATTCCGCGCCGCGCGGCTCTGCTGCCTGCTCGAATTGGTCTACGCCACTGGGCTGCGGGTCTCCGAGCTGGTCGCGCTGCCGGCCTCGGCAGCGGAGCGCAACGCGCGCATGCTGGTCGTGCGCGGCAAGGGCGGCAAGGAACGCCTGGTGCCCCTCAACGATGCCGCCAAGCGCGCCACGACCAACTATCGGGCGCTGCTCGCCCAAGCCGACGAGGGTGGCAAGTCGAGCCAGTCGAAGTCGAAATGGCTGTTTCCCTCCTTTGGCGAGAGCGGTCACCTGACCCGCCAGCACTTCGCGCGCGAGCTCAAATCGCTCGCTGCCGCCGCCGGCCTGCGCGCCGAACAGGTGAGCCCGCACGTTCTGCGCCACGCCTTCGCCAGCCACCTCCTGCACAACGGCGCCGACCTGCGGGTCGTGCAGACGCTGCTCGGCCACGCCGACATATCGACGACGCAGATCTATACCCACGTGCTGGAGGAGCGCCTCAAGAGCCTGGTGCGCGATCTGCATCCACTGGGGGAGGAGTAAAAACCGTTCGCCCAATGGCGCCTGGAACTGACCGAAAGGCGAATCGCCGGAGTGATCGGCGGCTCGAATTTCACATGTCGCAACTCCAGCGCCAGTTCGCTGATACGCCCGATGGAATCACAGCTCACACCCCTATGATGGTGTGCATGCAATAAGGAACAAAGTTCAGCGCGGAGGGACCGAATGTCCGAGACGTGGAAAAAACTCAAGCAATGGCCCGAGCTCATCCTGGAGCGGCTCGACGACGCCGGGGTGGCCCGGATCGTCCTCAACCGACCGGACAAGCGCAACTGCTGGAATCGGCCGCTCTGCAACGCCTTCATCGAATCGCTCGAGATCATCCGCGCCGACAAGAGCCTCAAGGTCGTCATCACCAAGGGCGCCGGCGCGGTCTATTCGTCGGGGCTCGATCTCAACTTCCTGCGCGAAGTATCAAACGGTCCGATGCTGGACTGGGATCGGCCGAATCTGACCATCCAGATCGCGGAAGATTTGCGCGTCTTCCCGCGCATCATGATCGCGCAGGTGCACGGCTATTGCCTCGGCGGCGCGCTCGGCATCATGAACTGCCACGACCTCGTCTTCGCGGCCGAGGACGCCCAGCTCGGCATGCCTGAAGTCTTGCGCGGCAGCTTCGGCCAGCTCGTCACCTCGACGCTTCTCCATAGCGGCCTGCCGGTGAAGAAGCTCTCGCTGATCGCGCTCGTCGGCCGCAACATTTCGGGCCAGGAAGCCGACGCGCTGGGTATCATCAGCCAGGCGGTGCCGGCCGAGCGGCTGGAAGAGCATACGGTCGGCATCGCGCGCGAGATCGCTTCGCGCCATCTGGCGCCGCTCGAATGCCACAAGATCACCGTGCAGATGGGTCGCGACCTCTCGCTTTCGCAGGCGATCCAACTCGACCAGCTCGTCGGCCAGCGCCTGCGCCGCGCCATGGACCCGCTCAGCGACGTCGAAGGCTATCTCAAATCCCAGAAGGGCGGGGCGAACCTGAACTACAAGCGGCCGGATGTGTGATACCAGAGGCCGATGCGCAGCTACCTCGACTTCGAAAAGCCGGTGGCCGAGATCGAGGCCAAGGTCGAGGAGCTGCGCGCGCTCGAGACGCCCGATAGTGCGGCCGCGATCGGCGAGGAAATCGCCCGGCTCGAGGCCAAGGCGGCGCAGACGCTCAAGGACCTCTATGCAGACCTCACGCCCTGGCAAAAGACGCAAGTCGCCCGCCACCCCGAGCGACCGCGCTGCCTCGACTATATCGGCGCGTTGATCACCGATTTCGTGGCGCTCGCCGGCGACCGCAAATTCGGCGACGACGAGGCGATTGTCGGCGGCTTCGGCCGCTTCCGGGGCGAGAGCATTTGCATCCTCGGCCACGAGAAGGGCTCGACCACCGAGGACCGGCTCAAGCACAATTTCGGCATGGCGCGGCCGGAGGGCTACCGCAAGGCGGTGCGGCTATCCCGGCATCGGCGCCGAGGAGCGCGGCCAGGCCGAGGCGATTGCGCGCTCGACCGAGACCTGCCTCGAGCTTGGGGTGGCGAACATCGCCGTGATCATCGGCGTCGGCGGCTCGGGAGGCGCCATCGCGGTCGCGACCGCGAGCCGCGTGCTGATGCTGGAGCACGCCTTCTACAGCGTCATCTCGCCGGAAGGCGCCGCCTCGATCCTCTGGCGCGACACCGCCAAGGCGCAGGAGGCCGCAACCAGCATGAAGATCACTGCCCAGGACCTGGAGCGCTTCGGGATCATCGACCAAATCGTGACCGAGCCGATCGGCGGCGCGCACCGCGATCCGCCCGCCGCGATCGCGGCAACTGGCGAGGCCATCGCAAGCGCGTTGGACGAGCTCAAAGGGCTCGACCGCGACGCGGTGCGACGGGAGCGGCGCGAGAAATTCTTGGCAATCGGACGGACGATCGGCTGATCCACAAAACGAACCCGCCCGGCTCGCGGGAGCCGGGCGGGTGATTCGCTTCGTAGCCTGACTGCGATCCGTTCAGTGCGCGAGCGGATCGGGACGGAGTTGGATCTTGGTGAGCTTCGGCACGTTGCCTTTGCCGCCTTCCACGTGGAAGGGGGTGCGGTTGCCCGCGCTCGCCCAGATGCCACGGCCCTTCCAGCCGGCGTTCGCGTCGTCGATGCGGCCATCAAACGTCTTGGCGTAGAAGCCCATCGGATAGGGGACCACGATATTGATCATCTTGCCGTCCTTCAGTGCAATCAGCGACTCGTTCTGATTGCCGGTGGCGAACGGAGTGTCCTTGCCAAGGCCAAGGATGTCGTGCTGGTCGACCCAGGTGTAATAGCTCGCCTCGGCCGATCCATTGCCCGGGTCGCCCGCAAGCTTCGGGCCCGGGAACGGGTAGAGCGTCCAGCCTTCAGGGCAGTGCTTGCCGTCGCGAATGGTCGGCCCGTTGAGGACCTTGCACTTGCTACGGTCGAAGGCCCCCATATGGCCGCTCGACAGGGGCACCCAGACCACCCCCTTCGTATCGATGTCCATGCCGCGCGGGCCGTAGCCGGGTGACGGGACTTCATACACTTCCGCGAGCGCAGTCGATTCCGGGTTCGGCTGCCGCGGATCGAGCCGGACAACGTAGCCCGGGAACCCGAGCGAGGAGCCCCACACCGTGCCGTCATGGGCCGGCGATGCACCATAGAACGCCACGTTGATGCGGCGGTCCTTGCTGGGATCGAACGGCTGGTTCGGCTCGGTGTACTCGTCGCGCTTGCCGTTGCCGTTGGTGTCGAGGATAAAGGGCGTCCAGCCCTGAGCCTTCTGCTCGTCGCCGGTCTCTTCCAGAATCCTCATGTTGACCCAGCCCGCGACGCCGCTCTGCGGACCGCCCGCGCTCACCCACGCTGTGTTGTCTTTGTCGAAGCCGAATTGCACGTGGTGGGTGGGGAAGCAGGTGTTGATCAACGTGTACTTCTGCGTCTTCGGGTCATACATTTCCAGTTGGCGGCCCGATGTTTCAAGCGGGAACACCTTCGCCGATGCGTGGTTAGACCCCCTCTTGCAGAAGTCCGGATTGGCCGGCGGACGAATTCTGGCGGTGTACATGACCCGCCCTTGTCCGTCGAAGTACAAGCTGTGTGGGCTGGTCTGGCCGTCCCAGATCTTCTCGTCCCCGAAATAGGGCGAAGCCGCAAACATCGGGGCGTCGGCCTCCGATGGCGTCTTCGGATCCCGCACCTGCAGCTTCACCTCATAGGCGGTATTCTTCACCGGATCGAATACCGGCACCATGTCGGTACTGTTCTCGGTCGCGCCAAAGATCAGGCCATTGGCGTTGACCGTGGGATTGCGCTTGTCGCTCACTGTCGCATCGTGCAGGTAGGCCTTGGGGTTCGACCAGTCCCACACCGTGATGACGGCGTTGCGCTCGACGCCTTGCGGTCGCTGTGGCTTCGCTGCCGGCAACTCGCCGGCGGCCACCCGGTCGGTCCAGTCGCCGAACATTTTCAGTGCGGCCTGGGTCCCCAGCCGATCGACGTTGTTAACCATATTGGTGCTGGCTTGCCCGGATTGGATGCGCCGTGTCCAGGCCTCGTGGCCGGAGGCGAACGTGCCCAATTCCTTCGGGATCGTGCGCGTTGCCTTGTTGCCCAGTTGGTGACAGGTGACGCAGCCGTTGGTCTTGATCACGTCCAGGAACATGGCCTGGGTTCTCATGCCCGGATTGATGCCGTTGCCGCTGGGCCCGGTGCCGGGGAACGAAGCCTGCTCCGGAACCTTGATCATCGAATACCAGTAGATCGCCGGATAATATTCGGCCGCCGCGGCCTCATTGGGGGCCTTGACAGCTGTCAGGTTGAGCAATTTGCCAGGCTCGCTGTCCACTTTGGGCGAGTCGACGAGGCCATAGCCCCGCACCCACACCTTGTACTTGGCCTTCGGAAGATCGGGCAGCACGTAGCGCCCTTGATCGTCGGTGACCACCATCTTGGACATCTTGGTGCCGAGGTCGGTCGTCTCGGCGATCACCCACACGCCGGCTTCCGGCCCATTCGCGCCCCTGACCACGCCGCCGATGTCGTCAGCGTCGATGGCAACGGTATTTTGGGCACTCAATTGCGCCGGGGCTGTCGCCAAAAATCCGGCGACCCCGACTGCCGTCATGCCCAAGAGCAGTCCCTTTCTCGTCCTCATCATCGCACTCCTCTTTGCCTTTCCGTCTCTTCCCAACGCCCCCCGGGCAATCTGCGACCAAAATGAAGCGCAGGCATGCGGACGCAGCCTGATCCGGGGCTTTGGGCGCTATCGTGCACAGTCCAGGCCCGTTTGCAATGAGGGATTCGGGCCCGTCGGCCGCTGTTGCCGAGTTTGTGAGGGGCGAATTTGCGCCCGCTTTTGCCCTGATATTTCCCAAGTCTTGGTCTAGCCTCATTCGCCAGTTGGGTTCGGGCCGGGCTCGTCTTCCGATGAATACCTTCGCGGCTGGTGAACTACTTGGAGATATTAACTTTTCGTTCACCATCGGCATGCTCAACCGGTTGTCCGGCGGCATTAATCGCCTTGCGATCAACGCTGCTTAAGGATAACGATTGACCAATGAAGGCTCGGGGACAGCCTGTCAGAGGGGGAGTTTTTGCGTTGAATCGTCGGCCTCTCGTGCGCTCGCTTCTCGCGTCCGCGGCGATTGCGGCTGCGATAGCGCTTGCGGGCTGCGACACCGACGGCACCGTCCCCTCCACTCGTTCGATGCAGCCACTCTCGGCCCAGATGCTCGCCGAGATCGAGCAGAAGAACATGGAGAAGGAATCATCGATCCTGGTTCGCCTCTTCAAGGAAGAGGCGGAGCTCGAAGTCTGGAAGGAGGACCGCAGCGGCCGCCTGGCGCTGCTCAAGACCTATCCGATCTGTCGCTGGTCGGGCGAGCTCGGCCCGAAGATCAAGGAAGGCGATCGCCAAGCGCCCGAGGGATTCTACACCATCACGCCGGGCCTGATGAATCCGAATTCGAGCTACTACCTCGCGATCAACATGGGCTTCCCCAACGCCTACGACAAGGCGAACGGCCGCACCGGCGCGTTCCTGATGATCCATGGCGACTGCTCCTCGCGCGGCTGCTACGCCATGACCGACGAGCAGATCAGCGAGATCTACGCGCTTGCGCGGGAGTCCTTCTTCGGCGGGCAGCGCGCCTTCCAAATCCAGGCCTATCCGTTCCGGATGACGCCGCTCAACATGGCCAAGCACCGCAACTCGCCGCACATGGCGTTCTGGCGGATGCTCAAGCAGGGCTACGACCACTTCGAGGTGACCCATCTCGAGCCCAAGGTCGACGTTTGCGAGAAACGCTACGTGTTCGGCTCGGAATCGAGCGGCAAGTTCACGCCCGCCGGGCGCTGCCCGGTCTATCAGGTTCAGCCTGACATTGCCGCCGCGGTCGCCGAGAAGCAGCGCCGCGATGACCGCGACGTGGCCGAGCTCGTCAACCGCGGCACGGCGACGGTCGCGGCCAGGACCGGCACCGATGGCGGCATGAACCCGGTCTTCCTTGCCGCCGTGAAGCCTTACAATGTCGATTCCGACGGCGTCGTTCGGGCGCCGGTCGTGGTGTCCGCAGGCACGATCCCCGGCAATATTCGACTCCCTGGCGGCGAGCGCCCGCCCGACCAATCGACCGGCAGCGTGACTGCGGCCGATGTTTCGGTGCCACGCGAATCGTCGCGGGCCGCGACCCGCGTGGCGAGCCGTGAGGATAGCCCTGGCGGCCTGTTCGGTGGTCTGTTCTCCTCCGGCGGCAAGGAGCAGGCGAGTTCCGGTGGCGTGATCGACCGCATGTCGCGTCTGGTCGGATTGCGCGGCTCTGAGCCTACGGCCGATGCGCCGACGCCGAAATCGAAGCCAGCGGCCAAGCCCGCCCAAATCGCTGCCGCCCCCCGGCTGAAGTCGCCGGGCGAGGCGAAGCCCACCGCCAATGCGGGCGCGATCCGTCCGCAGCAAAGGCCCGAGTCGCAAGAGGCGAATGCCGATCCGCAGACGAAGCCGGCGAGCAGCGCGAGCCTTCTCAACGGCGCGCAGCCGACAGTGCCGGCCGGCACCTTCGACAACCGCTTCGGCCCCTGGCGCTAATCAGACGACAGACGACAGATGACGGGAAGAGCCAGTCTTTCCGTCCTCTGACGTCCGTCGTCTGTCGTCTGATTACGCGAATCGCCCGTGGCAGTGCTTGTATTTCTTGCCTGAGCCGCAGGGGCAGGATTCGTTGCGGCCAACCTTGCCCCAGCTCGAGGGATCGCGAGGATTGCGCGCGGCGGAGCGCGCGACGCCATTGCCATTGCCGGCAAAGGCAGGCGCGAGCGGCGCATCCGCGAACGCCATGTCATCCTCGCCGGTTGCCGGATTGACGTGATGGGCTTCCATGTAAGGCAGGTTCGGCTGCTGCTCCTCGGGCGGTGGCGCAGTGACGATTTCGAGCCGCATCAGCTGGGCGGTGACCGCCCGGCGCAGGTTCTGGCTCATCGCCTCGAACAGGTTGAACGCTTCCGCCTTGTACTCGTTGAGCGGATCGCGCTGGGCATAGCCCCGCAAGCCGATCACCTGACGCAGGTGCTCGAGCATGACGAGATGCTCGCGCCAGAGGTGGTCGAGGATCTGCAGGAGAATCGTCCTCTCGACCGAGCGCATCAGTTCGGCGCCCCATTGGGCGACCTTGGCGGCCATGTGCTCGTCGGCGCGCCGCTCGACGCGTGTGATCAGTTCCTCGTCGGCGATGCCCTCCTCCTTGGCCCACTCATCCACCGGAAGATCGAGGCCGAGGACGCCCTTGAGCTCCTCCTTGAGGCCAGCGGTGTCCCACTGCTCGGGATAGGCGTTCTCGGGCACGTGCTTGGCGACCAGTTCCTCGACTGCGGCGTGACGCATGTCCGCGACGATTTCGGCCACCGCTTCGTCGCGCATCCACTCGACCCGCTGCTCGAAGATCACCTTGCGCTGGTCGTTCATCACGTTGTCGAACTTGAGCAGGTTCTTGCGGATGTCGAAGTTGCGCGCCTCGACCTTCTGCTGCGCCTTCTCCAATGCCTTGTTGATCCAGGAATGAACGATCGCCTCGTTCTCCTTGAGGCCGAGCCGCTGCAGCATGGTGTCGAGCTTGTCCGACCCGAAGATCCGCATCAGGTCGTCTTCGAGCGAAAGGAAGAATTTCGAATGCCCGGGATCGCCCTGGCGACCGGAGCGGCCGCGGAGCTGGT
>WNGL01005711.1_pt1 | contig 14750 bp, 12 predicted proteins | sample 5400591 | NCBI WGS metagenome assembly WNGL01 (sample SAMN13153377, study PRJNA577476) | soil metagenome | isolation source: 80 cm soil or saprolite under Garry oak tree replicate 1 | place: USA:California | collected 2016-06-15
GGGACCGCGGACCTCTCGTTCGGCCAGTCGCTGGGCGTCACCCGCCTCTTCCCGGTCCGCGGCTATCGCTACGGCGAGCTGCGCGGCCAGCGGGCCGCCACCGGGACGCTCGAGTACCGCCTCCCGCTGGCGCTCGTGGGCCGGTCGCTCGGCCATCTCCCCTTCGGTGCCGATAAGCTGTGGCTCAACGGCTTCACGGACGTGGGCGACGCGTGGGACGCCGGCGCGTCGCCCCGGCTCACGCGGCTGCGCTCCGCCGGACTCGAGCTGGCGGGCGATTTCGCGGTGAACTACGACCTGCTGCTCCGGCTGCGGCTCGGTGTGGCGCAGCCGCTCGCGACGCCGCCGTCGGGCGGCGCGAAGCGCCCGCGGGTCTACCTGGCGCTCGCGTCCGACTTCTGAGGCGACGCGCCCGAACCGGGGTTGCGGCGGGGCGTATAATGGATACCGCCATGCGCTCCGCGCTCGCCTTCTTCCTCGCGCTCATCGCCGTCGCGCCGCGTCCCCTCGCGGCCCAAGCACCGGCGGAGCGTGCGGCGCTGGAGCGGCTGCGCGACGCCCTCGCGAGCGTGCCGGACTCCGCGTCCCTCAAACGGCTCGAGGCTGCGACCATCGACACCGCGAAGCGAAATCGGGAGGACTCGCTGATTCATTTGCGGCTCGGGTTCATCGCCTACCGGCTCGGCGAGGTCACGGGCGCCAAGAGCCACTATGACGATGCGGCCGGGGAGTTCGAGTGGGCGGGCGAGCTCACGCCCGCCTGGCCGTATCCGTGGTATGGGCTGGGACTCGCCGAGCTCGCGCAGGGCGAGCACTCCGTGATCGCCATCGAGAACCTGCGCCAGCAGTTCGGCAAGGACTACCTGAGCAAGGCGGCGGGCGCCTTCGCGCGCGCGGTGCAAGCGGATCCGGGGTTCGCGCAGCCGACGGTCGGCCTGGCGCAGACGGCGCTCACGCAGCGCATCCAGTCACGGCTCGATGTCGCGCTCCGGGCGGTGCGGCTCGCGGCCGCGTCGCCCGCCGGCCGGAACCCCGATGTGCAGCTCGCCCGCGGGCGCGTCGAGCGCGAGGCCGGCGATGTGGACTCGGCGCTGGCGGCATTCCAGGCGTACCTCGCCGTCGGCGGCGACTCGGGGCTCGGCCGGCTCGAGCTGGCCCGCACCTTCTACTTGGCGAACCGCCCCGCGGACGGATGGCGCGCCTACTTCGCGGGGGCGCGCGTCGCGGGCTCGCCCGAAGCGGTGGCGCTGTACCGCGCCGACCTGAGCGTGGTGGCGGCCCCCGAGGAGGCGACGCCGTTCGACGGCTTCACGTCGCCCGGCCCGCGGGCCGCGTGGCTCGAGCATTTCTGGCTGCGGCGCGACGTGGCCGAGGCTCGCAACCCCGGCGAGCGGCTGGCGGAGCACTACCGGCGCTGGTTCTACGCCTGGCGCAACTTCCGCCTCGTGAGCCGCCACCGCCACTACGACATCACCGAGCGCTACCGCTCGGATCAGTCGGAGTTCGACGACCGCGGCATCATCTACCTGCGGCACGGCCCGCCCGACCAGCGCGCGGCGTATCCGCGCGTGGTCGACCGGCTCGAGCCGAATGAGACGTGGTTGTACCGCCGGCCGGAGGGCGACCTGATCTTCCACTTCGTCGCGCGGGGTGATGTGCAGGACTTCAAGCTGGTGGAGAGCCTGGCCGACGCGCTCACCGCGGGGCAGGGCGGGGCGCTCGCCCTGCAGCGGCGGCGCGGGCTCGATCCGCTCACGAGCGAGCTGTTCGCGTCGCGCGCGGCCATCAGCCCCGTCTACGCCCGGCTTGGCAACACGCTCAGCTCGGCCAACGAGTCGGGCGCACTCGCGGCCGAGCGGGGCCTCGGGCGGCACAGCATCGCCGTGGGGACCACGACCGACAGCTACGCCCGCGAGTTCGCAGCGCCGCTCGGCACCGTCGCGTCGGGTTTCGTGGTCGGCGGCCGCGACGGGGCGGGGCAGGAGCTGCACGTCGTGTTCGCGATTCCCGCGCAGCAGCTCACGCCGCTCCCGGACTCGACGCGGGTGGTGTATCCCATAGCCTTCCGGCTGTTTGTGTCCGACACGGGCGACGACCTCGTCGCGCGGCTCGACACCACTCGGGGGTTCACGGCGCGCGCGCCGCTGCCGGACGGCAGCTACCTCACCGGTCAGCTGATGCTGCCCGTGCCGCCCGGCCCGTACCGCTATCGCCTCCTGGTGCAGCAGCTCGGCGGGAGCGCCGGCGATCTCGTGACGCGCGACTCGCTCGCAGCCGATACCCTCGACGGCCGGCAATTCGCGGCGAGCGATCTGGTGCTCGGACGCCGGGGGTCGGGACTCGCGTGGGTCGAGTCGCGTGACACCGTGTCGCTCAACCCGCTCGCCGAGTTTCCCGCGGGCGCGTCGGCCGAGTTGTACTACGAAGTGTACGGTCTCGCCGCGGGCGCGCCCTACCACACGCTGGTACGGCTCGAGCGGGCGGGCGGGCGGTCGTTCTTCAGCCGGCTGTTCGGCGGGAAGCAGGCACCCGTGCTGCTGGAATTCGACGCCTCTGCGGACGGACCGGTCACGCGCGTGCACCGCGGCATCGATTTGCGCGACACGCCCAAGGGCAGCTACGTCCTCACCGTGCAGATTCGCGATCCCGCGACGGGCGCGACCCTCACCCGCCGCAGCCGCTTCGTCGTCGTTTCGCGCTAATCAGTTGACACCCGCTCCGGCCGGTCCCTAGCTTTCACCGTTCCTCCGGAGAATGGATGTACTGCTCCCGCTGCGGCACCCAGAACGACGACAGCAGCAAGTTCTGCCGCTCCTGCGGGCTGGATCTGACGGCGACGCCGGTCGGCGCCACCAAGGACCAGCAGCCCGAGGTGACGGAGCTGGAGCTCGTGCGAGATCAGCTGAAGGACGAGTACGACATCCTCGAGGAGCTCGGCCGCGGGGGCATGGCGATCGTCTTCAAGGCCCGCGAGAAACAGCTCGAGCGCGACGTCGCCATCAAGGTCCTGCCGTTCTCCCTCGCCTTCGATAAGGAGTTCGTCGAGCGCTTCCAGCGCGAGGCGCGCACGTCGGCCAAGCTCGAGCATCCCGGCATCATCCCGATTTACCGCGTCGGCAAGAGCGGCCGCGTCATCTACTTCGTCATGAAGTTCCTGCGCGGCAAGCCGCTCTCGAGCGTGCTCGCCGGGCGCGGCTCGCTGCCCCCGGCCGAGATCCGCCAGATCCTCGTCCAAGTCGCGCGCGCCCTCGCCTACGCGCACAAGAGCGGCATCGTGCACCGCGACATCAAGCCCGACAACATCATGTTCGACGAGCACGGCATGGCCGTCGTCACCGACTTCGGCATCGCCAAGGCCGCCACCGGCGGCAAGCTCACAGGCACGGGAATGTCGATCGGCACGCCGCACTACATGAGCCCCGAGCAGGCGCGCGCGCAGCCCCTCGACGGTCGCAGCGACGTCTATTCGCTCGGCGTGGTCGCCTACCAGTGTCTCACCGGCCACGTGCCGTTCGACGGCGAAGATTCCTTCTCGATCGGCTACAAGCACATCATGGAGGCGCTGCCGCTCCCACCGCTCGAGAGCTACGACCAGCGCACGCTGTTCGAGATCATCAAGAAGATGATGGCGAAGGCGTCCGACGACCGGTTTCAGACCGCGGAGGACCTGGTGCAGGCGCTCGAGGCGGGCGGGGGCTTCGCTGCGGTGGGGCTCTCGACCGCGCCCACCAAAGCCATCCCGTCGCTCGCGGGCGTGCGCATGGCGGGCGCGCCCACCACGCCACTGCCGCGCGTGTCGGGTAAACCCCCCGGCGAGGTGCACAAGCGCTCCGTCGCGGCCGGCGTCGCGCTCTGGGTATTCGTGGTCGCGCTCGCGCTCGGCGCACCCGGTCTCTACGCCTACAAGAAGGGTCTGCTCTTCTTCGCCCGCGTCGCCCCGCACGACTCCGCGCTGACGGTGCTGCAGCGCGACACCGCCGCGCAGCGCCTCCTGTCCGATACCGGGCCCACCCCCGGCCCCTCCTCGGTCGAGGCCGGCGCGACGGCGCCGCTCGCCGCCGACACGACGCGCACACGCCCGGTCGCGCCGGGGACCCCCGGCCACCTCTCGCTCCAGGGGCTGCCACAAGGCTCCCGGGTCACCCTTAACGGGGCACCGTTCCGCGGCTCGCAGGGGGACGTGCCGCCGGGCGTGTACCGGCTGGCGGTGCGCGCCAGCGGATTCGCCCCGTACGACCGTCAGGTGGTCATCAGCCCGGGCGCGCCGTCCACGGTGAAGCTCGAGCTGGAGCCGGCCTCGGGCGACTCGAACGTCGGCCCATGCGACCAGTACGGACCGGCCTACAACCAGGATCACCTCTGCTTCGACTCCCGTCCCATCCCCCTTTCATCCACGTTCATTCCGGTCCCCGCGGACGCCCCCATCTTCCCGCGCCAGGCGATCGTGCTGTTCCACGTGTCCCGCACGGGAGAGACGATCGAAGTGCGGATGTTCGTGCGCTCCAACGTGGACACCTTCAACGACCAGGCCATGGACGTGGCGAAGAACCTGCGCTGGAACCCGGCCCAGAAGAACGGCGAGCCGGTGGACGCGTGGGTGCAGTGGCCGTTCCAACCCGTGCGGCAGTGAGCAGCATCCATCCGACGGCGTTCATCGCTCCCGGCGCGGTCGTGCTGGGGGACGTGACCCTGGGCGCGCGCGCCAGCGTGTGGTACGGCGCCGTGCTGCGCGGCGACACGGCCGGCATCGTCGTGGGCGAAGCCGCCAATCTCCAGGACGGCACGATGGTGCACGTCGATGAGGGCAAACCGACCCGTATCGGCGCGCGGGTGGGAGTGGGGCACCGCGCGATCCTGCACGGGTGCACGGTGGAGGACGACTGCCTGATCGGTATGGGGAGCATCCTCCTCAACGATGTCCACATCGGCACTGGCAGTGTCGTGGCAGCGGGTGCGGTGCTGCCCGAGGGAACCCGAGTCCCGCCGGGCTCGTTAGTGGTCGGTGTGCCCGCTCGGGTGACGCGCGCCGTGGACGACGCGCTCCGCCAGCGCATCCGGCAGACCTGGGAGCACTACGTCGCGGAGGCCGAGCGGCATCGCGCGGGGGCGTTTTCGATCGCCCGGCCAAGTTTGTGATGTGAATTTCCGGAACCCCTTACACGCCCGGTGCGCTGCGCGCGCCTTGTTCGGGTCGTGAGGCGCGCCTACCTTGGCCTTCCGCGCTTTTTGAGCCGGCGCCCGGTTAAATTTCACTACATCGCCAACGCTCTCGGCCGATGCTCCACCGAAAGGGACGAGCCCGCATGACCGCTTCCGCCCGCAAAGGCACGCTCGACTTGAGCCCCAACGCCGTCACCGTGCTGGAGCGGCGCTACCTGGTGAAGGACGACCAGGGCAAACCTGTCGAGCGGCCCGAGGACCTGTTCTGGCGGGTCGCCCGGACGGTCGCCGAGCCGGACCGGCGCTACGGCGCTTCGGACAAGGCGGTGGAGGGGCTCGCGGAGACGTTCTTCGAGCTCATGGCGACCCGGGTGTGGATGCCCAATTCGCCCACGCTCATGAACGCCGGCCGGCCGCTGGGGCAGCTGTCCGCCTGCTTCGTGCTGCCCGTGGACGACAGCCTGTCGAACGGCCAGAGCGGGATCTACGACACCCTGCGGGCGATGGCGCTGGTGCACCAGTCGGGGGGCGGAACGGGCTTCTCGTTCTCCAGGCTGCGGCCGAAGAACGACGTCGTGCGCTCCACCATGGGCGTGGCCTCGGGGCCGGTGTCGTTCATGAAGCTGTACGACGCGTCGACCGACGTCGTGAAGCAGGGTGGCACGCGGCGCGGCGCCAACATGGGCATTCTCCGGGTGGATCACCCCGATATCCTGGAGTTCATCACCTGCAAGGACGACCTGACCCAGGTGACGAACTTCAACATCTCCGTGGCGGTGACGGACGCTTTCATGAAGGCGGTGGAGGAGGGGACGCGCTTCGACCTGATCCACCCGCGCACCGGCAAGGTGGTCGGCCAGCTCGACGCTCGCGAGGTGTTCCGGAAGATCGTCCACGGCGCCTGGAAGACGGGCGAGCCCGGGGTGTACTTCATCGACCGGGCCAATCACTACAACCCGGTGCCGCACCTCGGCAGCTACGAGGCGACCAACCCGTGCGGCGAGCAGCCCCTGCTGCCCTATGACGTCTGCAACCTCGGCTCGATCAACCTGGGCCTGTTCGTGCAGCAGGGGGAGGGGCAGGGGGGGCGGGGGGGGCAGGGGGGGCGGGGGGGCGATGTCGACTGGGAGCGCCTGCGGACGGCGGTGCACCTCTGCACGCATTTCCTGGACAACGTCATCGATGCGAACAAGTACCCGCTCGCCGAGATCGACGATCTCGCGCAGCGGATCCGCCGCATCGGTCTGGGCGTGATGGGCTGGGCCGACCTCCTGGTGCGCCTCGGGATTCCCTACGACTCGGACGAGGCGGTGGCCCTGGGCCGCAAGGTGATGGAGTTCGTGGACGCCGAGGCGAAGGCAGCCTCGGAGAAGCTGGCCGAGCAGCGCGGCGTCTTCCCGGAGTGGGAGAAGTCGATCTGGGGCCCCGACGCGACCTGCGCCCGCGGGTCTGACGGCGAGCGCGTGCGGCCGATGCGCCGGTTGCGGAACTGCAATCTCACGACGGTCGCGCCCACGGGCACGATCTCGATCATCGCCAACTGCTCGTCGGGGATCGAGCCGCTCTTTGCCGTCGCGTTCATGCGCAACCAGGCGGGTGTGCTGATGCCTGACGTGAACGAAGACTTCGTGGCGGTCGCGAAGCAGGAGGGCTGGTACTCGGACGCGCTGGTGCAGCGGATCGCGGAGGCGGGCCATATCCACGTCGATGCGGTGCCGGCGCAATGGCAGCGCGTGTTCGTGACCGCGCACGACGTGACCCCGGAATGGCACATCCAGATGCAGGCGGCCTTCCAGGAGTTCACCGACTCGGCGATCTCCAAGACCTGCAACTTCTCGCACGACGCGACCGAGGAATACGTCGAGAAGATCTACCGCTATGCCTACAAGCTGGGCTGCAAGGGCGTCACGGTGTACCGCGACGCCTCGCGCGAGATGCAGGTGCTCTCGACCGGGGCCACGGCGAAGAAGGTGCAGCAGCAGGCCGCGGGCGGCGACGACGGACCGCGTCAGCTCGCCGAGGCGCTCGGGCGCATCGCCGAGCTCGAAGCGGAGCTGGAGCGCACTCGCGGGAGGCTGCACGACGCCGAGGCCGAGAACCTGCAGCGGCGCGCCAAGCGGTCGCGCCCCGACCTGCTCAAGGGGGCGACCCGCCGCATCGAGACGCCGCTCGGTACGATGTACGTGACGATCACGGAGGACGATCGGGGCCAGCCGTTCGAGGTGTTTATTTCCCTCGGCAAGGCGGGCGCCCCCCTCATGGCCGACGTCGAGGCCATCGGGCGCCTGATCTCGCTCGCCCTGCGGTCGGGCATCCCGATGCCCGAGATCCACCGCCAGCTCCGCGGCATCTCGTCCGACCGCGTGGTCGGGCTGGGCCCGACCAAGGTCCTCTCCGTGCCCGACGCGATCGGCATCGCGATCGAGAAGTGGATGCAGGAGAAGCAGGGGATCCAGCAGGATCTCCTGGGGGGCGCCGCCGGGCCGGCCGCCGCCGTGCCCGCCCGCGAAGTGATCGCGGCGCCCGACGGCGGCGCGGGGCTGCCCAACGGCGTTCCCCCCGCCCCCGGCCAGGACTTCATCGGGGCGTGCCCGGACTGCGGCTCGCAGCTCGCGTTCATCGAGGGTTGCGCCAAGTGCCACGTGTGCGGGTTCTCGGAGTGCGGCTGACGGGGGCAGGCGAGCGGCCTCGCGCCGCGGGTCAGGCATCACACGACGCGCGGTTCTGACGGTGTGACGCCTGTCACGACCCCCGATGAGGGGGTCGTGTTATTCTCGTGCCGTGACTATTCCGTTCCGCCCCATTACGCCCACTCGGTTGCAGGCCAAGGGCTGGGCCCGCGTCGGCAAGCCGGGGGCGCACCTGCTGCGCCGCGGCGCGTGGTATCCCGTCGTCCGCATCTCCTCGAGCCACATCGTCGTGCTGGACGTGAACCGGCGCAACGTGCCGGTCGACCGGCGCTTCCTCGAGATCCGCTACCATCCGCCCGAGCGCTGGAGCGTGGTACGCTGCGAGCCGCGCGAGATCCAGCGCGTGGGCCGGCTGTTCCCGCTCACCTACGCCGTCTGCCCCAGCTGCCGTCACCGGCAAGGCTTCGGGACCGATACGAAGGAGCTGGCCTGCGAGCGCTGCAAGAAGAGCGCGGCCCTCGCCTGGGATGAGCTGAGCTAAAGCCGGTAAGGCCGGGCCGTTCACCGTCAGAGCACGACGACCCGATCCCCGACCGCGATTATCCCGGAGCCGACACCCAGGCAGTAAAACCCCCGCGTCCCTTCGTCCAGGAACTGGAGCGTCTCCTTCAGCACCTCCGTCTCGACCCTGCCGCCCAGCGCCCAGCCGCTGAACGGCCGGCAGGGATGGGCGACCTGGAGGACGTCCAGGCGCGCGACTTCGCGGTCCCCCGCTACGAAGGCGACGCCGCCGGCGAGCTCGTCCAGCGTGATCCGCCCGTCGGTCTCGACGAGGATGTTCTCGCCGGCGCAGCCGGGGATGATGCGGTCGCCGAAGCGCTCCCGCATCAGGGCATAATGGGACGTGAAGCCGAGCGAGACGCCGTGCGCGCCGTCTTCGTTCTTGGTGCGCGGGTGCGCCCGGTGGTGGATGTCGACCAGCCACGACCCGTCGGCTCCCTCCCCCAGCGCGCCGTCGGGGCCCAGCGCGAGCCGTCCGACCGTGAGAATCGGGGCAGGGTCGTAGATCCGCGTTGGTTTCTCGCCGGTCTTGAGCGAGGAGCGTTGAATCTGGAGACGAACGATTCGGCCGAGCTCGCGCATAACGAAATCTACCAAAACGTTGTATGATGTGGGTCGCGGCCTCATGATGCGGACGAAACTCGGCTGGGCACGGTGCGGAGACAACGTGGCGGACATCCTCCGCCGCGGGGCCTGGTATCCCATCGTGGAGGAGTCGCCGGACGAGCATCTCGTCGTCGAGGTGCGTCACCAGCGGGTCCGACTCAACCGCCGCGACGTCACCGTCCGCCAGGACGCTCCCGACCACTGGAGCATCGTCGTGCGCACCGGGGTGCTCCGTCCCACCTTGGGAGGGCAGGGGATGGAAGTCGTCACCACCTACGCCGTGTGCCCCCTGTGCCACTATCGCCAGGACTTCGCCGGGAGGCCCGAAACGCTGCGCTGCGTGCGCTGCGGCGCGACGTCTCCGGTGGATTGGAGCGAAACCTGTTAGGCGTTGCACGTTCCACGTCTCACGTCGTACGACAACGCCCCTCTAAGGGACCTTGCGGGCGGTCGTTTTCTAATTAGTATATTAACCATCAACATATTAACTATATTGCCGCCCGTGGAACGTGCGACGTGCAACGTGTGACGGGATCACATGACCGACCGCTCTGAGCTCGCCCTCGAGCTCACCGACGCCGTCGCCGCGGCGCACGCCGCGGTGCAGCACGCCGGCGACCGTGCGTTCCGCACCTACGGCCTCTCCCACCGCGCGCACGCGGCCCTCACAGCCGTGGATGTGGGGGGGCCGGACGGCGCCCGCCCCAAGGAGATCGCCGCGCAGCTCGGCGTGTCCCGCGCGGCCGCCACTACGTTCGTCCAGCGACTCGAGACGAAGGGGCTCGTCGAGACCACGCCGGACCCCGAAGACGACCGCGGCGTCCGCGTGACGCTCACCCGGCACGGGCTCGACGTGCTCCTTAGGGCCGGACAGCTCGAGCGGCGCCTCGCCGCACGGGCGATCGAAGGGCTCCCCGCGTCGAGCATCGCCCGGACGGTGCACTTGCTCCAGGAATTCCGGCGGCGGCTCGAAGAGAAGCAGATCGGCGTCGTCCACTAGGCCGGGTTACACATGTGCGTATGTTTATGCACGGACCGCGCGGCGTGGTCGGCGCGCCCGCCGCGCCGAGATAGCACTTGAGATCGGCCGCGTACCGCCACGGTCGGTAATCACTTAAGGCGCTCTACTCAGCTCGTCTCTTCACGTTCGCGTGCATTCCCGTGCCGCACTCATCGCGACGGAGTTTTCCACATCTCGCCTTGTCCACTGCTATGTTGAAAAGTGAAGACCGTGCGATGCGTGCGGCGGCTCGGGCCTTGCGTGGCGCCCGGCAGGTGGTCGTGGTCACCGGGGCGGGGATGTCGCGCGAAAGCGGCATCCCCACCTTCCGGGACGCGCTCACCGGCCTGTGGGCGCGCTACGATCCGGAGGAGCTCGCGACCGAGGCGGCGTTCCGTCGCGACCCTGCCCGGGTGTTCGGGTGGTACGTGTGGCGGTGGCGCCTGGTGCGCGCCGCCGCGCCGCACCCCGGTTATCATGCGCTCGTCGCGCTCGAGCGCCTCGTGCCGGAGCTTACGATCGTAACGCAGAACGTGGATGGGTTGCATCGCCGGGTGGGGAGCCGGCGCGTGCTCGAGCTGCACGGCTCGCTCGAGCGGTTCTCGTGCGTGGATGCCCGCCACCCGTTTCCCGCCGACGCGGTGCCCGAGCCGGCGGCGGACGCCGCGTGCGAGCCGCCCCGTTGCCTGCGCTGCGGCTCGGCGGTGCGGCCCGACGTGGTCTGGTTCGGCGAGATGCTCCCCGAGCGGGTGACCGCGGAGGCGTGGGACCTCGCGGCGGCGTGCCAGGTGATGCTCGTGGTCGGCACGTCGGGGCTGGTGCAGCCGGCCGCGCAGCTTCCATATATAGCGCGCGACGCGGGCGCCACGGTCATCGAGGTGAACCTCGCTCCGACGGAAGTCTCCGCCGCCGCGCACATCGTCTGCCGCGGTCCCGCCGGCGCCATGCTGCCGGCGCTGGTGGCCGCGCTCACGGAAGGGGAATCGACCTGATCCGCCGCACCAAAATCGTGGCGACGCTCGGCCCCGCCACGGGGACTCCCGAGCGCATCGCCGGGCTCATCGACGCGGGCGCGAACGTGATCCGCGTGAACGCCTCGCACGGCACGCCGGAGATGCGGGCCGGATGGATCGCGGAGGTCCGTCGCGCGGCGGACGCCGCGGGGTGCGCCGTCGCCGTGCTCGTGGACCTCCAGGGTCCGCGCATCCGCGTCGGCGAGCTGCCGCGGCCGCGGGCCCTGCGCGCTGGCGAGACCGTGGTGTTCGCCCCCGAGGACGTCGCGCGGGGGGACGAGCTGCCCACGACGTACGCCGGCCTCGCGATCGACGCTCGCGCGGGGGCCCGCATCCTGCTCAACGACGGGCTGCTGTCCGTCGAGGTGACGCGCATCGAGCCGCCGCGGGTGGAAGGCCGCGTAGTGGATGGCGGCACCCTCACGTCGCACAAGGGGATGAACCTCCCCGGACTGCACGTGAGCGCCCCGGCACTCACCGACAAGGATCGCGCGGACGCGGCGCACGCCGTGGCGGCGGGCGCCGATTACTTGGCGCTCTCCTTCGTCCGGCGGGCGGAGGACCTGGCCGAGCTCCGGAATCTCGTGCCGCCCGCCGTGAAGCTCGTCGCGAAGATCGAGAAGGCGACGGCGCTCGAAGACCTCGACCGCATTCTGGCCGCCTGCGACGCGGTGATGGTCGCCCGGGGCGATCTCGGCGTCGAGCTGCCGTTCGAAGAGGTCCCCATCGTGCAGAAGCACCTCATCGGGGAGGCGAACCGTCACGGGAAGCCGGTGATCACGGCGACGCAGATGCTGGAGTCGATGGTGCACCATCCGCGCCCCACGCGGGCGGAGGCCTCGGACGTCGCCAATGCGATCCTCGACGGCACGGACGCGGTGATGCTCTCCGCCGAGACGGCCGTGGGGGAGTACCCCTTCGAGGCGGTAGGCGCCATGGACCGGATCATCCGGGAGATGGAGCGCCAGGGCGGGGGCGGCCCCGTGAGGCTCGGCCGGGACGAGCGCCGGCTGGCCGCGAATGAGAACGTGTCGGTCGAGGACGCGATCGCCCTCGGCACGAGCGCCGTGGCCCGGATGCTCAAGACCCCGCTCATCGTGACCCTGACCCGGGGCGGGTTCACGGCGCGCAAGGTGGCGGCCCAGCGCCCGCCGGTCCCGATTCTCGCGGTGACCACGGACCCGGTGACGTATCGCCAGCTCGCCCTCGTCTGGGGCGTGACGCCGGTGCTCGTGGACCAGGTCCCCGGCTACGACGCGATGCTCGCGGTCGTGCGCGACCTGATCCTGAAGCGGGGCTACGCGCGCTCGGGCGACCGCATCGTGATGACCGCGGGCGTGCCGTGGGAGGTCTCCGGGGCGACCAACCTCCTCAAGGTCGAGGTCGTGTGACGTGAGGCTGGTGTTCCTCGGGACCGGGACCTCCTACGGCGTGCCGCAGATCGGCTGCCGCTGCCGCACCTGCACGTCCGCCGATCCGCGGGACCGGCGCGCCCGCACGGCGGCGCTCGTCGAGGCGGGCGGCCGCCGCCTCCTCATCGACACGCCTCCTGAGCTGCGCCTGCAGCTCGTCGCGGCGGGCGTCGGGTCGGTGGACGGCGTGCTGTTCACCCACGCCCACGCCGACCACGTGCACGGCATCGACGACCTGCGCGCGATCTCGATGCGCCAGCGGGGCCGGCTCGAGATCTTCGGGTCCGCCGAGACGCTGGCGGAGATCGCGCGGCGCTTCGGCTACATCTTCGACGAGACGCCCGCGCAGCCGGGCACCAGCAAGCCGGAGCTGACCGCGCGCCCGCTCGACGCGGACCGCGAGACGGAGATCGCCGGCCTGGCGGTGCTGCCGCTCGCGCTGCCGCACGGCGACCGCACGGTGTTCGGGTACCGCATGGGGGCCCTGGCCTATCTCACCGACGCGAAGGCGATTCCCGAAATGGTGCGCGCGCGCCTCACGGGGCTCGACGTGCTGGTGCTGAACGCGCTGCTGCCGCGGCCGCATCCACTGCACCTCTCGATCCCGGAGGCGGTGGACGCGGCGGCGCGCATCGGCGCGCGCCGCACCTTCCTCACGCACCTCACCCACGACACACCCCATGCTGAGCTCGCGGCCCGGCTGCCGGCCGGCATCGCGCCCGCCTACGACGGACTGGTCATCGACGTGGGCTCGGTCTAGATTCGTCGCGAGGAGGACCTTCCCATGTCTCACCCACCCGATACGGCGCTGCGACGGTTCCAGAGCCCCGCCCTCCGCCAGAGCGCGGCGCTGGACGAGCTGGTGCGCGAGGCGGTGTTCGGCGGGCCCGAGGGGCGCGAGCAGGCCCGCTGGCTCATCTGGGAGATCGGGCAAGCAGCCGGGGTGCGGCCCGCGTCCATTCACGAGCTGTACCTGGCGCGGGGCCGCGGCGAGGTTCCCCCCTTCACGACGCCCGCGATCAACGTGCGCGTGCTCTCGTACGACTCGGCACGCGCCATCTTCCGGGCGGCGACACGACTCGACGTGGGCGCCGTGATCTGCGAGATCGCCCGCTCCGAGATCGGCTACACCGAGCAGCGGCCGGCCGAGTACGTCGCGGTGATGATCGCGGCGGCGCTGCGCGAGGGCTTCCCCGGGCCGCTGTTCATCCAGGGCGACCACGTCCAGGTGAACGCCAAGAAATACGCGGCCGACCCCGAAGCGGAGCTCGCCGCCGTGCGTACGCTGATCGACGAGGAGCTGCACGCCGGCTTCTACAACATCGACGTCGACACCTCGACGCTGGTCGACCTGTCACAGCCCGACCTGGACGCGCAGCAGCGCGTGAACTACGAGCGCGCGGCCGAGCTGACGACGTTCATCCGTGACCGCGAGCCCGAGGGCGTCACGGTGTCGGTCGGCGCGGAGATCGGCGAGGTGGGCGGCAAGAACTCCGACGTGCACGAGCTGCACGCCTTCATGGAAGGCTACACCCGCACCCTGAAGCGCCTGGGAGACGGGGGCGGGGGCGGGGGCGGTCGCTTTCCCGACATCAGCAAGATCTCCGTGCAGACCGGGACGAGCCACGGCGGGGTGGTGCTCGCCGACGGCTCGATCGCCAAGGTCCAGCTCGACCTCGCCGCGCTGCAGGAGCTGTCACGCGAGGCGCGGATCCGCTACGGGCTGGGGGGTGCGGTGCAGCACGGGGCCTCTACACTGCCGGCCGAGGCGTTCGGCCGCTTCCCGGCGTGCGAGGCGATCGAGATCCATCTCGCGACCAACTTCCAAAACCTCGTCTTCGACCATCCCAAGCTGCCGGCCGATCTGCGCGCCGAGCTGAACGAATGGGTCAAGGCCGAGTGCCGCGACGAGCGGAAGCAGGGCGACACCGAGCAGCAGTTCATCTACAAGAGCCGCAAGAAGGCGATCGGCCCGTTCAAGCGGCGGCTGTGGGACCTGCCCGCGGAGGTACGGGCGGCGCTCGGCGCCGATCTCGAGAAGACGTTCGCCTTCCTGTTCGAGCAGCTGCGCGTGACCGGTACCCGCGCCGTGACCGACCGCTACGTGAAGCCGCCGCTGCAGTCGCACGTGCGGCCGCGCCCGGTTGCCGTCGCGGCGCCCGACGATCTCGAGGCGGGCGAATGAACGAGCGCGGCGGGGGATCAGGGTTCGGGTCGTTTCTCCTGGGGCTGGGCATCGGGGCGGTGCTCGGCTTCCTGTTCGCACCCGAGCCCGGCGAGGCGAGCCGCACCAAGCTCACGCGCAAGCTGCGCGGGCTGCGGGATCTCGCGGCCGAGAAGGCCGGTGAGCTGGGCCAGCTGCTCGAGG
>WNGL01005713.1_pt1 | contig 14746 bp, 25 predicted proteins | sample 5400591 | NCBI WGS metagenome assembly WNGL01 (sample SAMN13153377, study PRJNA577476) | soil metagenome | isolation source: 80 cm soil or saprolite under Garry oak tree replicate 1 | place: USA:California | collected 2016-06-15
GAGCAAGATCGTCAAGCCAGCTATGGGGATGCATGATCAACAGGGCGGGAGGCGACTGCACAAGATCACTGCAGGCCCTGCATCATGATCACCACGACGCCGGCGGCTGCGCAGCGGACGACCCCCGTCAGACACGCCGATCAATCCACCGTCAAGACATTCTGTACAGCAAATCGACGAACAGGCCGTACCCTAGGTGACATGGTGGACGAGGCCGAAGCGGTCCGCATATTGGCTCTCAGGCTCGGCGCGCGGCTGCTCGGGGAGTGTCCGGGCTGCGGGGGCGACACTGTCTACTCCAGCACCGGGCACGTCACCTACTGTCACCGGTGCACGATCCGCGAGCTCGGCACGGACCCGCAACACGAGGCGCAGCGGCGGGGGCTGGGTATGAGCCGCGACAACTACGCCCGATGGCGGGCCGAGACGATCTCCCGGGCGGGCCGTTCGCGGCTGCTCGACCCGGCGCGCTGGGACCCCGTTTAGGCAGGGGTGGCCTACCATCCACCCATGCGGTACAACCGCACTTTCGAGTGCATCGACTGCGGTGTGCTGGTGACCAGGATGCGGCAGACCGGTGAGCCGCTGGTCTGCCCGGACTGCGGCATCGACCGGCATATCGCGCAGGTGACGCAGATGATGCGGCGGAAGGGTCCCTACTACGACGCATGGAAGCTGACCGCAGGACCGCGCGGACGGCCGCGTACCCCGACACCTGTGGAGTGATCATGGCGACGACCGACCCGAACGCTGCAGCCGCACGCTGGGCGCAGAACCTGGGCGCATCCCGGCAGAAGATCATCGACGGCATCAACAGCGTGCAGCAGGCGCCCGGCGCCGCAGCCGCCGCACAGTCGCAGGCCTACGTCAACGGCGTCACCCGCTCGGTGGACAAGTGGAAGACCAACGTGCAGGCCGTCAGCCTGCAGTCGTGGAAGGACTCGGCGATCAACAAGGGGGTGGACCGGATCGCCACCGGCGCCACCCAGGCACAGCCCAAGTTCGCAGACTTCATGAACCAGTTCCTGCCGCACGTGCAGCAGGTCAAGTCCACGCTGCCGCCGCGCGGCGACGCCGAGGCGAACATCGCCCGGATGGTCGCGCAGGTCCGCGGCACCATGAAGTTCCGTTACCGGCGCTCGTCCTGACCCGCCGATCACCCCCTAGACAGACACGACAGGAAGCAGGGCTGATCTGATGGGCAAGGCATACGAAATCATCGCCGGATCGGTGACCAACTCCGCGGCCGGCACCACGCTGACCATGGCGCCCGGCGACTCCGGATCGGTGCGCTCGTTCCCGAACACCGTCTCCGCCTACCTGGAGACGGTGGTCCGCAAGGGCGCCACCGCCGGGTTCGTCAGGGTCCGTTCGCCGCTGCTACACGACAACGTGCAGGGGCTGCGCTGGCAGGCCGACGCCAACCCGCGCGGCTTCATGCTCGGCGAAGCCGTCCGGCAGCAGCTGTACTCGCAGGACGCGCTGATCCTGGAAGCCAACTCCGGCGCCGCCGACAGTACGGCGTGCGCGTTCGGGATCCGCTACGACGACTGCCCCGGCCTGAACCAGCGGCTGGCGATGTGGGGCGACGTGCGCAACAACATCGACCAAATCAAGGCCGTCGAGGTGGACCTGAACGCGGCGGCAGCGCTCGGGCAGTGGTCCACCACGGTGCTGACCGCCACCCAGGACCTGTTGCGGGCCAACCGCGACTACGCGGTGCTGGGGTATGAGACCGACACGGCGTGCGCGGCGGTCGCGCTGGTCGGCACCGACACGTCCAACATCAGGATCGGCGGGCCCGGCCTGGTCGACAACTTCGACAGTTCCGAGTATTTCGTGGACCTGTCCAACGCGCTCGGGCTGCCGATGATCCCGGTCATCAACTCCGCGAACAAGGGCACCACCAACGTCAGCCACGTGGACAACGTGGCCGGCACCACACCCAAGGTGACGCTGATCCTGGCGCTGCTCGCGGCGCCGTTCAACGGCTGACCCGGGCCCGGTAGCGGCCGGCGGCCTGCTCGTCCCCCGCGGCGGGCCGCCGGCCCCCTCGACACGAGAGGCGCGACGTGGAGCCAGTCACCGAGCAGCAGTGGGAACAAGTCACGGTCACGGTGCCGGTCATCGCCGCCACCACGAACATCGTCGGCCGGGCGGTGTGGGTGACCGGGTTCAGTCTGCGCGAGTCGACCGGCGCGGCCACCGCGGACGTGGACCTGGTCGCCGGCGCAGACGGCAACGGCGACACACTGGCGGTGGTCACGCTGGCCGCACGCGAGTCGGTGCGCGACGTGATGCCCGGCCAGGGCGTGTACTCCAACGACGGGGTGACGGTCAAGGTCAACGCCGGCAGCGTGCGCGGCTGCGTGTACGTCGTCTATGCGAGCTGACGGGAGTAACGGTGTCTAATTCGGGTGGGCTGGCGTCGGTGCTGTCCGCTACGTCGGCGGCGCAGTCGATCAACGCGGCGTCCGGCAACAAAGCCAACCTGATCGCGGCCGCCACCCTGCCCGCCGCAGCCGGCAAGACGACCTGGATAACAGGGTTCGAAGTGACCGCGTCCGGCGCCACCGCCGCGCTGCCGGTGACCGTCACCGTGACCGGCCTGCAGGGCGTCAACCTGTCTTACACGTTCACCTTCCCGGCCGACCCGCTGGCCGAGGCGGTGCCGCTGATCGTGCAGTTCCCGCAGCCGCTACCGGCCTCCGCGGTGAACACCGCGATCTCGGTGCAGCTGCCGGCATCCGGCGCCGGCGGCACCAACGCCACCGTGTGTGCGCACGGCTTCCAGATCTGACCCGACCAGACCCGGGGGACGTCATGCCTGACCTGCCCGACTGGTCGGTCAACCTCGGCTGGATCAACGAGGTGCTGGCCGCCGACCTGCCACTCGCGGCGGGCGCGCACCACGACCTGTCCATCGGCCAGTACGCATCCATCCTGGTGGTCGCCAACGACGCGTCCGGCACCCACCCCAACCTGGTGATCAAAGCTGAGATTCATCAGGCCGGCACCGTCAACGGCCAGTTCGACACCGTCCCCTACACCGAGTACCTGACCGCAGCCAACGCCACCGCCGACACCACCGAATGGATACTGCCGGTGCGCGGCGGCTCGATCCGGCTCACCAACACCACCGCCGGCACCATCAACCTGATCGTGTACGGCTCCAACCGGACCCTGGACGACATCAAGGTGGTCGGCGAGCAGGCCGCGGTCCGGCAGCTGATCGTGACCGGTGCCGTGGTCGGCGGGGTCACCACGCCGCTGGTGTCCAACGACGGGGCGCCGGCCACCACCTGCGTGAACGGGCCGATCGTCGCGGTGGTCACTGCGGGGTTCCCGGCCGGCACGCTGCGGATGCTCTACACCGCCCCGGACGCCACCCAGAACGAGGTCACGGTGTTGACCACGGCCGCCACCCCGACGCTGATCAGCCTGTACCACCCGAAAGCCCGGGTGCTGTGGGGTTTCCGGCCGAACGTGGGCGCCGGCGTGTCCGGCTGGCTGCTGACCGTCATCCCGGGCCAGCAGTGACCGCCGCACAGTCCGGCACGTCGGAGCTGTTCACGTTCGACGTGACCATCCCGGCCGGCACCACCCAGGCCGCCCCACAAGTGACCGCGCTGGGGCTGCCGGTGCGCCGGGTGGACCGGGTCTCGGTGCGGATACCGCCCGGCCCGGGCGGCGACGTCGGGTTCCGGCTCGCCAGCTCCGGGGTGCAGATCATCCCGGTGAACAGCGGCGCCTGGTTCATCGGCGACGGCGAAACCCCGCAATGGGCCTTCGCGAACCTGATCGAGTCCGGCGCGTGGCAGCTGATCGGCTACAACACCGGCCAGTTCCCGCACACCCTGCAGATCCGGTTCGAAACCAGCCTGCCCTACGGGCCGGCGCCGGTCACCATCGTGCCGGCCGACGTGACCGGCCTGGCCGGGCTGCTGACGGCCGACGACCAGGCCGCGCTGACCGCGGCGCTGGACGCCTCCGGCGCCGGCCTGGACGAGACGGAGTGACGCGGTGACCCGGCTGTCCATCAAAGAGATCTACGAACGCTGGCTGTCACCGCGCGGCGCCAACGGCATCGCCGGCGACACCGCGATCTACGCCACCGCCATCGCCCTGGCCGAATCCGGCGGCGACACGCACGCCATATCGCCTTCGCACGACTACGGCCTGTGGCAGATCAACGCCATCCACGCGAAACAGTTCCCGGTGCTGTGGCCCCGACGGTTCAACGGGTACGCGTCGGCGAAGATGGCTAGGGCGATCTCCGGCGACGGCGCCGACTGGGGCCCGTGGTGCACCGCCTGGGCTGACCCGGCCAACTGCGGCAAGTTCCTCGGCCCCTACGTGCAGCACGGCTCACCCGCGTTCGGCTGGATCAACGCGGTCAAGTCGATCACCGGTGACAAGGCCGGCGCCGGCGGCGCGCCGCGCATCTCGCCGGGCCCGACACCCGCGACCGAGGAATGGGCCCGCATCCAGCACCTGCTCGGTCATACTGCAGACGACTGGTACGGCCGGCTCGCGACCGCACTGGACACGCTACGGAGGTTCCGATGACCAACATGAGCGCGAACGCCCCGCTGCCGGTGACCTGGCGGGTCACCAGCCAGTCCCAGACGACAGACGCGGCCGAGGACGGCCGGTTCACCGAAGGCGTCCGGGTCGCCTTCGCCACCTCCGCGGGTGATACCGGGTCGGTGTTCCTGCCGCTGCCCGCGTTCACCCCGCAGTCGGTGGCGGACGCCATCGCGGCCCGGGTCGCGGTCATGCATGCTGTGCGTGGTCTGGGTGACGGGCTCGGCTGATGTGGGCCGTGCTGGAGATCCCCGGCGTCGCGCCGGCGCTGGGCGCGCTGCTGGCCATTCTGCTGCTGTACGGGCTGTACCGGGTCCGGGACGTGTTCGCGCACTTCGTGCCCGACGTGACGATCCTCGGGCATAACCTGCGCAGCCTGTTCGTGGGCGCCGCCACCGACGCCATCGACGTGGTCCGCTCACTACTGGACCGCTTCACCCGCCCTATCGTGATCTTCTTCCGGGCGGTCGGCGCGTTCGGGTTCCTGATCCTGGGCGGCATCGTGTCCGGCGTCGTGCTGTCCGCCGCCGCGATCCAGCACACCGTGCTGCACATCATCCCCGCCAAGCTCGCCGAGCTCCGTGATTGGGCCCGGGCGCTGGTCGCGCGGGCGGTGCACGATCTGGTCGGCTGGGTGAACGTGATCCGGTCGAATCTGTGGGACGGCATCCACGCCGCACGCCATCTGGCCCGCGCGCTCGTCTCGGCCGCGGAGGCGCGGCTGCTGCAGACGGTCAACGTGATGCGGGCCGGGGTGTGGGCCGGCATCCACGCCGCCGAGGACGCGGCCCGGCAGATGGTCGCCGGGCTCGCCGCGCAAGTGGCGCACGAGCTGACCGCGCTGCGGGCGTGGACGGTGCAGCGCATCCTCGGTGTTGAGCACGACCTGAACCTGGCCGTGCGCGCGGTCGAGGCCGACATCGCGCGCGCCGAGGCCGCCGCGGTACACACGGTGGAGGTGGACCTGGTCCGGCCGCTGGAGGCCACCTGGGACGGCGTGGCGGCCGACGTGTCCGCGCTGGAGGCGACGATCGCCACTGACTTCGGCGACATCGGCGCGCTGCTGCGCTCACTGGACCTGTCCAAGCTGGTCGACCTGCTCGGCGTATCCGGCCTGTCCCTGGTCATGTCCCGCATCCTGGCGCGGTATCTGCGTGAGTGCGGCATCCCCACCTGCCGCAACACGGCCGGCTGGGCGAAAGAGCTGCAGGATCTGCTCGGCCTGATCGGCGACGCCGGCCTGCTCGGCCTGTTCACCTCCATGATCCTCGAGCCGCAGGCGACGGCGCACACCGTGGACGAGCTGCTCGGCGCACTGGCCAGGCCCTTCGTCGGCGAGATCCGGCAGCTGGTAGGCGTGTGAGCCGTGGCCTCGCTGGGTGACCTGTTCAGCTCCCGCTCCGCGGTCGGGCAGCTGTTCCTGTACGGGGTGCTCGGCGGCGTCCTGTCCAGCCTGTTACAGCCGGAGCTGGCCGAGCTGACCCAGCTGTCCTACGGCATCCTGGCGAACACGCCGCTACCGGCCGACCAGGCCGCGAGACTGGCCGTCCAGGGCCACATGACGGAGGCGCAGGCCGCCGGCGAGGCCGGCAAGGCGGGTATCAATGGTGAGCGGTTCGCGGCGCTGCTGGCCGGCGCCCGCGTCCACCTCAGTCCAGCGGACCTGGCCACGATGGTGGTGCGGAACATATTGACCGAGGACCAGGCCGTCACCATCGCGAAACTGTCCGGGCTGCAGCCGGCCGACTTCGCGCGGCTCGTGCAGGCCACCGGGCAGCCGCCCGGGCCGGCCACGCTGGCCGAGGCGGCCCGCAGGGGCATCATCGACTGGGACGGGGTCGGCCCGGACAAGGTCAGCTTCGCGCAGGGCCTGTCCGAAGGGGACACAAAGGACAAGTACGGGCCGATGCTGCGCGCGCTCGCGGTGCAGTGGCCTTCGCCGGCCGACGCTTTGGACGCGCTGCTGGAGGGCCAGATCAGCGAGGCCGAAGCCAAGCAGCTGTATCAGCGTTTCGGTGGTGACCCGGCCTACTTCAAGATGCTGTTCGACACCCGCGGCGGCGCACCCACCCCGACTCAGGCCGCCGACATGGCCAACCGCGGCATCATCGCCTGGACCGGCACCGGCCCGGACGCCACCAGTTTCGAGCAGTCGTTCCTGGAAGGCCCGTGGCGCAACAAGTGGGAGCCGGCGTTCCGCAAAGCCGCCGCCTACGTCACGCCGCCCCGGTCGGTGGTGGCGATGCTGCGCAACGGGGCCCTGACCCCGGAGCAGGCGTCCGCCGAGCTGCGGCTGTCCGGCCTGGACGACGCGATGATCGCCGCCTACATTCACGAGGCGCAGCAGGGCGCCGGCGCCACCCAGCGTGAGCTGACCATGTCCCAGACGGTCGCCCTGTACGAGGCGCAGGTGATCGGCCACGACGACGCCCGCAAGCTGCTCGAAGCCCTCGGCTACGACCAGCATAATGCCGGGTTCCTGCTGCAGTTGGCCGACCTGCGCCGCGAGATCGCCGCAGTCAACTACGCGGTCGGCCGAGTGCAGGCCCTCTACGTCGGGCGGAAGCTGACCCGCAACCAGGCCGCGCAGTCGCTGAACACGCTCGGCCTGCCGGCCGCCCAGGTGAAGGCGGTGGTCGACACCTGGGACATCGTGCTGGCCGCCACCGTGAAGACGCTGACGGCGGCCGAGATCGGCCGCGCCGCCAAGGCCGGCTACCTGGACGCGGCGACCGCGCTCGCGGACCTGGTGGCGCAGGGCTATTCGCCGCATGACGCGTGGATCGTGCTGTCGCTGGCGATCGGCGGGCCGGCGCCGAACCCGCCGCCTGGTGTCACGCTTCCCGGCCCGACACCACAGTGAGCGCTAGGATTCGTGTCATGGCCGGCAACGTGGCAGACGTGAGCAGGTCCATCAGCGACGCGGCGAAGCGGGCCGCCGCCGTCAAGGCGGCCGCGAAGCAGGCGGCCTCGGGGCCGGCCGCCACCCCCGGCGACCAGCTGCCGCCGGCGCAACCGGCAGCGCCGGCGGCCCCCGGTGGCTGACACCGTCTGGGCCGACGTCAACGAACATCTCGGCGTGCTGGTCGACGACAGCTACCCCGGCCGGTGGATCTCGGCCCGGGTGAACGACGGCACCTACCACGACAAGATGTGGCCCGGCGTGGACGCGTGGCTGCACACCCGCCGCGGCCGCAGGCTGTACGGGTATTTCGCCTACCTGGTGTGGCCCCGCAGCGAGGGGGCCTGTTCGTGGCTGGAGGCCGTGGACACGTTCCGGGACTCGCTGAGCAATCGGCACCGCCGCCGGCTGGTGATCATGCAGGACGTGGAGCATTGGGGCCGGCCCGACCTGATCGCCGACTTCTCTAACGGGCTGGAGGCGCAGCGGGGCCACCTGGTCGACTGGCTGCATTCACTACGGCCGGCCTGGCAACGCCGCGGACTGCTCGCCGGCTGGTATCGGGACCGTGACGAACGCCGCGTGATCGGCTACGGCAACGCCGGCGACCTGGTCACAATGGCCAGCCACGTCAAGTGGCGCTCGATCATCCTCGCCTCGTTCACCAGCGACGAACCGACCCACCCCATTCACGTGGGGTGGCAGTTCACCGACCACGGCCGGATGCCGCCGTGGACGTCGGTGGACCTGAACGTGGCGCACGTCGGCCCGCGCCGGCTCGCCGCAGTGCTGGGTCTCGGGCGTCTGACCTGGGTCTTGAAGTAAGCACGTGGGCCGGGCCCGCCGTGTCTGTGGGTGCGCTGGTCGACCTGGTCGTCACCATCCTCGCCGGCTGCCTGGTCGCGATGATCGGGTTCCTGTTGAAGGGCCGGTTCGACACGCAGACCGGCACCCTGTCCCGGATCGAGGCCGACACCCGGGAGCTGACCGGCCGGCTGGTGGACGTGGAGCGTGACGTGACCCGGTTGACCGAGGCACAACGCGCCGTGGTGGTCAATCAGGCCGCGCACTCCCGGGTCGCCGAGCGGATCCTGGACGAGTCCGACGAGCTGGCGGACAAGATCTCCCAACTGGACCACCTGACCGACCGGCTCTACGAGCGGATGCGGGTGCACGACACGTACCTGGCCGCGCTGCGCGGCGACACGCCGATCGGCGGGTAGACTGGCGGTGTTGCTCGGCGGCCTCCAGCAACGCGAACGCCCCGACTGCCGGTGGAGTCGGGGCGTTCGTTCGTGCCGGGGTGTCAGGGGCGGGAGATCCACGCCTTGAACTTGACGTTCAGCGCCACGTCGCCGACGCCGGACAGGTCCGGGGCCCGTTCGGCGCCGAAGCGTTGCGCGGCAGCGGAGCGGGTGACGTGCAGCTCGTCGGCGATGTCCTGCCACGAGTAGCCGTCCAGCTTGTCCCCACCGCTGGCGCTTGCCCGGGTGCGCAGCTGCCAGACGACGGCCGGCAGCAGTTCGCGGGCCCGGTCCAGCACCGTGACGACCTGCGCGAAGCCGGCCGGGTCGTCGGTCGCGGCGGTGGCGAGCATGGCGGCCGTGAGCCGCTGCCAGCGGGCCATTTCATCCCTGTCCAACATGAGTGCTCCAGGTGTGCGCGAACGTCGATTCACTGTACAGACATCCTTGACGTAACGCTAGGGGTGGTGTTCACTGGACCCGAACCGACCATCGACCCGGAGGCCCCGATGAACACACCCGTACGCCTCGACCTGGCCGCGATCCACCTGGACGCCGGCAAGCACTCCCGCCCCGACGAGGGGCACTGTCTGCTGGAGGTCGCGTCGATGCTGGCCGGCCAGCCGTTCAGCGACTCGCCGCCGTGCGTGTCGCCGGTGCTGCGAACCTTCGGCGTGAAGCTGAACGACGTGCTGCCTGACGACGTCCGACAGCAGCTGCTGCCGCTCGCGCCGCGACTGCTGAACACCGCCGGTGACGGCCGCGACCCGGTGCGGTCCTGGCTGGCGTTGGACTGGCTGGTCCGCAGCTACGCGCCGGCCTGGCTCACGCTGGCCGGCCAGCACGCGCCCGCCGCCGGGCTGCGTTTGCTGGCGCGCATCGACACGCCGGCCCGGCTGCAGGACGCTAAGCCGGCATTGAGCGCTGCAAAGGCTGCGGGGGACGCTGCGCGGGCCGCTGCGTGGGCCGCTGCGGGGGCCGCTGCGCGGGACGCTGCGGGGGACGCTGCGGGGGACGCTGCGTGGGCCGCTGCGGGGGCCGCTGCGCGGGACGCTGCGCGGGCCGCTGTGCGGGACGCTGCGCGGGCCGCTGCGGGGGACGCTGCGTGGGCCGCTGCGCGGGACGCTGCGGGGGCCGCTGCGGGGGACGCTGCGCGGGCCGCTGCGTGGGACGCTGCGGGGGACGCTGCGCGGGCCGCTGCGCGGGACGCTGCGCGGGCCGCTGCGGGGGACGCTGCGGGGGACGCTGCGCGGGCCGCGCTCGCGCCGACCGTGGCCGCGCTGCAGGCCGACGCGATCGACCTGTTCGCGGCGATGATCTGATGATCGGGCAGGTGAAGGCGGCCGAGCGGCTGGTGTTGGCGGTGGCGGCGCCGCTGCTGCCGGCGCTGGTCGCCTGGGGTGCGCTCACGGCGGATCAGGCGACGTCGGCGGGTGCGGTCGTCGCGGCCCTGTCGGCCGGGCTGCGGCTGCCGGCCGCCGCGCAGGCCGTCACGGCGCGCCGCTCGCCGCGCCGGCAGCACCAGGCCGACGACCAGTACCGGCAGCTGCTGCAACGCGCCCGCTCGGCGATGCCCGCCACCGCGCCGGACACCGAGCGGACCGCCGAGCTGGAGGCGCAGCTCACCCAGGCGCTGGGCCGGCTCGCGGCCCGGTTGGGTGACACGCCGCCGGCCGGTGACGGGCACGGCGACCGGCCCGCCAACTAGGCCGGCCGGCATCATGTGTCGCAGGTGCGGGGAGCCGGACAAGCGCGGCCCGGCCCACCAGCGGCGCCGGCGCCGGGCCTGGCTGCTGGCCGAGTTCGGCGACGGCACCAGCGCGCCGTGCGCCTGGTGCGCGAAGCCGTTGACGAGGGCGACGTTGCAGGTGGACCGGCTGATCCCGGGCGGCTCCTACGCGCGCGCCAACATCGTCCCGGCGTGCGCCGGCTGTAACGTGGCCCGCACCTACATGCCGACCCCGGAAGGATGCAGGTACGGATAGACAGCTCCGAATGTACGGGGCACACCGAGACTCCCGCCACCGTGGCGGGTGACCGAATGGAGGCCGTGATGGCTGGACAGCAAGTGGACAAGAAGACCGGCGAGGTCACCGGACAGGCCGGCGCGGACGCGGGCGAGCTGTCGCCGCAGGTGGTGGCGCAGTTCGTGGAGATGGTGCGGCTGATCCCGACCGACGAGGGTAACGCGATGGACCGCATCGCCGAGCAGATCCTGAACAGCGCCAGCTGGGAGGACCTGGACGCGGCCTGGTCCACCGACCAGACCGACAAGCTGGTCGGGGTGGAGCAGAAGATCGACACACTGTCGGTGCAGCCGTCCACCTACGCGGGCGGGTTGCCGTTCTTCCTGGTGGTGCATGCGACCGACCTGCGTTCGGGTGACCCGGTGGTGTGGTCCACCTCGTCGGTGTCGATGTGCGTGCAGCTGGCGAAAGCGTTCCATGCCGGCTGGCTGCCGCTCAAAGCCAAGATCGTGCAGGCCGAGCGGGCGTCCCGCAACGGGTACTACCCGCAGCACCTGCAGATCCTGGACCGCTACGCAGTCAGCGTGTGACCGTGGGCAGCGCCAGGTCGATGGTCGGCACCCGGTACGGGGCGCAGGCCTGCGCCGGGTGCCGGCACGCCCGGATCAGGCACCTGAACTACGGCCGGGGTGTGTGTGTGGACGTGAACTACGAGCCGGCCTCGGTCGACGCCGGGGTGGCCGGTTACCGGCCGACCCGCTGCACCTGCCGCGGCTTCGCCGAGGCCCCGACCCTGGGGAGTGACTGATGTCCTGTGACATGTGCGGCGGGGACCCGATCGTGATCAGCGTGATGGACGCTTCGGACTACTCCACGCAGGCGATGTGCGCGGAGTGTCTGCCCGGCTTCGCGATCGCGTTGGCGATCAACACGAACCCGGGGCTGTTGGACGAGGACGGCCGGCACAAGTGGGTGCTGGCCATCCCCGCGGCGGTGCACGACGACGCGGCCGAGCTGTACGCGCAGCGGGTGTTCCCGGACCCGGAAGCCTCTACGCCACCGGCTGGCCCTACACCGGGCGAGTCGTCCGATGGTGGCAGCACCGGCGACGACCAGGACGGCAGTGAGCCGTGCCCGGTGTGCGGCGCGATCGTGCCGCACGACGACCAGATCAAACACTGGACCGAGGCCGGCCACACGATGGCCGACGTTCCGGCGGCTCAGGAACCGGGGCCGGTAGCCGATTGACCCGGTGGGGCCGGGCCCGCGTGCAGGGGACACGGGCCCGGCCCCGCACCCTGCACTCCTGGAGGCCGGCATGAGCAACTACACGATCCACGTAACGTCAGCCGGCGGCTGACGTGGATCTGAGTCCGTCGCAGCGGAAAACGCTGGCCTTGTACGGGCCGGCGATCCAGGCCGCGTCCACGGTGCACATGAACACCGCCGACCTGTGGTCGCTCATCCGCGACGTCGCCGAAGCGGAGGGGCTGGCCTCGCCGGGGGTGCTGGTGCAGGACGTGTCCCACCTGCGCGGCGTGTTCGCCGGCATGACCCGCGCCGCCGAGACCCTGCAGTCCGCGTCCGGCGATCAGGCGCTGTCCGCGTCGATGATCGGGCAGGCGCCGTGGTCACCGGACGTCGACGTGCAGGCCGCCACACCCGCCTACCTGGCCACGTTCCAGCTGACCCGGCTGGTGGACGGCGTCCCGGTCACCGACTGGGCCGCGGTCCGCATCCCGGGCCGGCTGCCCGGCACCGTCGGTGAGCTGCAGGCCTCGCTGGAGGCGGACGCGATGGCGATGGCGGCCGAGGCCGGCGGCACGTTCTACGGTGAGTTCCAGGGCATCGACAGCATCGCGCTGCAAGCCATCGCGCCACGATAGAGGGAGGCCGACGTGAGATCGTTCCTGCTCAGACTCACCGCGATGATCATTGGCTGGCAGGTGCTGTACTTCGGCTGGTTCCTGGTCGCCACCACTATCGCCGCCTACCTGGGCGACGTGGGCGACGGCGGCTGCGTCGCCGGCGCCGGCTGCTGACCGTGCAGCGTGTGGTGCCGGTGCACCGGCTGCGCCCCAACCATTCCGAGTGGACCCCGGGCCATGTTGCGTATCTTGATACGGAGACCCGACGGGCCGACGTGGCCCGCGGCGAGCTGCACCGGCTGCGGCTGTGGTGCGCACGCCTGGACGACCGCCGCGCCACCGCCTCCAGACCGGCCGGCTCGAGCTGGGCGGACGGCGACACCGCGGCGCAGCTCGCCGAGCAGATCACCAGCTGGACGGTGGGCCGGTCCACGATATGGGTCTACTGCCACAACCTGGCCTTCGACGCGGCCACCACCCGGCTGCCCACCATGCTCGGCCGCGCCGGCTGGCAGGTGAGCGACTGCGCCGTGTCCGGCGGGTCGCCGTGGATCAGGATGCGGCGCGGCTCCAAGCGACTGGCGTTCTGCGACTCGTGGTCCTGGCTGCCCGCGTCACTGGCCACCATCGGCGAGGCGGTGGGCGCGCCGAAGCCACCACTACCGGCCGACGACGATGACCGGGCCGCCTGGCTGGCCCGGTGCGCCGCGGACGTGGACACGCTCGCGGTCGCGGTCGGGTCGCTGCTGGACTGGTGGGACCGGCAGCAGCTGGGCCACTGGTCCATTACCGGCGCCGCGTGCGGCTGGAACGCCTACCGGCACAAACCCACCACCCAGCACGTCGTGATCGACCCGGACCCGGGCCAGGTCGAGGCCGACCGCGAGACGGTGTACGGCGGCCGGCGCGGCGTGGGGCGTGTCGGTGAGCAGCGTTACGGCCCGTTCGCCGAGATCGACTTCAAGGCCGCCTACAACACGGTGGCGGCCTGGTGCCCGCTGCCGTGGAAACGGTCGCACCCGGTGGAGTCGATGGGCCTGGATGATCCGCGGCTGCACAGCGACCGGCTCGGCTACGCCGGCCGCGTGCAGCTGGCCACCGTCACGGCGCGGTGGCCGATGCGCTGGCGCGGGCTGGTGTGGTACCCGGTCGGCCGGTTCACCACCCACCTCACCCAACCCGACCTAGCCGAGGCGCAGCGGTTGGGTGCGCTGGTCGCGGTCGGGCCGGGCTGGGTACACCGCCTGTCCGATCAGATGGCCGGCTGGGCCGCCTGGAACCTGGACGTACAGGACGGCCGCGAGCCCGACAGCCCGCCAGCGGCCCGGATGGCCGCCAAGGCGTGGGGCAGGTCGGTGATCGGGAAATGGTCCGCGCACGGGCACGACAGGACCCGGCTCGGGCCTAGTGTGGGTGACGGGTGGGGCTATCAGGACGGCTGGACGCTGGGCACCCGGGCCCGCGGCGGGCTGCTCACCTTGGCCGGCGACACGTTCTGGACCGAGGCCACCACGGCCGGCGACAACACCTACCCCGCCGTGCACGCCTTCGTGGAGGCCGAAGTCAGGGTGCGGATCGGGCGGGTGATCGACGCGCTCGGCCCGCGCGCGGTGCTGCAGTGCGACACCGACGGGCTGATCGTCAACGCCCGCAGGGCCGGCACGAAGGCGGCCCGCGGCCACCTGACCGCACCCGCCACGCTGGGGCCGATGGGGCGGCTGCACTGGTGCCTGGACCAGCTCGAACCGGTCTACTCGCCGCTGACGCTGCGGATCAAACGGACCTTCACGCACGTCGAGATCCACGGCCCGCAGCACATGCGGGTCGCCAACGAGCGCCGCTACTCCGGGGTGCCGCGGGAGGCGAAACAGACCGGCCCGAACACGTTCTCCGGGTTGGCCTGGCCGAAGCTGGCGTGGCAGATGGGCCACAACAGCGGCGCCGGCTATCTGCGGCCGGTGATGGACGTCACCGTCGACGGGCCGTACGCGCCCGGCTGGGTGCTGTCCGACAACACCGTGGTGCCGGTCGCGGTGGACCTGGACGACGCCGGCGACAATCAGGTGTTGACGTGGGACAAGACCGCCCGACTGTACCCCGGGGCACGGTTGGCGGACCGGCAGAACCCGCACCTGGCCGGCCTCTGGTGATCAGGGTCTGCCCGGCCTGTGAGGCGTG
>WNGL01006447.1_pt1 | contig 14745 bp, 12 predicted proteins | sample 5400591 | NCBI WGS metagenome assembly WNGL01 (sample SAMN13153377, study PRJNA577476) | soil metagenome | isolation source: 80 cm soil or saprolite under Garry oak tree replicate 1 | place: USA:California | collected 2016-06-15
CCTCGCGGGGCGCAACGTGCTCGCCGTGCTTCCCACCGGCGCGGGCAAATCGTTGTGCTATCAGGTGCCGGCGCTGCTTGGCGGGGGCCTGACGCTCGTCGTGTCGCCGCTGATCTCGCTGATGCAGGACCAGGTCGGCGCGCTGCGACGGCGCGGGATCGCGGCGGCCTATGTCAACAGCCAGCTCGACCAGGGCCAGCGCCGCGTCATCCTCGATGCCGCGACGGGCGGCCGGCTCGCGCTGCTGTACTGCGCCCCAGAGCGCCTGGCGTCACTCACGAGGCGACTCTGTGCCGCGCAAACGCCGGTGGCGTTGCTGGCAGTCGACGAGGCGCACTGCATCACTGAATGGGGCAACGAATTCCGCCCGGTCTACCGCCGCCTGGGCGTGTTCCGTTCGCTCCTGGGACGGCCGCCGACCATCGCGCTGACCGGAAGCGCCACGCCCGCGGCTCGGGCCGACATCCTCCACGTGCTGCGCATGCCCGATGCCCACGTTGTCGTCACGTCATTCGATCGGCCGAATCTCTGTTTCGGCGTCCGGCGAGTGCGGGACGACCGCGAGCGGTTCGCCATCATCCGCGCACGGGTCCGCGGGGCGACAGGCGCGTCACTCATCTACACACCCACCCGGCGGCTGACGGAGCTGGTTACGCGCGCGCTGCTGCGGACGAGTGTGCAGGCCGCTCCGTACCACGCCGGCCTGACCGCGAGCACCCGCAGGCGCGTGTTGCGGGCGTTTCTTGCCGATCAGGTGCGCGTGATCGTGGCAACGAACGCCTTCGGGATGGGGATCGACAAAGCGGATGTCCGGCAGGTGCTCCACTGGGGGCCGTCGCCCACGCTGGAGGCATACTATCAGGAAGCCGGCAGGGCCGGCCGCGATGGCAAGCCATCAGAATGTCTCATTCTGTGGCGACCGCAGGACCTTGCATGGGGAAACATCGCGCCGGCCATGCGTCGCTACGTGGAGGCGAGTCGGAACCACCGAGACCTGATTCTCGACTATTTCGGCGAGGTGTGACCCTTACCCGTCCCTTACCGTCGCTTCTTTACCGTCCCTTACCGTCGTATTCTTCTCCCATGCACGACGCCCTCTACTTCTCCGACCACCATCTCCAAGTCCGCGAGATGGTCAGAGACTTCGCCAAAAACGTCGTCAAACCCACCGCCCGCCAATACGACCTCGACAGCCGCTTCCCCTGGGACAACGTGAAGCAGCCGATCGTCGATTTCGGCACCGACGAGCAGAAGCGGCGCTTCGTGCCGTTCCTCGCAACCGGCAAGGTGCTGGGCGGGTTTGGTCTGACCGAGCCGGGGGCCGGATCGGATGCCGGCGGCACGAAAACGACGGCCGTGGACCGTGGCGACCACTTCGTCCTGAATGGTTCCAAGATCTTCATCACCCACGCCGGCGTGGGCGAGATCTTCTGCGTCACGGCGCGCACCGATCCCAGCGCAAAGCGCACGCACGGCATCACGGCCTTCATCGTCACGAAGGACACCTGCGATCTGGACGAGACGAAACGCGTCGGGATCGGTCACGCCACGGAGTTGCCCAAGAACCGCGGCGTTCTCTCGGGCAAGAAGGAAGACAAGCTGGGATGGCGGGCGTCCGACACCCGCGAGCTGATCTTTCAGGACGCGGTCGTTCCCAAGGAAAATGTCCTCGGACCGGTGAACAACGGGTTCCGCCAGTTTCTGCACACGCTCGACGGCGGACGGATCGGCATCGCCGCGCTGTCGCTCGGACTGGCGGAAGGCGCGCTGGAGGAGTGCTTGACCTACACTTCGACGCGCAAGCAATTCGGGCGGCCCATCGCGAGCTTCCAGGGCGTGCATTTCGCGCTGGCCGACATGGCGACCGAGATCGAAGCCGCCAAGCAGCTCGTGTATCACGCCGCCTGGCTCAAACAGCACGGCCATCCGTTCAAGAAGGAAGCGGCGATGGCGAAGCTCTATGCCTCCGAGCTCTGCATGCGGGCGACGACAAAGGCAGTCCAGCTGCACGGCGGCTACGGATACACGACCGAATACCCCGTCGAGCGCATGATGCGGGACGCCAAGATCTGCGAAATCGGGGAAGGAACCAGCGAGATTCAGCGCGTCGTCATCGCCCGGCAACTGTTGGGCGGTCTGATAGATTGACCTAAGTCTCTCCTCATCCTAGCTTTAGCCGCATGAATTGGGCTCTGGCGTCTCTCAGCCGCCTCTCCAATCGACTCATCGCACTGCCCACGCCACATCGGCCGGGCGAGTTGGACTACTGCTGGGAAAACCACAGGCTCCCGGGGGGTGGCTGTTTCCCGCCGGGGCGCGAGGGTAACTGCTTTGAAGCGCGAAATATTGATCTCTGGAAGCCCGCGGGAGACCCGCGTGGCCATTCTCGAGGACGACCGCCTTGTTGAGCTCCTGGTCGATCGTCCTGACTCCCACCGCTCGGTCGGCGACATCTATGTCGGCAAGGTCGAGGCTGTTCTGCCCGGCATCCAGGCGGCGTTCGTCGACATCGGTGCCGAAAAGAGTGCCTTTCTCCACGCCTCCGATCTAATCGAAGCTGAAGAGGACGAAGACCCCGAGGACCGTGAGCCCGACGACGCCGACGAAGAAAACGGCAACGGGAACGGCAACGGCGGTGGCAACGGCGGCGGCCAGCCGGTCGCGAAGCGGCGCGGCCCCCCCGGCCCCCCCAGGGAGCGGTCCCGCCGGCGCCCGGCACCCAACATCGCCGACGAGTTGAAGCGCGGTCAGACCAAGCTTGTCCAGGTCATCAAAGAAGCCATCGGGACCAAGGGACCGCGCGTTACGGCGCAGGTCTCGCTCGCCGGCAGGTTCCTCGTCTACATGCCGTTCGCCTCCAAGGTGGGCGTCTCACGCAAGATCGAGGCGCGCGATCAGCGCGCCAAACTGCGCGAGATGGTCACCAAGCTCGTTCCCGCAGATTCCGGCGGCTGGATCATCCGGACCGTCGCCGACGACCTGACGGAAGCGAGCTGCAAGCGCGAGATCGACCATCTCCTCAGCCTTTGGAAGAAGATTCAGCGGAAAGCGTCGTCGGGCCGTGCACCCGCGCTCGTACAGCGCGAGACGAGCCTGACGCGCGGCATCGTGCGCGACCTGCTGTCGGACAACGTCGACCTGCTCCTCGTCGACTCCAAGCTCCTGTACAACGAAGTCGAGCAGTACTTGAAGCAGATCGACCCCGAGCTGTTGCCCAGGGTCAAGCTGTACACCACTGAGACTCCGCTCTTCGACGAATACGACGTCGAGGCGGAGATCCGCAATCTCTTCAAGCAGCGCGTGGACCTGCCGACCGGCGGCTATCTCATTATCCAGCCCACTGAGGCGCTGATCTCGATCGACGTGAACACCGGGCGCTACACCGGCAAGCGGGATCCCGAAAGCACGATTCTGCGCACGAACCTCGAGGCGGCGCGGGAAGTGGCGCGCCAGCTGCGGCTGCGCGATATCGGCGGGATCATCGTGGTCGACTTCATCGACATGGAGACGCGCTCCAACCGCGACAAGGTGCTCCAGGAGCTGCGCGCCCATCTGGGTCGAGACCGGGCGCGCACGCGGGCGTTTGCCGTGTCCGAGCTCGGGCTGATCGAGATGACGCGGCAGCGCGTCCGGCCCTCGCTGTGGCAGTCGATGACGATCGAGTGCCCGACCTGCAGCGGCACCGGCCGGGTGTTCCGGCCGGAGGTCGTGGTGCGACGGATGGAACGGTCGCTGAAGCGGGCCGGCGCCGATCACAAGGAACGGCAGCTTTCGGTGCGGCTCCATCCCGAGGTCGCGCTCTACCTCGTGGAGCAGGAGCCTAACTTCCTGCGTCAGTTGGAGAAGCAGACCGGCCTCGAGCTCGAGGTGCGGGATGATCCGATGATGCGGCTGGATGAGTTTCGGATGATGGCTCGGCCCGCTGGCCGAGACGTCACGGAGCAGTATGCGGTCGCGTAGGGGCGCAGCATGCTGCGCCCCTACATCCCCGACCTTGACCAACCGATTGTCCCTGTTTAGGTTCCGGCCCCTATGTCATACGCCATTTTCACGACCGGTGGTGCGCAGTTCCGGGCCGAGCCGGGAGTCACGATCAAGGTCCCGCTGCTCGATGCGAAGCCGGGGGACGAGGTCTCGTTCGACAACGTTCTCGTGGCGAGCGACGGCAAGCACATCCAGACCGGCGCCCCGAAAGTGAAGGGCGCCAAGGTCACGGCCGAGGTCGTGCGGCACGGCAAGGGCAAGAAGATCAGGATTTTCCGGTTCGCGCGCCGCACCGGCTATCGCCGCCACGGCGGGCACCGGCAGGACTTCACCGAGATCAAGATCGCCGACGTGAAGGTCGGCTGAGGAACGCATGGCTCATAAGAAGGGCGTCGGCTCCTCGCGCAACGGGCGCGATTCGAATCCGAAATACCTCGGCGTCAAGCGGTTCGGCGGGGAGTTCGTCACCGCGGGCAGCATCATCGTGCGCCAGCGCGGGACGAAGTTTCATCCTGGCAAGAATGTCCGGCGGGCTTCCGATGACTCGCTTTTCACCACGGTCGACGGCCAGGTGAAGTTTGAGCATAAGAACAAGGAACGGATGCAGGTAAGCGTGTATCCGGTGGCGGCTACGAAGAACTAGGGCGGCAACAGAATCGGCGGCGAGGGGGCGGCGAGGGGCGGCAAAGCCGCTCCTTTTGCTTTTGCCGCCCTTCGCCGCCGTCTCTCTCGCCGCCGCCGTTTTCGCCGCCCTAGTATTTCGGCGGCAGCGTCCGATACCTCTCCAACAACTCCGTCTGCCTGCTCCGCAATGGAATATCCCGGCCACGAATCAAGACATGCTCGACGCCGGTCGCGAAATCGAAGGGGTCACCAGTCCAGACGACTACGTTGGCAACTTTGCCTGCGTCGAGCGACCCGTAGCGATCGGCCACGCCAAGAATCTCTGCAGGCGTCAGGGTCACTGCGCGCAGCGCCTGCTCCCACGCCATCCCGCTCGCGACCGCATTGCCGGCCTGCTGCCGCAGGTCGCGCGTGTTCTCGGTTGCCGTCTCCATGAGCGCGACCTTCACGCCGCCCTTCGCCAGCAACGGCGCGTTCTCGTAGCGAATGCCGAGGGCGTCGTACGTCGGAATGTTGTCCATCGGTTCGACGAGCACCGGCACCCCGGCGGCCGCGATCTCGCCCGGAATCATCCACCCCTCGGCCCCGCCCGCGAGAATCAGCCGCAGCTTGTATTCCTTCGCAATCCGCAGCGCGGTTTCGATATCGCTGCGGCGGTTCGCGACGACCTGCAACGGCAGCTCGCCGCGAAGCACGGGCTGGAGCGCCTCGAGGTCCGCGGCGCTGGCGGCGAGCGGCTGAATCTGTGACCGGCGATAATCGGCGCGCCGCGTCGCGTACTCGCGCGCGTCATCGAGCACGCGGCGGAGCCGCTGCGCCACGCCGGCCCGCGAGCCGCCGCCCGCGTCCTTGGCGCCTTCACTGAGGTCAGCGACCATCGCGGCGGGCGACTTCACCCGCATCGCTTCGATCGTCGCGCCGTCGAGATCGATCAAGACCGCCTGTCCCCAGATGAGGCTGCCGGTCGGCACGGCGAGCGACGTGGTGACGCCTTCCATACGGTTGACGGCGATCAAGGTCGAAGCCGGGTTGATCCCTTCCAGCACATTGAACGCCGCCGCAACTTCGTTGCCCCGCAGCGTGAATTCGCTCGTGTTCTGCACCGCGCCGATTTCGCGCAGTCCCATCTGACCGGCGCCGTCGATCAACCCCGGCGTGACCCACTTGCCCGACGCGTCGATGCGCGTCGCGCCGGCGGGCACCGCGACGTTCGTTCCGACGGCCGCGATCCGGCCGTCCCGAATCAGCACCGTGGCGTTTTCGATCTTCGGGCCCGAGACCGGGTACACCGTGCCCCCGGTGATCGCGATGGTCTGGGCGAGCAGGAAGGCAATCATGGCTGCCCCAGCGTGAAATCGGTTTTGGGCTGGTGTGCGGGATCGTTGCGGTCGTACACGAGCCAGCCGTCGTTATAGACCTGAATGGCACGGGCATACACCGACAGGGGATCCGCCGACCACAGCACGACATCCGCCATCTTGCCGGGCTCGAGCGTGCCGACGATCGAGTCGAGGCCGAGCACCCACGCCGGGTTGGCGGTAAACCACCGCACCGCCTGGTCGCGCGTGATGGGAATCCCGGCGCGCCGGCCGTGATACATCGCCTTCGCCGCCTCCTGATTGAGGCGCTGGATGCCCGACGCGTCGTCGGAGTGGATCACGACGCGGCCGCCGGCCTGCTGCACCAGCGCGGCGTTCTCGTAGATCCCGTCCATTGCTTCTTCTTTGAAACCCCACCAGTCCGACCAGATCGAGACCGCGGTGCCTTCACGCGCCAGGACGTCGGCGATCTTGTACGCCTCCACCGCGTGATGGAACGAGCGGATCTTGAAGCCGAACTCGTGGGCGAGATCGATCATCTGCATCATCTCGTCGGCGCGATAGCAGTGGTTCTGCACGTAGATGTTGCCGCGCAGCACCTCGGCGAGCGACTCGTTGCGCAGATTGCGTTCCGGTGGATCGCCTTGATGATCCTTGTTCCACTTGTCCCACTTGCGGCGATACGCCTGTGCCTGAATGAACGCGTCGCGATAGCCGGCCATGTTGCCCATGCGCGTCGAGGGCCCGCCGCGCTGGCCGTACACGCGCTTGGGATTCTCGCCGCAGGCCATCTTCAACCCGTAGTGCGCGCCGGGAAACTTCATCTCCTGTACCGAGCGCGCGGGAACGAGCTTCAGCACCGCGCTGCGCCCGCCGATGAGGTTCGCCGACCCGGGCAGCGCCTGGATCGTCGTGACGCCGCCCGCGATCGCAAGCGGAATCTGCGGATCCTGCGGCCAGAACGAATGCTCGGCCCAGACCTCGGCGGTGACGGGCCGCGTCGCTTCGTTGCCGTCCGATTCCGCAAAGGTGCCGGGCGCGGCATAGACGCCGATGTGCGAGTGCGTATCGATGACGCCCGGCGTGACCCATTTGCCGCTGCCGTCCACGACCGTCGCATCGGTCGGCGCCTGGACGTTGGTGCCGACGGCCGCGATGCGGCCGTCACGGAACAGGATCGACCCGCCCTGAATCTCCTGTCCCGCCGCTGTCATGATCGTGGCATTGCGAATCAGCACCGGCGGATTGGGATGGCGCTGATACGTGGACGGGTACTGTGGTCCGATGCCGGCTGCAGTATCCGGCTGGGCGGGGGCTGGTCCTGGCGCGGGCGCGTGAGCCTGCCGCGCCCCTGCGGAAGCGCAGCCCGCGGCGAGGAGGATCGCGAGCACCAGTGCAGCCGACCGCCGCCTTGTCAGTTTGACCGCCGCTTCTTCAGTTTGACCGCCCGACCGCCGCATTATCGGTTCCTCCTATTTCACGAGTTCGAACACCAACGGCATTCCCGTGGGCGCGATCCGCACGAGCCGCCGCGGCGACTGCTGCGTTACGTGCATCACGACTGGCAGCTGCATCCCGGACAGCTCGAGCCGATAGGCGGGGAAGTTGCCCGCAGGCACCACGACGTTCTCCGTGCCGGCGACCTTCACGCTCACAACTTTGGTCGTGCCTTCGCCCGACGAGAACACGCTCAGGTTGAACGTCTTGCCCTGCTCCAACGGTAGCGCCGCCAGCACGACGGGCAGCGCGTTGTCCTCGATTGTGCCGGCCGCCAAAGTCGTGTCGACCGTGATCAACGTTGGCGTGCTGCCAGGCCGCGGTCTCTGGCTGGTGCCTTTGACGCGGCCCCCGCCGTACGTCAAATGAATTTCGGTGCGTTGACCCTGGACCAGGCTGGTCTGGTCAGTGCGGCGGGGTGAAAGGTCGGCGTTCAACACCACCGTGGACTGTTGCTGGAACTGGGGGAGCATCAGCGACTCCGTGTAGACGATCGAATCACCGTCGATGGCGACCTTTCCCGTCTGGGATCCGAACACGGTGCCTTGCACCAGCGCCTGGAAGCTGTCGCTGCGCGCCACGATCTGGCTGCGATCGAAGGCGACCGGCCCGCCCGCCGGATTCAACTCGGCGGGATCCATCGCTTTGCCCTCGACGTCCACGAGGTGAACGGGCGCAATCGCTTTGAGCTTGTCGTAGAGCGCCTTGGCATCGCCAACCACCACGATCGTAAGGGCGTCGCGCTTGTACACGCGCTGAGCAGCGGTCCGCGCCCGGGTCCCGGTCACTGCCGCCAACCGCTCCCGATACCGCTGGATGTAGTCGGCGCCGAGGCCGAGCAGCCGCGCGGTCGTCACGACCTGCGCGATCTGGCGCGGCGTCTCGATCGTGAGCGGGAATGAGCCGACGAGGAATCCCTTGGCCGCGACCAGCTCGCTGTCGGGAATGGTCTCGGTGCGGACGCGGTCGATTTGATGCAACAGCTCGGCGAGCGCGCTGTCGGTGACTTCGGTGCGACCTTCGAACGTTGCTTGCCAGTAGCCCATGCCGCGGTTGCGCCGCAACGCGGCGTACGAGCCGTACGTCCAACTCTTCTGCTCGCGCAGGATCATGAACAGCCGGGAATCGCTGCCCCCACCCAGCACATGCGTGGCGATGCGCGCCGCGTAGTAGCCGGTGTCGGTCGGCAGGAACGTGGTATTGCCGATCACGATGTTCGACTGCACCGAGCCGGGGCGGTTGACGAGCAGGATGTCGGTGCCGCGCTTGGTCGGTGCAGCGGGGAAGGCCGGCGTCGGCGCCGCGGCGCCGCGCCATGTGCCGAATGCCTGGGTCGCGAGTGCCCGGGCCTGCGGCAGCGTGATGTCACCGGAGACGACGAGGAGCGAGCCGCCGGGGCGCAAGCGGCGTCCCGCAAACGCGACGACGTCTTCGCGGGTGATCGCCTTGTACGCCGCGACGCTGGTGTTGCGGCCGTACGGATTCCGGCCGTAGATCTCCTTCTGGAATGCGCGGTCGGCGACATTCCCTGCCTGGGAAAGCTCAACCTCGAGCGATGACAGGAACCGCGTGCGGGCCAGCTCGAGCTCGTCAGAAGGGAACGTCGCGCGTCGCGTCACGTCGCCGAGCAGGTTGAAGGCCAGGTCGGCATGGTCGCTCAGCACGTCGGTCGAGACCGTGAAGAAATCATCGCCCGCGCTCGCCCCGATGCTGCCGCCGACCCCTTCGATCTCCGCCGCGATCTGATCGGCGGTGCGGGTGGGTGTGCCCTTGGTCAGCAGCTCGGCGACGAGTGCGGCGACGCCTTCTTTCCCCGCGGGATCGTACGCGGTGCCGGCGCGGAAGCTGAGACTGATCGAAAGCGTCGGCTGCTCGTGATTCTCGACGAGGAGCAGCGTCATCCCATTGGGCAGCGCGACGTCGTGGAACGGCGGAAACCGCACCGGCCGGAGCCGGGCGGGGGCCGGTGCACGGGTGGGGAAGGGCTGCTGGGAGGAAAGTTGGACTGTTGGAATGATGGAAAGTGTGATCAGCACCATCATTCCAACGTTCCAACGTTCCAACATTCCCACGTTCCGGCGAGTCATTGGCCACCTCCGGACGACGGCGCCGCACCCGCACGGACGATCACCAGCGTCAGATTGCCCGGCGCGAGGTAGGTGTTCGCGACCCGCTTCACATCGTCGCTCGTGACGGCGAGCAGGCGATCGAGATCCGTGTTGATCTCCTCGATCGAATTGTGAAACGTCAGATAGTGATGCAGCTCTTCCGCTTTGCCCAACGTGGTCTCCCGATTGCCGATGAATCCCGCCCGCAAGGCGTTTTTCGCCTTCTCCAATTCGGCCGGCGTGATGCCGTTGGCGCGAATGCTGTCCAGCTGCACGCCGATGAGGCTGTCCATCCGATCGGCGGGCACGCCCTGGTTCACGATGCCGTACGCCACCCAGACGCCCGGCCCGTTACGCGAGCCGAACGGGTTGAGAATCGCCCCGGTGGCCACCGCGGCCTTGTCGCGGCGCACGACGGAGACGTTGAGCCGCGAGCTCTCGCCCTGGCCGAGGATGATGTTGAGGATCTCGAGCGCCGGCGTGTCGGCGTGGCGATGCTCGGGAATACGGTAGATCCGGAGCAGCGCATCCAGATTGGCCTGCGCGTCGTGCACTTCGCGCCGCTTGGGTGCCGAGCCGGTCGTCGCGGCATCACACCGCGGCGCTTCCGGCACCGGGTGACTCGGGGCTCCGGCGAAGTACTGATTGACGAGGCTGCGGAGCTCGCTCGGCGCGAAGTCGCCCACCACCACCAGCGTCGCGTTGTTGGGGGCGTAGTAGCTGTCGAAGAACGCTTGCACGTCAGGGAGCTTGGCGGCGTCGAGATCGGCCATCGAGCCGATGACGGTGTGGGCGTAGGGAAAGCAGCTCGTGCTGTCGAACGGCCAGGTCAGCCCGTCGGTAAACGCGGCCTGATACGGCTGGTTGTCGACGCGCAGCCGGCGCTCCTCCTTCACCGCCTGGCGCTGATTCTCGAAGTTCTCTTCGGTGATCGCGAGTGAGCGCATCCGATCTGCTTCGGCCCAGAGCGCCAGGTTGAGGCGGTTCGACGGCACCGTCTCCCAATAGTTCGTGCGGTCTTCGGCAGTCGAGCCGTTGAAATCGCCGCCGGCCCGCTCGATCAGCTTATTGTGCTCGGCCTTTTTAATGTGCGCCGATCCCTGGAACATCATGTGCTCAAACAGGTGCGCGAAGCCCGAGCGGCCGGGGCGCTCGTTGCGCGAGCCGACCTCGTACCAGACGTCCACCGAGACGACGGGCGTCGAGTGATCTTCGGAATAGATGATCCGGAGGCCATTGGGCAGCGTGAACTGCTCGAACGCGATCCGTCCGGCGGGAGCAGGGGCTGGCGCGGCCTGCGCGATCAGCGTTCCAGGAAGCATCACCAGCAGCGCGAACAGTTTACGCATGGGTTCAGGACTCCACGGGAAAAAGCGCCAGCGCGTTGGTTTCGAGGATAGCCTGTTGCTGCTCGTTCGTAAGCGGCAGGGCCAGGAACTGATCGATGTTCTGCCGGAGGTCTTTCACACCCGGGCTGGGCCAATCGGTGCCCCACAGCACGCGGCCCGCGATCTCCGTCAGGCGGGGAAAGTACTCCAGCAGCTTTGAGGGCGGAATGCCCGAGACGTCGAGCCTGACTTTCCTATGACGTCTCAGGATGAAAAACGCCTCCTCCATGTACAACGGCCGTCCGCCGTGGGCCATCACGAGCTGCAGGTCGGGGAAATCGATCGCGACGTCGTCGATCTCCATCGGGTTGCCGAATTTCGAGCGCGCCCCCGGGAAGATCGACGTGCCGGTGTGGATCATCACCGGCAGGCCGCGCTCCTCGCACCGCCGATAGATCGTCCCAAGCGCGTCGAGACCATCGGTGTAAGCGTTGGCCGGGAAGGCCTGGTGCGGCGGGTGGATCTTGAGAAGGCGAATACCCAGATCGATCAACCGGTCGACGTCACCCTTGGGATCACGGGTGAACCGGGCGTGCACGCCACCGTACGGCAACAGCCGCTCCGGGTTCGCCTGCGCGTACTTGGCCGCAAAGGTGTTGGTCGAATCGTCGAACCCCATGATGTCGGGGCTAGGATAATTGACGAGACCGACGCGCCAGACTCCGGATTTGTCCATCACCTCGAGCAGCGCGCGCGGATCGTCCATCAGGGAGATGAGAACCTCCCAGTGGTCCTCCTTCCCCTTGCGCATCGCCTCCTGGACTTTGGGCTTGAGGTCGCGCCACGGCTGGATGTGGATATGGACGTCGGTGATGCGGTTCAAGCGCCCCAGGTGTAGAACCCCTTTCCCGTCTTCTTCCCCAGCTCGCCCTTCTTTACTTTCTCCTTCAGAATCTTCGGTGGCTCGTACTGCGGCTTCCCGAGCGTCGCATGCAGATACTCGGCGATGGCGAGTCGCACATCGAGACCCACCAGATCGGTCAGCTTCAGCGGACCCATCGGATGGTTGTAGCCCAGCTCCATCGCCTTGTCGATGTCTTCCGCGCTCGCCACATCCTGCTCGAGCATGCGCATCGCTTCGAGACCGAGGACGACGCCTAGCCGACTGGACGCGAAACCCGGCGAATCGCGGACCACGATCGGCTCTTTCCCGAGCGCTCGGGCGAACTCGACGGCACGCTCGGCAGCCGGCCGGCTCTCCCGCCCGTGCGTAACCACTTCGACCAGCTTCATGACGTGAACCGGATTGAAGAAATGCATGCCCACGAGGCGCGCCGGGTCTGTCAACGCCAATGCGATCTGGCCGATGGAAAGCGACGAGGTGTTCGACGCGAGCAGCGCTCCGGACGGCGCCGCGCGCTCCACGTCGGCGAACAACTCCTGCTTGATCGCGAGATCCTCGATCACCGCCTCGATCACGATGTCGGCATCGCTCACGGCCGCGCGAATCTGCGGCTCCGCGCGGATTCGCTGGCGCACGGCGGCGTGCGCGTCCGCAGTCAGCTTGCCCCGTTTGACCCCGCCCACGAGCAGCGCTTCGATCTTGTCCAACGCCTGGGGCAGGGCGTCGGGGCGGGCATCGGTGAGCCTGACTTCGCACCCCGCAAGCGCCGCGACATAGGCGATGCCGTGCCCCATGGTGCCGGCGCCGATGACGGCGACGCGTCGGGATGTCATGCCGCGGGGAACGCGTCGACGACGGGGCGCGCGCGCTCGGGATGATTGGTGCAGAGGCCGTCGACGCCCCAACCCACCAGGCGCTCCACGTCGCCCGGGTCGTCCACAGTCCACGCGATCAGCGTCGCGCCCAGGCCGTGGACGGTCTGCACGAGCCGTTCGTCGATGGTCGCTCGCTCCTGCCAGAGCGTCTGGGCCGACGCGTCTTCGAGGGTCTGCTTGGGTGAGCGGGTCTCGACCTCGGAGAGCACACCGCGCGGCAGGCTCGGCCGCTTCTCGCCGAGTCGCCGCACGACGTGAAAGGCGAAGCTGTGGACCGCGTAGCCGCTCGGGTTGGGACCGTCATCGAGCGTCGCGAGCAGCCGGTCATCCCAACGGGGGTCGAGCACCTTCACCTCGACGAACACCTTGAGTTTGCCCAGCACATCCAGCGCCTGCGCGAGCGTCGGGATGGGCTCGCCGTTCGCGAGCGGCACCGCGGCCAGGTCCCGGGCCCGCGCCTGCGCGATCGGCAGACCGAGGACGGACGGATCGTGATGGACGACGATTTCGCCATCGATCGTGGCGTGGACGTCGAGCTCGACGCCGTCGGCGCCCTGGCCGGCGGCGGCGCGAAAGGCGGCCAGGGAGTTCTCCAGCGCGATGCTGGAGGCGCCCCGGTGAGCAATGACCAGAGGCTTCACTGCTGCAGGCTGTCGGCTTTCTTCGGCTCGATCCAGTCCGGCTCTTTTTCGATGTCGTGCACGATCGCGATGTCCTCGGGACGCGGCAGCACCGATTCGAGATAGGCCGGATACTTCGCGTCGTCGAGCGGCTGCCCGTCGACGGTGAACTTCTGGTGCGCGTACATCCCGATCCGCCGGTTGAACTTCAGGTCGGGGACCTTGAGCTGCTGGTCGCGCTCCGGGATGAACATGTTGAGCCGCTCGACCAGCTTCACGATCTCCTGGCGATACAGTCCGCGGGCCAGCTCGTTGAGCTTGCTCTTATCCGGCTCCGCGCCGTTCGTGGGGTTCTCGCGTTCGTCGTAGCGGCCCTTCAGCCCCCACACATACGCCCAATGGGCTGAGGACGAGTTATCAGTGCCGAAGAGATCGAATGCCGTCGGGATCCACTTATAGAAGAAGCGCTGGATCACTTCCGGGGGCATCTTGCCGGCCTTCACGATGCGCAGCAGCCCGTTGTTGCCGGTGCCGAGGTGATATGACTCTTCCTTGAGCATCGGCCCCATCGAGCGCGACAGCGGATCGAACGCCGAGACCGACAGCATCTTCAGCTGGAACTTGCCGTCGCGGTCGATGAACTGCGTGTACGTGAAGAAGTCGAGCCAGTTGTCGACGATCTCGTTGAAGGAGCCGAGCAGCCGCTCGCCCTCGTCGGCGCGCCGCTCCAGCAGCTTCGCGGCTTCGCGCTTGCCTTCGTCGCCAAAATGCGAGCAGAGCAGATAGGACATCTGCCAGCCGTGCCGCATCTCTTCGGTCATCACACGCTGCAGCGACAGGAGGTCGTAGGCGGAGGGCGCGTGGTGCAGCAGGTTGCGCTGCTGCTCCACCGACGCGAATTCCGTGTCGCCCTGGTAGACGATCAGGTTGAGCAGCGCGTCGCGGATGCGCTGGTCGGGGATGTGCATCACCGTCGGCCATTTGCGCTGGCCTTTGTAGTGCCCGAACTCGATGTAGGGCACTTCGGGATCGCCGAACTTGGCTTCGAACCCGTACTTGCGAAGATCGCCCTGCGGCAGACCGATCGAGTCCTGCCAGTAGCGGAAGTAGTCGATCCAGTCGTCGAAGTTGTGGAGTTTGCGGACCATCAGCGATTCCTTATGAGTTGGCGTGCTTCGGGAGTGGCGAACAGGACTTCTTGATCGGCGATTTCGACGTCGAGCATCTCTTCGAGTGTGCTATGGAGCGAACGGTACAGGGCGGCTTTCGCCTTACGCACCGCCAGCGGCGCCATGCCCGCCCAGCGCTGCGCCAGGGCCTGGGTCTCAGGGGCCAGGGCCTCGGGCGGGACCACGCGATCGAAGAGGCCGAGCTGGGCCGCTTCCGCCGCCGGGACCATGCGGGCGCTCCAGACCAGCTCGAGTGCTTTCGAGATGCTCGTGAGCCGCGGGAGGAAGTAGCTCCCACCCCAGTCCGGCCCCAGTCC
>WNGL01015175.1_pt1 | contig 14745 bp, 14 predicted proteins | sample 5400591 | NCBI WGS metagenome assembly WNGL01 (sample SAMN13153377, study PRJNA577476) | soil metagenome | isolation source: 80 cm soil or saprolite under Garry oak tree replicate 1 | place: USA:California | collected 2016-06-15
GCAGCCGTTCCAGCGACGGTCGCCGGCCGACCGCCCGGTTCCCGAGTAGTCGCTGCGCCGCGCTACGCGCCGACGGTACCTCGGTCCCCAGGTACACGCTGATCCCGTCCACCGGGTCGTAGCAGACGAAGCACTCGTACCCGCTGCGCTGCAACGCCTGCCACAGCAGCGGGAGCATCGGGGTCGGCCGCTTGCGGTCGTCACCGACAGGCATCAGGAACTGGTCGCGGATGTTGCCGTGCAACACATACTGCGAGTGGACGGCTAGGGTACCGGCCAGCTCGTTGACGAAGGCCGGAAAGCCGGGCAGGAAGGCACCGTCGCGCCGATCGGTACCGTTGTCAGCATTGCCGCTCATCGGTGTCCCCCTCATCCCCTAGCGGACGGACCGGCTGGCCGGTGGGTCCTCGGCGTGTGTATCGTGACGAGCCCTGCATCCTGGTGTGCCGTACCGGCGTCGTGCCCGTACTGGGTGCGCCGGGTGGTGGCGACCAGGCCCTCGATCCCTTGGTGCGACAGCTCGTGCGCGACGTCGGCGAGGTGCTCGCCGAGCTCCTCCCGGCGGTCCTGGTCCTGCCGGGCGGCCTCATCCCCGGCGCCGGACTCACGGATGATCTGGCCGTTGACCGCGCCGTCGGCGTCCAGCCAGACCTCGGCGACCGTCTCACCCCGCCAGTCGCCGCGCTCGACGCGCAGCCGGGCCGTGGTGCTGGTGTCCGTCGCCTCGGTGACCGTGTAGCCGCGGGCCCGCAGCTGCTGCGCCACCAGGTCCCGCCGGTAGTGCAGGCGGGCCACCGCGGCCGCCCAGTTCAGCAGGGCGGGCAGGCGCTTCTGCGACTCCGGATCCAGTTCACCGGTACCGATCGCGGCGTGCAACGCCCGCCGTACACGGTCGAGCCCTTCCGGGGTGTTCTGGGCGCGGGCGACCACGGGGTGCTCCAGGGCCTGCAGCCAGCCCGCGGCCTGCCGCCGGGTCGTCGCCTTGGGATTGGCCTGGTTCACCTTGCGCCGCAGGGCCAGCAGGTAGCTGCGCGCGATGCCCGGATCGGTCTGGGCCGCGACCCGCCCGGCGCCGGCCAGCACGGCCTCCCGATCGGCACCGGTGACGTCCGGATCGAGCCGGGCCACGATCCGCTCGGCCTCGGCCACCGCGTCGAACGCGGTACTGGCAGTGGCCGCGTGCACCGCCCGGCGCTGGGTCAGGGTGGCCTGGAAGCGTTGCAGCGCCTGGGTCACGTCGCTCCGCGAGGCGGCACTGACCGGCAGCGCGGCGACCAGCCGGCTCCACTCCGGCTTCGCGGCGGCGTCGGCCAGCGCGGCCCGAGCGGTGGCGATCCTCGGCATCGTGTCGAGTACCCATCGCCCGATGTCGGCGAGGTTGCGGTTGTCCAGCTGCAGCGCGCCGGGCAGCGAAACCGTGACGCCCAGCGCCTTGGCGCGCTCGTTGAGTACCCGGATGGACGAGTTGAGGCTGACCGCGTCCGCCGCCGCCATGTGCCACTCGGTGAGGTACTGCTCGGCGGTGAGCTGGGCATTGTCCTGGCGCTCGACCGCGGCGCCCCAGTCGCCGACCACCTTCAGCGTCGCGTCGGCCGCCACTTCGGCCGCCTCCAACACGGCAGCGCCCACCACCGAGGCGGCCTGCACGACCAGCGCCGCCGCGACGATCGGCACCACCACCGCGGCAGCCACCGGCAGCACGACGGCGACTCCAATGCAAACCATGCGGTACCCCTCTTCGATGCCGTGACGGTCAGGTTGACGTTGCCGAAACGCTGCCGTCGTCGGCGCGTTCCCCATCCGCGCTCTCCCCATCCGCGCTCTCCCCGTCCGCGCCTTCACCGTCCGCGCTTTCGTCGGCAGGGCGTTCGGCGTCCGCGCTTTCACCGTCGGCGTTTGCCCCGTCAGCGCCTGCCCCGTCGGCGAGTTCCTCTTCCGCGCGCGCGATGTCAGCCCGTTCCTGGCGCACCTCGCCCTGCCAGGCCTGGAAACGGGCCACCGCCCAGGCGCTGATCGCCACAGCGGCCGCGACCGGGGTGATGACCGGCGCGAACACGGCCAACGCCAGGACCGCCGCCAGGACGCCGAGCAGGACCGGCAGCGCGAGCTGCCGGCGGCGGACCGTCCGGGCCCACCGGCCGAGCGCGATCACCCCAGCGCCGAGCAGCGAGTACCGGAGGTACCGACCGCCGATCTCCCACGCCAGCACCGATTCGGCGGCCAGGACCACCGCGCAGGACGCCACGACCGCGAACCACGCGTCGAGGATCGACGCGTCCGAGGCCACGCCAGCGATGTCGCTGACCCCGACCATCAGGACCAGCCCCGCCGCGAACGCAGCGACCCCGCTCACCGCGCGAGCCAGCGCCTGCGGCCGGTTCTGCCGGCGGGACCACTCGCGCAACGCCTCGGTACGGCGCAGCCACTCCCGGCGTACCTCCGCTTCGCGCTCCGCGTCCTCGCGCGCCTGGGCCGCCCGCAGCGCCACAGGTACCAGGAAGTAGGCGACCCAGATGGCCTGGGGCCGGGTGACCAGTGCGGTGAACCACGGCACCTTCAGCGCGCGGTCCCGTTCGGCCAGCACGCGGCGGATCTCGTCGCGGTCGGACTCCTTGGCCGTCGCCGCGTAGAGCCAGATCGCCTGCTGCCGCTCGCCCATCTCCCGCAGGGACTGTCGGGCCGCCTCGTCGGTGACCAGGCGCGCCACCCTGAACCAGCGGTCCTCCTCGGCCTCCCATCGCTCACGCGCATCCAACAGCCCGTCGCCGCCGAACAAGCCCGGAGCTGCCACGCCGAGGGCAAGCTGGGGCAGCAAGTCGAAGGTGCGCAGCTCGTTCACCACGGAGGCGGCGGCGCCCTCGTTGTCCAGGGCACGCCGGGCCAACTCGGGCAGCCGGGCGACCGCGATGTTCTCGTTGCGATACACCGGCGGCTGCCCCGGGTCGATCATCCGTAGAAAGTCGAACAGGCGCACGTTGGGCGGTGCCGTCCGGCGGCGGGGCGGCCGGGGCACGTCGAACTGCCGCAGCCACTCGATGAGCAGCCGCAAGGGTTCCCGGTCCGGGCCGAACAGCACCCCGAGCGCCGTCTCCCAGGTGATGGTCATGGCGAGGGCGAGCTCGTCGCGGTTGACGTAGTCGACATTCCGGTACCGGTACGGGATCGCCGCGTCGGCGGTCCGCCCCTGGCGCTCCGGTGCGGTGCCTTCCCAGCTGACCGACGGCGACTCGCCCTTCAGCCAGCGCTGCACCTGGTCCAGCCCCCACCGTTCGTCCGGGTCCCGCACCAGCAAGCCCCGGCAGAGCAGCCGGATGCGGGGATCGGTGACGGCGGAGACGTTCAGCGGCTTCGTGACGATGGTCACGTTCATGATCGTCTTGTCGTCCTCGAGCCCCTCCAGCACCCGGGCGCCGGTGGACAGCTCCAGCATGGTCACGCCGAGGGACCACCAGTCCATCGCCTCAGAGACCATGCCGCCGGTCAGTTCGGGCGGCGTGTACGGCGGGGTACCCAACCGGTCGGCGGAGTTGAGGACCGGGCCGTCGGGTAGCCACTGACTGATCCCGAAGTCGACGATCGCGACCTCGAACGGGTCGAGCGAGCGGACCAGTACGTTGCCGGGCTTCAGATCCCGGTGGACGAGCTGCGCCTCGTGCATGCTGCGCAGCCCGGCGGTGAGCTGCCTGACCACCTTGGTCAGGGTCGCCGCGTCCAGCCCGGTGGGGTTGTCCCGGCGCAGCTTCTCCAGGGTGCCCCCGGCGAGGTACTCCATGACCTCGTAGTAGCGGCCCGCCTTGGACCCGGTCTCGATGACGTCGACCAGCGACGAGGTCTGCCTCTGGCGCAGGAACTCCCACACCTTCGGCTCCGGGGACCAGCTGCCCTCCCGGTACAGCTTGACTACCCGCTCGACGCCGGTGGCGCGCTCCTCGACGACGTAGGCCGCGGCCTGGGCACCACGCATCACGCCGGCCACCTTGAACCGGGCGTCCAGTAGCGGCGGCAGGCCGTCGCCGAACGGGGAACCGCTGGCCGGCCGGGTGCGACCGGGGTCGAGCTGGGTGAGCGGTCCCTCGTCCCCGCCCGGCGGGGCGGGGCTCTCCGGCGGAGGCGGACTCCCGGGCGGCGGGCCGCCCCGAGGCGGCGCGGTACGGCCCGCGTCGAGCGTGGTCTCCCGCCCGTCCCGGGGCAGTACCCGGCCGGCGTCCAGGGTGGTACCGCGATCGTCCTCGGACGGCTCACCGCTCGTCATCGTCATGGCAACGGCTCCCTCGGTGTCTGCCACGCCGCTCAGCAGGACAGCTGCACGATCACCGAACGGTTGTGCGCCGCGGCTGCCGGGATGAGGCTCCCGTCGGGCGCCACGTCGTTGATGTGGTGCGGGCCGTTCTCGCCCTCACCGCTGGCGGTGATCCGGCTCTGGTCGACGCCCAGTTGGATCAGCAGCGCACGTATCGCCTGGGCCCGCTGTTCGGACAGCGTCTGGTTGGCCTCGGTCGACCCCTCGCTCGACGTGGTACCGATCAGGGTCGCCCGCGCGTTCGGCGTCGACCTGAGCTTGTCGGCCAACCGTTGCAACAGAGGCTTCGCGGCCGCCTCGTCGCGCAACGTCGCGGTACCTACGACGAACCCGACGTTACCGCCGTCGGAGAGCACGGTCGTACCGCAGTCGAACGGCGGCTGGGGAACGGGTGGGCTGACGACCGCCACCGGGACAGTGGTCTTCACCGAGGTACGGGACAGACCAGTCTTGAGGTCGTCCACGCACCCGGCCCCGCCGCCCTTCGCGACCGCGGTCCAGAGGTCGACGAGCTTCGAGCGGTGGTTCTGGTCGAGTACCGGCTGCGGGTCGGCCGTGTCGCCGACCCCCACCAGGTCGACGGTGTCGCCGGGCAGCTGCGGCGTCAGGTGCTGCGCCTGCAGGTACGCCACGATGTCGCCCGGCTGGGCGTCGAACATGTCGGCGTCGGTGAAGCTCAACGGGCCCGTCGTGGGCAGGCCGGAGTCGAACAGCACGATCACCCCGTTGTTCGTGAGATTGCCCGCCTGGGTGAGGCCGGCGAGCACGTCGGCCTGGGGGTGCTGCGGCGTGAGCTTCTGCACGAACCCGCTGATCCCGCTGACGAAGTTGTTCAGGTCCTGGTTGCGGATGCTGGAGTTCTTGCCGTTCGTGTTGAAGGTGGCGTTGAGCTGGACGCTCGGTACCCCGTCGAGGAGGATCACGTGGATCTCCTGGTGGGCCAGCGCCGCCTCCTGGATCAGCGCCACGACGGCCGGGGGCATGTCCGGCCGCGGGCTGTTGGCCCTTGCCCCGACCACCAGGGTCAGCGGCTTGCCCGCCTGGCCCTGGCAGCTGAGACTCGCCAGTGGCGCGGGGTCGACCGTTGTCGGGTTGCAGCTGTAGGCGCTGGTGAGCAGCGCGGCGACCACAAGGAGCGCGCCGAGGCGCACGGTCGGGCGGATCATCACGGCATGCCTTCCATCGTGGAGGAGTTGGGGTCGTCTGCGTCCCGCAGGGGTGACCCGCGCCGCTGCGTCGGCGGCGCGGGCGGTTCCGGCGGCCCGGGAATTTCCAGTGGCACGGTGGTGTCGAACACCCCGTCAGGGTCGTACGCCGCGTTGGGGTCGAATACCGCGTCCGGGTCCAGCGGGCCCGTGGGGTCCGTCGGAGGTTGCCGGTTCCCGGCGACGAATACCCGCCCACGCGCCCTGGGCGGTGCCGAGGGCCACGAGCGACGCCGCTTCAGCAACTTCAACCGGGCCTCCTGGCGCAGCTGCTCCGTGCCGTCCCGGCCCTGCTGATCGATCTCGTCCCACGCCCGCTGGCTGCGTTCGCGCTCCTGCTGGACCGCTTCGAGGGTCCGCTTCGCCGACATCAGCAACGCACCGGTCGAGGCCTGCCGTCGGGCCACCGTGGTGCGCTTGGACAGCGCGCGGGTGTACTCCTTGATGGCCGGCTCATGGCGGAAGAAGCCGCCCAGCGCCGACACCACCCCGGTGCCGAAGTAGAGGCCCAGGAACAGCAGGGCAGCCAGGCGTTGCGCGCCGAGGTCGACCGACTGGCCAAAGTCCGGCAGCGCGGAGCCGTCGCCGCCGTAGGCGACCGAGGCCGACTGCGGGCTGATCTCCCACCGCACCACGAACGCGAACGCGCCCAATGCAAGCCAAACGCCCAGGCAGATCCAGGCCGACGACACCAGCTGATCGCTCACATTCAGTACCAGCACCAGCACCTGGTAGAACGTGACAATGTCCACGCCTGCGGCGACCAGGATCACCAGCCAGAACAGCCGGTGCCTCCAGGACCGGCCGGCGATCAGCGACAGGTTCCCGGCGAGTACCGGGGGCCGTGGCTTGCGGGCTCGGGGTTCCAACACGGTCAGTCCCTTCCCTGTTCAGGAAGCAGGGTGTTGAAGGAGGGCGTGTCAGGCTGACCCAGCCGGTCCAGCGCGTGCGCGACCGCGGCGTCCAGGTGGCGCAGCGCGCGGGTCTCGTTCTCGTGCAGGCCGGTCAGCCGGACCACGTACGCGTGTGCGCGCGCCTCCAGGAGGTCCAGCGCCCGCAGCGTGGCCTCGTGCCGGTGCCGCGCATCGGCGACCAGGTCGGACACGAACCCCTGTACGTACTTGTCCACCGCGTCCGTCACTTCCGCGTCCGGGTCGTCGTCGACGAAGTGGTCGATGAGGTGGTTCATCCGGGCCCGCGCCGCGCGCAGGTCGATGGCGGAGACCCGCCGCCGGTGGATCCGCCGCAGCGCCAGCTCCACCCGTCGCAGGCCACTCGGTGTCCGCGGATGCCGTCCGAGCCTCACGGGTCAACCTCCGGGTCAGTCGGTTGCTCTTCTACCGGTTCATCGACGGACGGCATCTTGATAACGCCGTCGACACAGGTCGCGTCGATCCAGTCGGGCAACACGGGTACCACCGAGTCGACCAGGGGAGCCAGGAACGGACCCTCGGGGTGGGTCTGCACGATACCGTCCCAGTATCCGGACACCCGTACCACGTAGTAGTCGCCCATCTGGCGCGCACGGGACTGCGCCGCGACGAATTCGCGGTCGATCGCCGCGGACAGCCCGGCGATCTCCTCCCGCAGCAGACCCGCCCTGCGGACGCGGGTCGCCTGCCGCTCCTTCGCCTCGACGACGCGCTGCTCCCGCTCCGCCGCGCGCCGGGCCAGCAGTTTGGACCGGTTGCCGGGCGCCGCCTCCTGGGGGCTGCGCGGCGCGAGTTCTGCCTCGGTGAGCGGGGCACGCGCCTCGGTGATCTCGTCCCGCCCGCACTCGATCTGCTCCTCGATGTCGGCGAGCTTGGCGCGCTTCTGGCCGATCTGCTCGTACCGCTGCGCAGTCCGCCGGCTGAACAGCTCGAGCTGCTTGTCCATGTCGTGCCGGCCGAGCTCGATGAGCTGCCTCGTGTAGGGCGTGGTGAGCCGCTTGCCCTGGTCGATGAGCGTCAGCAACTCGGTGTAGCTGGGCAGCCGGTCGTGTCCGTCCTCGCGGCCACGGCGGTAGTCCGCGGCGCGGTGCTCGCGCTGGTAGGGAATCGGGTCGCTGGCCGTCGTCGCGCGCCGCTTCATGCCGCCGGCTCCACAGTCGACGCCGATACCGCGGCGCGGCGGCACAGGGCGGCCGCGCACCACTCGGCGAGGTCGGCCTGTTGCCGGAGGGCGACGCGCCACAGCCCGTACGCCTGGGCCCACAGCTCCCGGCGAACCGCCTCGCCCGGTACTCCGTCGTCCGAGATCGGCACGTCCGGCCTGGTCAGTACCAGTAGCGCGACGAGCAGATCGGTCGCCCCGGTCGCGCGGCTGGTCTGCTCGGCGAGGCTCGCTTGGGTCAGCGCGGCGACCAGTCCGTCGCGGCAGCTCTCGCCGGGCTCGCCAAGCGCGGCCGCGTGGTGCAGTATCGCCCGCGCCTGCCGGACCTGGGTAGCGACCGTCCGGCACATGGACTCGTGCAGTTCCCGCAGGACGGCGGCGTCCAGCAGCCGCGGTACCGGCGGCACCGGTCCGTCCCCCACCGGCGAGGACCCGGCGTCGTCCTCAGGGTCGTCGTCGCGCTCGTCGACGTAGCCGAGCCCGTCGGTGTCGGGGGCCGGAGATCCGTCGGAGGCACCGCGCAGCAGCTGGTCGAGGTCGGCGACCGGGTGCGACCGGTCGGCCGCCGCGATGCCCTCCGCCACGACCCCGGCTGTGCCGGTACCTGGCGCGGTGAGCAGCGGCAGCACGATGCGCTCGATCTTTTGGGCGCGCGTGTCCAGGCCGACCAGCACGTCGACAAGGTCGCGGTGCAGCCGGCGCAGCGACGTCGGGCCCTCGGCCAGCTGGGTACACATGCCCGCGACCGCGCTCGTGACCAGGTCCGCGTGGCGGTGCCGCCGGCCGCGCAGAACGAACAAATACAGGCAGATGCCGACCGCCGGCACGACAGCGATGGCGCTCAAGCCGACCAGCCTCGCCCAGTCCACCGATGCACTCCCCTGCCCTCCGGTACCGTCCGTCGCTACCTGACGGACAGAATCGGGCCGGTCGTGGCGGTGGCCTCGGGGCTAGATCGCGCCCGGGCGAACGGAACCTGGACGACGGCAACCCTGTGGCCGACGTACGACGCGCTGGTCAAGCTCACCGCGGCCGACGAGAACAAGAGCGTCGCGCTCATCAAGAAGGCACTGAGCTGACGGGTACCGGTCAGTCCCAGACCGGTACCCGGGCGCCGTCCGCCGCGCGGCCGCGTTCGGCGGCGAACGCGACGAGGTGTGTGCGATCACTGTCCATGGGAGAAGAGGCGTCGCCGCCAACGCACAGGCCGCGGTACGGACAATTAAATTTCTCCCGCTTTGAGGCACCGTGCGATGGTCGTCGGCCCAAAGGCGTGGGGAACCTGCACGAACGGCTCCGGATCGTGGAGTCTGACTGGGCAGTTCCGTTTCTGGGGCGCCAACACGGCCTTCGGCAACGGGCCTGCCACGCAGCAGTGACCCGGCCTCGCCCGAACGCTCCATTCCTTTGAGGGTTCGGTCGACGTCGCGCAGAGGCTTTGTGATCGGCTCCGATAAGCCGTCCGAAGGCTGGACGCGCCCCCCGGCCGATCAGTGCATTGATCATGTAAACCCCCGGATCGTACTCGAACTGGGTACGCGGGAGGCACTCCTTGACACGCAATCAAGGTATCGACGGTCGAGCTTTCCGTCGCCGGGCGGCTGCGGAGCGTTCGGCCAGTTGCAGCATGTACGCGGTTCTCGCGTGCTTGGCCATCGCCGCGCGAGTCTCCTCGGGCAGTACCCCGTCGGGATCGACCTGACGCTCGAAGCGGTCCAGGAAAGCCTTCGTACCGGAAGAGGTACGCGCAGTCCGGTCGGCGGTGTTGGCCCAGGACGCGTGTGCGGCGATGCGGGCGCGGCGGCGGCGCTGCTCTGGGGTCATACGCGCCGCCCCTCCCCCACCGTCGACGTCGCACGGCTTCTTCTGGTCAGACACGTTCGCCGATCCCCATCCGGGCCTGGACCTGCTGAGCACGCTCGGCGGCGGCGCTGGCGCCGTAGTGGCGGAGCATGTCCTCGGAGGTCCAGCCCAGCAGCAGCATCAGATCGCCGGTGTCTCCCCCGGCTAGCTTCCACGCGTGCGCGTAGCTGTGGCGCCACCGGTGGGCGTGCACCCCGTCCACGCCAGCTCGCTGTCCGCGCCGTTTGAGCATCAGCTTGATGCCGTTGGCGTTCAGCTGCTGCGCGCCGCGCACCGCCAGCCACAGGTTCGGCAGGCCGAACCCCTTGTGACCGCCGCGTGCCCGTAGGTACCGGCTGAGCGCCCGGGCGGTCTTCGGTCCGATGCGTACCCGGCGATCCTTCGCGCCCTTGCCGTGAAAGCTGACCGTGTCAAGCGACAGGTCGACGTCCCCGACAGCGAGGTAGGCCACCTCCGATAGCCGGGCTCCGGTGTTGTACAGCAGCCGGATGATCGCCTCGTCGCGCAGCTGGACGAAGTCCTTGCCCTTGCAGGTGTCCAGGATTCTCTTCGTATCCTCGTCCCGGATGATCGGGATCAGCCGCTTCGGCGTCTTGGGTTGCCGCACCCGCAGCATCGGCGACTGATCGACCTCCTCCTCGTCAACCACCAGCCACTTGAAGAACTGCTGCAACGCCTTGTGCTTGTTCAACGCGGTCGACGCCGACCGCGTGTCCACCATCCACGCCTGGAATGCTTCGACGTGCCGGCGCGTCACCGCCGTGGGGCTACGCGCCGCATCCGAGGCGTCCGAGTCCTCGGCGAGGTACCGGGCAAGCTGCGCAGCGGCGAGCAGATAGTTGTACCGAGTCGTGGGCGGATAGTTTCCCGAGCGCAGCGTCCGGTCCCAGTCGACCAGGAACCCAGCCCACGCCGGAGCCAACCCCGCCGTCAGCGTGACAACATCCGGTCTCACGGCCCTGCACCCCACCTCGAGGGTGGCCTCGACAGCGAAGTTGCCCAGACGATCTCCGATGCCAGGACCGTTGCTTCGCCGGGTCGGTGCAGTCGTAGGCGATCCCGCGACCGCGGCAGGCCGCCACAGGGCATTCGTGGTTGGGCGCGTCCGCGCCCTTCGATTGGTCTTCATGCCTACGCATGGCCCAACCAGACCCCGGTTTTCAGCGGGTGACCGACGCGCACAACCCAACTGGTACCCAACTCGTTGGGTACCAGTTGGATTCAAATCAGACAGTTGGGTGCTTACCGAGGCCCTACCGAACCGACAGGCTCAGAGCTCTTGATCCGACGCTGGGTCTATTCAAGCGTTGGCGGCACGATCATGCGTACGTAGTCGCGCGGCAGCACGTAGCGCGGAACGGGCAGTAGGCCACAGTCCGTGCGCCATAGCCGGCCCACGCCTGCGCGGACGACGCGGGCGGCGTCCTCCGGGCTGAGCCGATCAGGCGCGGCCAGAAGCCGCGGACCAAGCCGAGCCCAGTCGAGAGAAGCTGGAGGCAGCATCCCGGCACTTCGATACACCCGCTCCTCCCGGAGTGCATCTTGAGCACCGCGGACGAGCCCTGCGACGACGTGTGGCCACGTCGGTGTCAGCCACCACCGCCAGCACCACTGCGCCGCGAAGCAGGCCAACAGCATCAGCGTTCTGCGAGGGCCGAGATCGACAAGCCGCTGGTCCCACTGATACGTCAGCTCCCGTACATGGTGCTCGAGCACCTGCAACTCGTTACGGTCGGGAGCGAGCTGGGCCATGGTCCGCCCATCGGGCAGTCGCCGGCTTGGCTCCGCAATCTCCAGGACCGGGGCAAACAGTGACAACGCAGCGCCCGGCCCGTCACGCAGCCTAGTGGCCAGGGGTTCGTCGAACAGTCTGCGTATCCAGTCCCGCACCAACCGGGTGGTGGCCACCGTCGCCCGCATCATCTCCCCGTCGGAGATCCGCCTATGGGGCCACCCGTGCCAGTCCTCGACCGGACCATCCCGCCACGCCAACCGCGTGATCGCCACCGCAGCCAGATCCATGAGCTGCGAATGATCCTCAGGGTCGAACCCAAGCCGACGGGCGACCTGCCCCAGGACCTCCAAGTCGACGCCGCTCCCGCTCGGTACCCCAGTTGCCGATCCATTGACGACGACGTCTACTGGCAACGCGCAGGTTCGAATACTGCCGGGGGCACTCAAAACATCGCACACAGCCTTGCCGGCCGCGGGAGCTTCCGCTCCCGCGGCCGGCTTCGCTGTTTCTGGGGAGGGTCGTGGTGTGGGGATGTTCAGGGCGGTGTTGACGGCTTGGGCGAGCGCGGGGGCGGTTTCGGCCTCGATGGTGATGCGGAGGATCGCTTCGCGGCGGGGGGCGTTGTAGCGGACTTCGAGGTGGAAGGTGTCGTAGAGGCGGCGCTGGGTGTCCTCGGGTAGCAGGGTGACGTCGATGTCGCTGAGTGGTACGGCGTCGATGAGGTCGGGGTCGGGTGGGGTGGTGTCCTGCTGCTCGCGGCTGATCTGGGTGAGGAGTTTGGTCTTGGTGCGCTGTTCGGCGATGTTGGCGGCGAAGCGGGTCTGGATGCCGGCGCGCCATGCGGCGTCGACCTCGGGGTCGCCGGTCGGGGCGAGGGTTTCCAGTTCCCCCATGAGGTTGGTCTGCCGACGCTGAAGCTCGGTGATCTCCGCTTGGATCGCGATGCGCCGGGCTTGCAGTTCGGGGTTGGCGCTGGCCGGGGTGGGCAGGGTGTCGGCGAAGAGGATCTTGCGGTTGGGGCCGAACACCCGTTGGGTGAAGAACCGGGCGACGGGGTCGAGGAGCAGGTCCTCGCGGATGAGCAGGTTCGGTGGGTGGCTGGGGTACCAGGGCAGGTGGCCGTGGTTCTGTTCGTTGATGGCGCAGCGGTAGTAGGTGTAGTGGCGTTTGGTGCTGCCGTACATGCGGCGGCTGCACAGGTCGCAGAACAGGTAGGACCGGAACACGTAGGTTCGTGCGGTGGCCGGGTGGCTGTTGGGGCCGGCCTCGGGGCGTGAGCCTTGCCGGAACCGGCCGACGGTGCTGGCGGCCTCGAACAGTTCCCGGGTGATCAGGGGTTCGTGGGTGGGTTGGGAGGACCAGACCCACTGGCTGGGCGGGTTCACGCGGCCCTGCACGCCGCGGTCTTTGCGGGGGTTCTTGCGCCGGTTCCAGACCATGTAGCCGGTGTGCTTGGGGTTGTCGAGCACCTCCCGCACGGAGCCGTAGGTCCAGGCGCCGATGCGACGGCGGCCGGCGCCGGGGATCGGCTCGGGTGGCGGGTACCGGTCGAGGTCGAGGTTGAGCCGGTCGGCGATCTTCTGGTAGCTGAGCCGTTCGAGGGCCCGCCAGGTGAAGATCAGGGTGACGACGGGGCCGCGGACCGGGTCGATGATCAGCCGGTGCTTGACCTTGCCCTCGTACGCCTTGGCCTTGACCGGGTGGCGGATGCGCTGGGCCTGGTAGCCGTACGGGGGCTTGCCGATGTTGTACCCCTGATCGGTGTGGATCTTGAAGCCGCCCCAGGACAGCTCCAGCACGTACCACTCGGAGATGGCCTGCTTGATCCGGCGGGTCAGGGTCGGGGTGGCGCCCTTGACGGGCACCGTGCCTTCGGCGAGCGCGGCCATGGCTTTGGCGTCGACGCCTTCGTCGGCGGCCAGCAGCGCGACGCCGGCGTGTTCGAGTTCGTGTTCGAACTTGGTGCCGACGTAGGTGCTGCGGGAGATTCGTTCGATCGACTCGCACACCACGGCGACGAACCGCCGGTCGGGGCGTTTGGCCTCGGCGAGTAGGTCGGCGATACCGCCGTCTCTGGGGATCGGGATGTCGAACTGCTCGTGACCGCGGCCGTGGCCGCGGGTCTCGGCGGACTTGCGGCCGGACTCCACGTCGTAGAACTTCGCGACGATCACGAACCCGTCGGGCAGGGCACGGCGGGAAGAGTCCAGCTGCCGGGGCAGCGACAGGGTCGGGTCCTGGGCGTCCTCGGTGGAGGTCCGCCCGACCCAGGCCACCGGGACCAGGGCGCCGCCGAGGGTGTCGGGGACGTTCTGGTCCGCGACGGTGCGCAGCCACGACAGCAGGCTGACCTCGTCGTCGCCGCCAGCGACGGTGGTGACCGTGTTGTGGTCGGTCATCGCTTGCCCTCCGATTGGTCGATATCGGCGGCGTTGCCGGGCGCGTCGCGGACGTGCGGGTCGGTGTGCGCGTGGTCGGTGCCCAGGCGTTGCGGCGGTGTGGATATCAGGTACCACTCAGCGATGGCCTGCCGCACGGGCCGCGCGTCGATCAGGCCGGACGCGTCGACCGAGATGCCGTCGTCGACGGCCAGCAGGGTCACCCCGGCCCGGTCCAGCTCACATTCCACGGAAGCGGCCATCTGGGCGCTACGGGAAATCCGATCGATCGACCCGCACACGACGGCGTCGAAGGGCCGGTCCGGACGGTTGGCCTGCTCCAGAAGTTCGGCGAGCCCTCCGTCGCGCGGGATCGGGATCCCGGCGCAGTCCTCCACTCCGGCCTGGCTGCGGACCTCGGCGGGCGCCAGGCCGGATCCCACGTCATAGAACGTGGCGACGATGTGGAATGGGTCGGGCAGCGTGCGGCGGCAGGCGTCAAGCTGCCATGACAACGACAGCGCCACGTCTATCGGGTCACCGGACGCGACGCGCCCGTACCATGCCACCGCCACCGTGCTGGTGGGTGCGTCGTGGGTCATGACGGCTCCCGGGTCTGGTGCGGGTTGGGGTGTTCGGCGAACCATCGCAGTGCCTCCCGTATCGCGGCTGCCTGCCGCATGCGTAGCTGCTTGCCTTCCGGGCCGCTCACGAGGACCAGTTCGATGCGGGTCTTGAGCGGCTGCGGCCCCGGCGGGCCCGGGGGCGCGGCATGATAGCGGGACTTTTCCTGCTGCGGCGACTGGTCTTCGCCCGCCGCGACCGCCTCATTCCCCATCCCGGCAAGGGTTTCGTCGCGTGGGTCCGGCACATCCCCCGGGTCGGGCCGCGCAGCGCGGGTCATCGTGGACCCTCCCCCGGTACGGGCTTGCCGAACACGACGACGTCGTGAGCGCCGGACCCGGGCAGCATGAGCACCCTGCCGTCGATGGCCATCGGTGGCGTGGTCAGGTTGTCGCCCGGGTAGCGGGTGAGCAGCCGACCGCGCTCGTCGGCGAACAGGTAGTCCACGAGGTCCAGCCCGGCGCAAAGGCCCGCGGGTACGACGTGGTCTGGCTCCCCGGAGATCCATGACCGCTCGGCCGGGTCCCTGCTGAACGCGACGGCGGC
>WNGL01027681.1_pt1 | contig 14744 bp, 15 predicted proteins | sample 5400591 | NCBI WGS metagenome assembly WNGL01 (sample SAMN13153377, study PRJNA577476) | soil metagenome | isolation source: 80 cm soil or saprolite under Garry oak tree replicate 1 | place: USA:California | collected 2016-06-15
CGCGCTCTCCAAATCCTGCTGAAAAAACATCGGCGCATTAATGCCGCGCGGGTAACGTTGCAGGATAGCCGGCCGGTCCTTGAGGAAGGGAAGAATATGCGGCGCGAGTTGGAGGTAGTAACAAAGGAGATCGAACTTGGTGATCTTCTCCGTCGGCCAATAGACGCGATCGATGTGGGTGAGCGACACGTGCTCGCCGTCAATTTCCAGAATCAGATTGCCCTTGGGTTTCTTGAGCGCGAGAAACTCCTCGCGAGAAATAGCCGAGCCTTCACGCTCGCGCGTGCGCTTGCTCCTCGCCGGTTTCTTTGCATCAACCGCCATACCTGTCGGGTTCCATTCTAGCACTTACGGCTTGGAGCGCTATCGGTCGCGCTGTGAGTAGGATGTTCTTTGCGACTTCAGCAGCGGCTCGGCGCCCCTGCGTGGAATATTCGTGGAGTCAAGAAGCATTTCACACAAAGTCGCGAAGGGGATCGAAGGCGCAAAGCGAAACTCTAAGGCAAATCTTCCAGAGTCACGCTTGATCAGACGCATAAAAAAAGAGCCGATTCGTGACGCAGATCACAATAGAGCCACAAGAACCACAGCAGAGCTATTGACAGAAGCTGTCAAGACGCTGAAAATGAAAACGGTTTTCAATTTCGCTTTAAAGGAGGAAGGCCGATTTCAGTACCGTTGGGGTCATTTAAGAAAGTAAGCGTCACTAAAGCTTCCGAAGGCGCTTATTCGATTTCTGAAACTGATTCTACGGTGGTGGCTGTATTCCGCGGCCGTTAGCAATGTCGAGAAGAACGCTTTTTACTCTGATAGTCTATTGTCTTTGCTGCTTCATACTACTCGCTTCAGGTAGAGCACAAACCCCGCGTCCGCAATTCAGTAACGCATCGAGCCCGGTGTCTGATTCCCTGCCCAAAGTTGCGGATACAGTACGCATTGAGGCGGGACGCTCCGCTTCCACTAGTGGCACGATTCATGGCGTTGTCAGCCTCGAGCCCTCAGGGGCGCCGGTGCGGAATGCCGTCGTGACGATCGCTGAGTTGCAGAGATCGGTGTTGACGGATGAAAACGGCGCGTTTCAATTTACCGATGTGCCTGCGGGTAGATATCAAGTCATCGCTCATCTGGATCGCGTTCCGGACGTAGTTAAGCGCGTCGAGATAAGCAGCGGAGATCAGTCTATTGATTTTCAATTGTTGCTGGCGCCCGTTCGCGAAGAAGTGATCGTAACCGCGAGTGGCTCCGCTGAGTCGGTTAACGCTGCTTATCAATCGGTCAATTCGGTCGGCGCTTTGGAACTCGCGCAAAGGAATCCCGTGTCCATCGGTGAAGCCCTGGAAGGCCAGCTCGGCATTGCCAAACGTAGTTTCGGTCCCGGTTCGGGACGCCCGATCATTCGCGGCTTTGATGGCGACCGAGTGCTGGTGCTGCAAGATGGTTTGCGTCTCGGCGGCATCGCTTCGCAATCGGCTGACGAAGTAGAACCAATTGACGTGCTTTCGCTTGACCGCGTGGAGATCGTTAAGGGGCCGGCCACACTTCTCTACGGCAGCAATGCTATTGGCGGCGTGGTCAACGGCATCTCGACAAATGACGTCTACCAGCAAGGACTCTCAGGTTACCTGACTACGTTTGGCGGCTCGAACAACTGGCAAGGCGGCGCCAGTGCGGGTTTCAAATATGGATTCAAGAACTTTTTGATTTTTGGTAATAGCGGAGCTCAGAAAACAAACGATTACCGCACGCCGCTCGGCACAGTTTTGAATTCTTATGCGCGCGGCGGCAACGTCAGTGGAGGTGCCGGCTGGTTTCCACGCACGGGTTGGTTGGCGTTTAGTTATTCGTTCGACAGCCGGCGGCATGGTCTTCCGGTTGAGCTAGACGAAGTTGATTTCGAGTTCTTGAAAGAGCGCCGCCACGGTTATGAAGTTAAAGGCGGCTGGCGCGAACTGCGCGGTTTCATAGAGGGCGGTGATTTCGCGGTGAGATATAACGATTATAAGGTCCGCGAATTCGAGTTCGAATCAGATGAAGACAAGACGGAGCTTGACTCGATCGCGACCAACAAGAACTTCAACTATCGGGCCAACTTTATTCATCGACGGATTGGAAAACTGTCCGGCACCTTCGGTTTCTCCGGCTTCACGCGAGATTTCCTATCCGTCGGAGAGGAAGCGCCGGCGCCGCATACGAAGCAGCATTCCTTTGCCGCTTACGGGTTAGAACGAGTTGATCTCGAACGCGTAGGTTTTCAATTCGGCGGGCGTGTTGAGCAAAACGGCTACAGCCCGCAAGGCAATTTCCGCAAGCGCAACTTCGTCGGCTTCTCAGGCAGCGCCGGCATACGCGTGCCGTTGGGGAGGGGCGGCTCGTTCGTCGCCAACTATCAGCATTCGTTCCGCGCGCCGGCACTCGAAGAGCTTTACAACAACGGACCGCATCCCGGCATTCTGGTTTTCGATATCGGCAACCAGAATCTAAAGGCCGAAGAAGGCGACGGCGTCGACTTTTCGGTGCGCCATACCAGCCCGCGCGTGCGGTTGGAGACTAGTGCCTTTTATTACAACCTTCGCAATTTCGTCTTTACCGCCTTCACTGGGCAAACAGACGCGAAATCAAACCTGCCGATAGTTAACTACGACCAGGGAACGAGCCGTTTTGTCGGCGCGGAAGCAAGCATCGAAGCTCAAGTCGCACGCGATGTGTGGCTCAATGGAAAAGTCGACTACGTGCGAGCAGAACTCACGGCACCGAACAACCCTTTGCCGCGCATTCCGCCGTTACGCGGAACGCTCGGACTTGAATGGCGTCACAAAGCTTTCAGCGTGCGTCCCGAATTGGTGATGGCGAACCGACAGGGGCGCGTCTTTGATCATGAAACTCCGACCGCCGGCTACGCTGTCTTCAATCTCATGGCCTCATACACCTTCGTGACCCGGCGAGCGGCGCATGTTCTTTCGGTGGACGGATACAATTTGGATGACACTTTGTATCGCAATCATCTATCGTTCATCAAAGCGATTGCGCCGGAGATTGGCCGCAACGTGAGGTTGAGTTACACGGTGCGATTTTAGATTGAGATCCTGATCTTCCGCTGGTCAATCAACCCATCCATCGCCTCGAGAATCTCTGTGAGCTTCAGACCTCGGTGCCTTTAGTGATTCCTTTCTCCAGTAATTCAACCACAGAAGACGCAGAGGACCACAGAGAGCCACAGAGAGAATTCGTACAGCGTTTAGAGCATCAACTCTAGTTGGGGTTCTACGTCCGCGTGACGAAATTCCCTCTCCGAAGTTTCTATTCTGAACCCTCCGCTTCCTCTTCTGTTCCTTTGTTTTGACACATCGGACACCGTGTTGGCATCGCGGTTGCGGGCATCAGGTTGCAAACAGCTCTTCGGGATTGAACTGCTGATGCTTCCCATTAGGGAAAGCCCGAATGCGGGGTTCGAAAACTGTACGAAGATATGGCCTGCGGTGCTCGAAGCGGGGGCAGGGAAAGCTGTCCGAGATGCAGTCACGCGTATGCATATCAGACGGAATATGATTGCGTGGCCGGCGACGGAGCCCACAAATCCTAAGCGTCCCAAGAGCTGGGCGTTAGTTTTCAGTAAGCGCACAATCTACGGCAGCACCGGAGAATCCGGGAGCACACCGACACATTCGTGCGGCGTGAGAAAGGAGCACGGCAAAGGAAGGATTGGTAAATGAATCATCGTGAAGCAGCATACGCGCTTTTGCGCGCAACCCTGGGTGTAGTTCTTCTATTTTTCGGCATCGGAAAGTTCATGGCAGGCCTTAGTAATTTCGTCGGCGGAATGAATCAACACTTTGCCGGCAAGTTGCCGGCGATAATGGTACACTTTGCCGGCAAGTTGCCGGCGATAATGGTAATGCCCTTTGCCTATGCAATTCCGTTCTGTGAAGTCACTGCGGGTCTGCTTATCTTGTTGGGTTTGTTCACACGCGCGGGACTAGTTCTTTTCGGGTTGCTGATAATCGGACTGACCTTTGGCACCGTGATGCTCGGCGATGCGCCGACCGTGGCGCACAACCTGCAGTATGCGTTGGTGAACTTTGTGCTGCTGTGGCTGGTCGATCTTAATCGCTATTCCATTGATGGCATGATGCGCCGAAAGCCACCCGCCGGCTTCACAACCTAATCCTCGAAACCCCCTTTGCCTCTTCATTTTGAGAACTGGAGTTGTGATTATGCGTAAGTTTAGTTTGTTCGCAGCGGTGGCTTGCGTTGGGCTGATCGTTCTAAGCGTCGCTCTCCAACGCACTCGCGGCAGACGCGCGCCGCGCTGGATTGAGCAGCACGCTGACTTGATATCTTTGCCCTCGGACAAGGTCGACGACGAAAACGCCTTGTCCGCGGCCACCCAGCGCTACCGGCTGGACGCCTCGCAAAGCAAATTCATTGCTCATGCTCTGGCAGGCGGGCTGCTCTGGTTCAAAGGTCACGATCACCTGGTCGCGGTGCGCGAATTCACGGGCGAAGCGGAACTGACTTCTGAGTCAGTGAATCCTGCATCCTTGCAAATCACTGCGAAAACGGCGTCGATGGTCGAGACCAGCGACGTCTTTACCGAGCAGCAAAAACAGATCATCGACAAAGAGTTGCGCGAGATCGTGCTGTTACCCGCTCAGTATCCCGACATCAGTTTTAAGAGCACGAATGTCAGCGGTAAAAGCGTCGGCAATGGCCAGTACGATCTTAAAATCGGTGGCGAATTGACGCTGCACGGAGTGACGCGGCCGATCACGATTCCGACCAAGGTGACCATCACGGGAAACGACTTGCGGGGGCAGGGCGAATTCGACATTGACCGCAGTGATTTCAAAGTGAAAGCGACTTCGGCGATGCACGGCTTGATTCGCGTGCGCGACAAGGTGAAGTTCACGTTCGATATCGTCGGACATCGACTCTAGCAGAATGATCGATGTTACAGAACCGCGAGCGGTAGCGACCGGCCCTGAATCAAGCCACAAATCGGGGTTGGAAATTAAAACTCGTGTCAGAACCCCGAGCAGTAGTGAGGGGATTCTATGCTCAATCCTGACTTCATAATCGGGTCGCTACCGCTCGCCGTTCTGACACTCGAGGCCTGTCGCTTCTTGCATAAAGAACTCTCCGCTTGGCATCATGCCGACAATGAACGGACTGTCGAAGGAAAGAAGGAAACTTCTCGACGGACTGCAAGCGGATGCCTTCAAATATTTCCTGCATGAAGTCAATCCCGCCAACGGTCTGGTTGTTGATTGCACTAAAGAAAATTTTCCCTCCAGTATCGCGGCCACTGGTTTGGCGCTTTCGGCTTATCCGCTCGGGGTCGAGCGTGGTTTTCTTTCCCGCCGTAAGGCGGTCGAGCGAACCTTAACGACGCTGCGCTTCTTTGCCAACAGTGAACAGAGCAAGCGTCCGGAGGCCACCGGTTACAAAGGTTTCTACTATCACTTCCTCGACATGAAAACTGGGCGACGGACTTGGGACAGCGAACTGTCAACCGTTGACTCGGCATTTCTCATCGCCGGCATGCTCGCCGCCGCCGTCTATTTTGATCGTGAGACTCAGAAAGAAGCAGAGATTCGCACGCTCGCTGATAAACTGTACCAACGCGTCGATTGGCATTGGGCGACGAACAGAGCTAAGACTCTCACGCACGGCTGGAAGCCGAAGACGGGATTTCTGCGTTATCGCTGGAAACAATACGACGAAGCGCTCTTGCTCTATGTCCTTGGCCTGGGCTCGCCGACCTTTCCGCTTCCGCCGGAGAGTTATCGTGCGCGCGCATCGCGGTATCAGTGGAAGAAGATTTACGGCTACGAGTATTTATACGCCAGCCCGCTCTTTACTCATCAGTTCTCTCATATTTGGCTTGACCTGCGCGAGATTCAGGATGAATTCATGCGCAAACACGATCTCGATTACTTCGAGAATAGCCGCCGCGCCACTTATGTGCAGCAAGAATACGCTCGGCGCAATCCGAAAGAATGGAAAGGCTACAGCGAAGTCTGTTGGGGGCTCACCGCGTGTGAAGGTCCCGGCCCAAAGATTCTGCGGATTAAAGGCGAGAAGCGAAAGTTTTTCGACTATGTAGCGCGCGGCGTACCATATGGACCGGACGACGGCACGGTCGCGCCGTGGGCCGTCGTGGCTTCATTGCCTTTTGCGCCCGAGATCGTTCTGCCCACGTTGGAACATTTCAAAAAAACCGAAGTCGGCAGACACCGCTACGGTTTGGAAGCCACCTTCAACACGACCTTTCCCGCTGAGGACTGCCCAACCTGCGGCTGGCTCTCATGTCCGTACATTGTCGATGGTCTCCGCCGCGCCGGTTTTAAGGGTGGGTGGCTCTCCTGATGCTCACCTCTCTGTGAAACTCTGTGTGCCTCAGTCTCTCTGTGGTGAATTGCCTCGAAAAAAGATTTACCAGCGAGACACAGAAATCGCACAGAGGACCACGAAGCAGTTTCGATAAAGCTTAAGCCCTCAAGCAGTGGCTTCTGATTGCACTGGCCCCGCGGTCGCAAATTTATCCTTCCAACGAATCCTCCCCGTCGCTTGCATCACGATGAACAAAGTGATGATCGAGCCGATGGTGATCCGTCGCTTGCATCACGATGAACAAAGTGATGATCGAGCCGATGGTGATCGCCAGACCGGTGAAACCCTTCAAGAAAAACGCGTAAGAGAATGCGACCAAATAAATGAATTGGGCTAAGGCTGCTTCGCGGGTCGCAAAGCGGGTTCCCACTACCAGCCGCAGATACGAAACCACCAGAAAGATCGATACCGCTGACGAGACGACAAAAGCAAGATGAATCGAAACGTGATCGACCAAATAGGCGAGCAACAAATGAAACGAAAAGAATGCCGCCGCGAGAAAGAAATAATTCATCGGATGAAGTTCGATGCCGCGCAGCGTCGTGATGATGAGCATGAGAAAGAAAAAGAAGAAGAGCGAAACCGGCGCAAAGAAACTAATGCGGCCCGCCAGCGGTCCCGGCTGTAATTTCTCGGGCATCGTCATCGCGATCTGGTACCCGGAAACCAGGTTCTTGTAATTCCAGTCCAGTTCCCAGCCGTTCGAAGTCTCGGTTTTCCTGGACGGCGAAAGCGTGTTATCCGGAAAGTCAATCTCTTTGAAGTTCGTGATCATCTTCAGAGAGAAATCGCGTACCTGAGCAACGTTCTGCGTGTTCGCGCGAGATCGCGACGCGTCGGCGTCATTATTAACTTCGCCACTTCCGAAGCTGTAATGCCAATCGTTCAAGCCTTGTGACTGGTAGCCAACTTTCAAGTTGGCGGTCTTGCCGGCCGCCACTCGCACCGTGCCGCTGGCGCTGTTCTTCGCGTTCATCATCGTTACCGGCACATCGTCAACCGTGAAGACCAAATCGTCATAGATCGCCTGGACCGTGGGAAAGTCCAGCGTGAACGTTACGATCTGATCTTTGTCGCTGATATTGCGAAACGTATAGGCGCCATCAAAAGCGACTTTGTAAGTGCTGTACCAGAGTAATCCCTTCTGCCGGTGTTCGAGATTAAGACCGACGTTGATGTGACTGCTCTCTAATGGCAAATCGGTAGTCACTTTTTCGTTAGTGACGCGTTCAATCTTTTTGCCATTCTCAGTGGTTACTTCTTTTTTCGGCACCACCTGTTCGAAGAAAGCCGTCGGCGGCGTCTGATTTTGTGGCGCGCCCCAGGTCGACGTGACCCGACTATCTGAAGAGCTATCTGAATCGTAGGTTCGCTGAAAGATCGTCGCGCCAAGAATCGCCCATGCGACTGCGGTACACAAGAAGATGAAAGCGATTGCGGCGATGCGCTTAATCATAGAAATACTCCCCGGCTCTAACGCGCCGTTTATTTGTTGATCTGTAAAGTGCACGAACATTAGTGATAATTGGTTCCGGCGATTGTCTAATCCAGCGCTTTTAGCGGCAATGTGGCTTCCCACGGCCCAGCGTCGTGAGCAGGACGGGTAACTTCGCGGGTGTTTGAGCGCACGGGCTGAGCCACCGGCGCAAGGACGGCTTCAAGCAGCGGCCGCATCTGGGACAACTGCTTGACACGGATGACGAGGTCCCAGGCCCTTTCGAATTTTTTCCAGCCTGCACTGTAGAAGAAGTGTTTCAGCGAGTGCTTTGACGATTCGTGCGCCGACGCTGCTTTCAGGATTGAGCTCCAGCGATAGAACGATTTGTACGCCCAGTCGTAACCCCGCTTCAATTCGGCAGGCGACATACACAAAGGACGATAGACCACGTGCCGCGTGTCGTAGAGGTCCCAGTTTCGCGTTTCGATCCGGTTGCGCGCGGCCATGTCCGCGAACAGCGCGGTGCCGGGATACGGCGTCAGAATATGAAACGTGGCAGTCGTGATCCCGGCTTGGACGGCCCAGTCCACGGTGCGGGCGAAGACGTCTCGATCGTCTCCGTCCAGGCCGAAGACGAAGCTGCCATTGATCATGATGCCGAGGCTGTCGAGTTTGCGGACTACTTCGCCGTAATTCCGGCCGAGGTTCTGGCGCTTGCCGGCGCCTGCGAGACCGCGACTCGAAAGCGTTTCGAACCCCACGAACAGACTTCGCAGACCGGCGGCGGCCGCATCTTCAATCAGATCGTCGCGCAGAATCGAGTCGACGGTCGCTGCTCCCTGAAAGACGCGGCCCATTCCCTTCATGCCGCGGAACAACTCGCGCGCGAACCGGGAATTCCCGAAAAGGTGATCGTCCAGAAAGTAAAGATGCCGGCCGGGAAGGCGAGCAATTTCAGCCAGCGCATCGTCCACAAGCTGTGTGTAGAACGAGCGCCCGCCGGCGAAGAACCCGTCCTTGTAGCAGAACGTGCAATGATGCGGACAGCCTCGTGAGACGACAATCGAGTTTGGCACCAGGTATCGGTGTCGTTGAATGAGATCTCGCCGAATGGGCGGAAGCCCTTCCAGAGTACGCACCGATGATGTGTATCGTCGTTGCGGCGCTCCTGCCGCGAGGTCTCGCAGGAACTGGGGGAAGGTGTGTTCACCAGGTCCGATGAAGATCGTGTTCGCGTGCTGTGCGGCTTCGTCCGGCAACGACGTGACGTGCAGACCACCCAGAACAACATAGGCCCCACGCCGGCGATAGTCATCCGCAATCTGATAAGCGCGATAGGCGTTCGTGATGTAGACCTGAATAACGACCAGGTCCGCGTTGTCGTTGAGATCGAGCTTCTCGACGTGCTCGTCTTGCAGCGAGATCTCGCCGTCGGAATCCAAGTAAGCAGCGAGAGTTGCCAAACCAAGCGGTGGAAACAGAGAGTACTTGATCGGCCGCCAATAGGGGCTCGTAGCTTCCGTCAACGCCGGAAGAATCATCTTGACGTGCTTGATTGACGACTTCATGTTTACTGTTGCGTTTCGTAGCGAGCCGCTATTACAGAACCGGTCGCGCTAGCGACTGCGTCCACTTACCCGCTTGCGCCTGCAAGCGGTTTTGTATCGCGGCCAGCGGCGTGGCTTGATAGTCGATTTGAAAGCCCGCCTTCTTATGCAGCCGACCGTTTTCGTGCCCCATCACCAAGCACCACCAAGAGTGCGCTCCTCGTTTACTCGAATCGAACGATTGAGGGCTTATGAAACAAACTTTCGCCATCTCCGATGATGACGATACCGGGGAACCTTCCATGCGATACGACTAAGCCCGGATTGTGTGCGTCAGCAGGCAAAATGAATCTTCTGGTAACGAGCACAGACTCCCCCGGATTCAACTGCACGTTGAGGGGGACAGCCTTTGGGTCATCTGTTGGTTCGTAACGCCGACCTCGATCGTCGAGGAGATAGACGCTGACGCCATTCTCGCGTTGTGCTCGGCGACGCGCACGGCTGAATAGGCGCAGCGTTGTTGTGTACGAGACCTCCGCGCCGGCGACGGTTTGCTGCACGTCATCGACAGAGATGCACCAATCATCAGAACACTCGGGCTCGCGCAATTGGAACACCCGTGCGGGCGAGGCCAGCGACACGACAACGACGACAACCAAGTACGCCGCAATGAACACCACGAGCGCGCGCAGGATTCGGAGGGCCCGCGGCCTTCGACCGCGCACGCCTGCCACCGCCATTGCCACGAGCATGATGACAGCAGCGAAGAAGGTCGCAATGAATAGCAGGTCAAAAATGGTCATCGATGATCCTCGGTTAGCTGTTCAACTTCACCGAATAAAACGCACGCGCCTCCAACGCGAACCAGTGGGATGCACCGGGTGTCCCGCACTTCCGTCGCCCACAACCCCAGCGGCCCACCCATAAATGCGTACGCGATCAGTAGACCCATCGTTGCAAGGCCGACAAAGACGCAAGCAATCAACATAAGCTGCGCCAATCGTGGTGCCGAACCACCACCGCCTTCGGTCATCTCCGCGACAAACAAGAGCGCACCGATTACAATGCCAACCAACGTGGCGAGACCCCAACCGTAAAGACTCTTCCCGGAAGACGATGCACTGACTCCAATTCGTTGCGCCTCCTCAGGAACAATGGCGGTAAGCAGAGCACGCAGTGGCACAAAGAGCAGAAGGTCTCCGACCAGGACAGTTAGCAGATGAGTGGTTGTCTTCCCGATGAATTGTTCCGGATACACAACAAGCAGGAGCACAGAGACAAGAGAGATGACAGTAGCGCGCGTCCAAGAACCGGGCATTTTCCCGGCGTCTGGCTTCACTGAACGGCGAACAAGCGCACCCACGGCGACCGTGATCGTTGCCACGCAAGCCAACACGATCAGCAATTCAATGCGTGACGCAGCCTGCATCCATGCGGAAGTGTGGCGCGCCATGGCAACGGCATCGGCTACCAGCGTGATCAAGATTGAAAGAACGACAGCCATTTGCGCACGGGCAAGGTAGAGGCGCTGGGCCGAGGACGGAGGATGCGTTCGATACGGTCGAAATGCGCGTACGAGCGAAAGCAGGGCGATCAGCATTCCGATGATAACGCCGAACGATCCGACAGCATCGTACGGATCGACCCCAAAAGGAATTACGTCCCGCAGCGCAGGATCGTGCTTCATGAACATGAAAGACCAGTAAAAGAGAGCGGCAAGACCGACAATGATAAGGGAGTTACGCTTTTGCGATCTTGGCATCGGTTTTCTTCTTCGCTTTTCTTAATCGTCTGAATGTCAATTGGGTGCTGCCGGCCTAAGCATCGGTTGATTTCGCATCATCGCATGCCGTCTAATCTGAAAAATATGTTTTCTGTCCGGCGGTTCAAAGGGCTTTGTTCAGCAAAGTGGCAGGCGAAAATTTTTTTGCTCGCCATCGCTGCTAATTGGTCTTTCGCATGTGGTCAATCACTGCTTCCATGTGATCAAGATAACGCTCCAGCGCTCGCCTCCCGGCGGCCGTCAAACTATATTCCGTTCTCGGAGTACGGCCTTCGAACGTTTTCGAGCAATGAAGGTAGCCGGCATCTTCGAGTTTGCGCGCGTGCACGCTCAGGTTGCCGTCGGTTGTCTTGACCATATGCTTGAGTTCGTTGAAGGTCAGCGAATCGTTGACTGCCAGCGCGCTGATGATGCCCAGACGCAATCGCTCATGAATCAAGCGATCGATTTCATGCATGCTCTTCGGCACATTTGCGGGCACCGAGCGCAGACGCTTCTCCTCCGTTTGAGCTTTCGCTTGTTCGCGTTTTAATGCTTGTTGCTTAGCCACCGTACTTCCTCGCGATGATGCTGCCAAAAACAATATGCAAGCCGCCAAAGCCTGCCCCCATCAGCCAGTTCCCCCATGCTTCGGGAACAAATAAACCCGCTGCGCCCAATAACATGAAGCAGACTCCCATCACCGGCACGATGCCCACTGAAAACATCCCGCCGGTAACTACGCCCGTGCCGTAAAGCAGCAGCCACATTCCGGGAATCGCCTGCGTCAAGCGCGCTCGAAACAGGACCACCGTCAAGAGCGCGCCGACCACCATCGGCGGCGAAAGACTGAATGCGACTTTGCGACCTGGACCAGAGAGCAAAGGCGTTCCCAGCCGCCGCGCTTTTCGATCCATCAGCCAGCCGGCGATCAAAAGCGAAATGATTGCTTCCGCGAGCCATGTTCCGAGCCAGCCTCTCGCCGTCGGTTGATGCGCCGCGATATAAGTTGCGACCAGCGCCGTCACCCCGATCAGCACCTGTCCCCAGCCGGGCACAGCAGTAAAAGCCGAAGCTCGCTCCATGGTTTCGCGGATGTAGCGGAGATTATCAATCGCGCGATCGTGCAGCGCCGGCGGGTCTTCACTGGGCGTCTGGGCAAGCCTAACAGTCATCAAGAACTGACTCTAAATCACTCTGGTCTGTTATGTCAAGTACTTTGTATGGCAAAGACAGGTTAGATCGGAGGACTGTCGCCGGCGTCGAAGGTTTCGATTAGTCTTTGCCAATCGGACTCTGGCCGGCTCTGCAGAATGCGTACGCACCGGTTCCAACGCAAAATTGCGTCGTCATTTCCGTGCGGCCTGATCGCTTCCGCCTTTTCAAAGTAGGCGAGGGCTTTCTCGAACAATGGCGCGACCGTATACGGCGAACGCCCGGCGGCCAGTTGAGCTTTCGCTTGCCGCTCATGAAGAATCCCGGCGTAGTAAAAGCGCTCGTATTGGTCGTCGAGAGCCCGAGCAACCGAAATGCTGTTTGATTCTCAGCATCAGCAGCCAGAATGTCGCGGCAAATCGACTCGGCTTCGCCCGGCTCGTTTAGATTGCGATACAGCTCTGCTTTCGAGATCGCTTCGGGAATACCCTCCCTCGAGATAGGTTTTAGGTGAAGATCCATGTCAGTCTTTTCTCAAGGATCAGACTTCGACTTCAATGTCCGAACCCTCGACTCGCACACTGTAACAGGCTACCGATTCCGGAGCAGGTGGTCCGAGCACCTGGCCGGTCGTGACATCGAACACTGCGCCGTGCCAGGGGCAAGTGACCTCGATACCTTCGACTTCTCCTTCGCACAGCGGACCACCCACGTGCGTGCACGTGTTATCGATGGCGTGAAACGAACCTGCAACGTTGAAGAGTGCAATCTCTTTACCGTTGACCTCGACCATTCGGGCCGTGCCGACCGGGACCTCCTCAATCCTGGCAACTTTGACAAACTTTGGCATGCTCTGTCTTTGCTAAAGAGTGTTCTACTTCAGCGGAATCGCCGGCAAACGCTTAAGCGTGCGACTTGCGGGATCGATGGTGATCCCAACCGATTCCAACGCCGTAACTCCCAGGATGGGTTCGACACCATCGGGACCGAAGATCACACGGCCCGCCGTTATCTCTCCCATAAACGCGATCTCGACGAGCCCAAACGAATACTCTTCGACTCGCCCGTTCGCCAGTTCGTAAGCTGTCCTGCCAACCTCTCGCACGCCGATTTTCTTTAGCTCTGAGGCTGAGGCAAGACAATCTGTGGCACCAGCGTCAACGAGAAAGTCGGCCTCGTAGCTTCCGTTCGAGGCGTCAAAACCTTTCAAAGCAACCGTGACGTGAGTAAGTCCCATGGAACGAGATTACCAACAGCTATGCGGGTGGACAAGCAGCCCGATGTGATCAACTTCATTTCTCGCCAGACAGTTTTCGCAAGAACCAACGCACGGGATCGTAGAAATCATCTACAACTCGCTCTTTGAGCGGAATGATTGCATTGTCGGTGATGTGTATATCTTCGGGGCAAACTTCCGTGCAGCATTTAGTGATGTTGCAGTAGCCGATACCGAGCTCCTCTTTCAGCAGCTCGGTTCGATTCAAACCGTCAAGCGGATGCATTTCAAGCCCCGCCACGCGCACAAAGAATCGCGGCCCGCCGAACTGTTCCTTCTTGTCGTGATCGCGCAGCACGTGGCAAACGTTTTGGCACAGAAAGCATTCGATGCACTTGCGAAACTCCTGCACGCGATCGACTTCGCGCTGATCCATCTTCCATTCCACGTCCGGCTTGGGTGTGAACGGCGGAATCTTTTTGTTGACGCGGTAATTCCAGGAGACGTCGGTAACGAGATCCTTCAGCACTGGAAAACTCTTCATCGGTTGGACTGTAATCGATTCGTCAAGCGGCAGAGCATCGAGACGCGTTTTGCAAGTCAGACGCGGCCGCCCATTGACTTCCGCTGAGCACGAGCCACATTTGCCGGCTTTGCAGTTCCAGCGCACAGCCAGGTCGGGCGCGTCGTGCGCCTGAATGTAATGCAGCGCATCGAGTACAACCATGCCTGGGGCAATCGGCACTTTGTATTCGATAAGTTCGCCGCTGTTACTGTCGCCGCGAAAGATTTTGAATGTTGCGTCAGGCATAAGCGAACCGTGGTGATTTATTTCTTTTCTTCCAAGATCGCGCGAAGATCTGAAGGCATCTCCGCGATCGGCGCGTGCCTCAACCTCATCGCATCCCCATCCCGCAAGATAATATTGTTCAGCTTGCTCCACTGTTTGTCGTATTGCGGAAAATCGATCCGGCTGTGCGCGCCGCGGCTCTCTTTGCGTTCCAGAGCGCTCAACGCCACAGCCTCCGAAACAGTCAGCAGAGATTTCAGATCGCGAGCGAGGTGCCAACCCGGATTGAACAGCCGCGAACCGTCAACGTGAACTCTGCCGGCACGGTCTTTCAGCCCTTGGATTTCAGAGAGACCCTGTTTGAGATCCTCTTCACTGCGAAAGATGCCCACGTAGTTCTGCATCGTTTCCTGCAAGTCGCGATGCACATCGTAAGGGCTGTCGCC
>WNGL01005717.1_pt1 | contig 14742 bp, 16 predicted proteins | sample 5400591 | NCBI WGS metagenome assembly WNGL01 (sample SAMN13153377, study PRJNA577476) | soil metagenome | isolation source: 80 cm soil or saprolite under Garry oak tree replicate 1 | place: USA:California | collected 2016-06-15
GCCTGGGGCATGAGGCTCAACATCCCCGCGGGCACCGCCGTGCGCTTCGAGCCCGGTGACGAGAAGATCGTGACGCTCGTGGAGCTGGCCGGCGCGCGAGAGGTGCACGGCCTGAACGCGCTCGCCGACGGCAAGGTGGACGACGCGCGTCGGGAGGCCGCGGTGAAGAAGGCCGCCCAGGCCGGATTCCAGGGAGCGTGACGACATGAGCCTGAGGCTGCCCCGGCGTCAGTACGCCGATCTCTTCGGCCCCACCGTCGGCGACCGGGTGCGGCTGGCCGACACCGAGCTCCTCATCGAGATCGAGCGCGACTTCACCGTCTACGGCGACGAGGTCAAGTTCGGGGGCGGCAAGGTGATTCGCGACGGCATGGGCCAGTCCGCCCGCGCCACCGCGGGCGAGGGCGTGCTCGACCTCGTCATCACCAACGCCGTCGTGCTCGATCACTGGGGCGTCGTCAAGGGCGATATCGGCGTGCGCGGCGGCCGCATCGTCGGCGTGGGCAAGGCGGGGAACCCGGACATCCAGGCGGGCGTCACTCCGGGGATGACCGTGGGAGCCTCCACCGAGGTCATCGCGGGCGAGGGACGCATCGTCACGGCGGGCGGCATCGATTCGCACATCCACTTCATCTGCCCGCAACTCGTCGAGGAGGCCCTCTCGGCGGGCATGACCACGCTGATCGGGGGCGGCACCGGCCCCGCCACCGGCACCAATGCCACGACGTGCTCGGCGGGGGCGTGGAACATCCACCGCATGCTCGAGGCCGCGGACGGCCTTCCCATCAACCTGGGCTTTCTCGGCAAGGGCAACGCCTCTCGGCCCGACCCCCTGCGCGAGCAGGTGGCGGCCGGCGCCATTGGCCTCAAGCTCCACGAGGACTGGGGAACGACCCCGGCGGCCATCGACGCCTGCCTCTCCGTGGCCGAGGAGATGGACGTGCAGGTGGCCATCCACACGGACACGCTGAACGAGGCGGGCTTCGTCGAGGATTCCATCAGGGCCTTCAAGAACCGAACCATCCACACGTATCACACGGAGGGCGCGGGGGGCGGGCACGCCCCCGACATCATCCGCGTGTGCGGCGAGGCCAACTGCCTGCCCTCATCCACCAATCCCACCATGCCGTTCACCGTGAACACCATGGATGAGCATCTCGACATGCTCATGGTCTGCCACCATCTGAATCCGAAGATTCCCGAGGACCTCGCCTTCGCGGAGTCGCGCATCCGCGCCGAGACGATCGCGGCGGAGGACGTGCTGCACGACCTGGGCGCCATCAGCATGCTCTCCTCGGACTCGCAGGCCATGGGGCGCATTGCGGAGGTGATCACGCGCACCTGGCAGACGGCGGACAAGATGAAGCGCCAGCGCGGCGCCCTTCCGGGCGACGGGCGCCACGACAATGCCCGCGCCAGGCGCTATGTCGCCAAGTACACGATCAATCCCGCCATCTCCCACGGTATCGCCCACGAGGTCGGATCCATCGAGGCGGGCAAGCTCGCGGATCTCGTGATCTGGAAGCCCGCCTTCTTCGGGGTGAAGCCGGAGCTCGTGCTGAAGAGCGGCCTCATCGTCACCGCGGCCATGGGCGACCCGAACGCGTCCATCCCCACGCCCCAGCCCGTCCGCTACCGGCCCATGTTCGCCTCCTACGGCGGAGCCGTGTACTCGACGTCGATGACCTTCGTATCGAAGGCCGCGCTCGATGACGGCGTGCCCGCGCGTCTCGGCCTGCGCAAGATGGTCTCCGCGGCGAAGGGTTGCCGCGGGCTGACCAAGGCCCAGATGGTCAACAACTCGTATTGCCCGCGCATGGAAGTGGACGCGGAGACCTACGAGGTGCGCGCCGACGGCCAGCTCCTGACGTGCGAGCCCGCGCGGGTGCTTCCCATGACCCAGCGCTACTATCTCTTCTAGCCGATGGGGGCGATCGCGCTCAAGTCGCTGACCCTCGGGTCGGCCGGCCTCTTCGCCCTCTGGGCCTTGTACGTGTCGCTCGTGGAGCACCCGGCTCGGCTACGCACAGGGGTCGCGTCGGGGGTGGCCGAGTTCCGCGAGAGCTATCGCCGGGCCGCGCCGGGGCAGGCGGGGGCGGCGGCGATCTCCCTCGTCTCCGGCGTCATCGTCTGGTTGCTGACCTCGGAGTGGGTCTGGGCCGTGAGCGGCGTGACGGTCGGGCTGGCCATCCCGTTCACGCTGCTCGTGATCTTGCCCACCAACCGTCAGCTCCTCCGCGGAGCACCGTCCGAGTCCGACGCGGCCACGCTGCTGACTCGGTGGGGCCATCTCCACTGGGTGCGAAGCCTTCTCGGGCTCGCCGCGCTCCTTCTCCTCTGCTCACGAGTGCGGTTCGTCTAGGGCCGGGCGACCGTGCTCCTGATCACGGAGACACACGTGCACGTGGATGGGCCGACCCTGGCGGGGAAGCAGCGCGACACGCTCTGCCTGACCTGGGAGGAGCGGCGCTGGACGCGCAAGCGCGTGACCACCACGGACGGCAGAGAGGTCGCTCTCGCGCTGCCCACGGGGAGCCTGCTCCATCCGGGGGACATCGTGGCCGTCGAGGCGGAGTGGTACCTCGAGATCGAGGGCAAATCCGAGCCCGTGCTCGCCGTGACGCCAAGGGATAGGAACGAGGCCATCCGCATCGCCTTCGACGTCGGCAACCGGCATTTCCCGCTCGCCATCGCGGGCGACGATCTTCTCGTGCCCGACGACACCGCGATGACCCAGCTCCTGACCCGGCTCGGCGTGGCCTGGAAGCGCTCGGCGGCCCTTTTCGCTCCTCTGGGGGCAGGCCACTCGCACGAGCACGGCCACAGCCCGTTAGACGGCCATAGTCATCCGGATCTGGGGGGGAGCGACGCCGCTCCTCCCCCAGACCCCCCCACCGCGGCACAGCATCCGTGATGAACGATCCGAGGTTGCTTTCGTTGCTGCACTTCGCCGACAGTGCCTTTCCGACGGGGGGCTATGCGCACTCCTTCGGTCTCGAGACCTATTGCCAGCAGGGCCGGGTGAAGGGGCGCGAGGATCTCGAGCGCTTTCTCATGGCGCAGCTCGAAGGCGCGGTCGGGCCGTGCGACGCCACTGCGGCCGTGGGGACGCTCCGTGCGGCCACCCGCGATGATCTCGACGCGTGCCGCGAGATCGACGCCACCCTCGAGGCCATGAAGCCCGTGAAGGAGTTCCGCGAGGGCAGCCGCCAGATGGGGCGCCAGACCCTCCGGGTGGCCGCCGCCCTCACCGGCGATCCGCGGCTCGCGACCTATTCGGCGGATGTCGACAAGGCGCTCGTGCCGGGCCATCACGCCGTCGGCTATGGCTTGACGGCCGCCGCCCTCGGCTGGGAGGCGGAGGCAGCGGCCGCCGCCTATCTCTATTCGACCACGGCGCTTCTCATCGGCGCGGCGCTGCGGCTCCTCTCCATGGGGCAGATGGAGGGGCAGCGCGTCCTGTGGGCGCTCCATCCCGTCATCGCGCGCGTGGCGAATGAGGCGGCCGGACGCGGCTCCCACGAGCTGTGGAGCTTCGCCCCCGGCATCGAGCTGGCCGGCATCCGGCACGCCACCCTCGAGATGAGGCTCTTCCGCTCGTGAGCGGGGACCCAAGGATTCCCCGGCCGCTTCGCATCGGCATCGGCGGGCCCGTAGGCTCGGGCAAGACGGCCCTCGTCGAGTCGCTCTGCCTGCGTTTGCGCGATCGCTACGACGTGGCCGTGATCACCAACGACATCTATACGCAGGAAGACGCGCAGTTCCTGATCCGACGAGGCGCCCTGCCGTCGGAGCGGGTGATGGGCGTGGAGACGGGCGGGTGCCCACACACGGCCATCCGCGAGGACGCCTCCGTCAACCTCGAAGCGGCGCACCAGCTGCTCAGCCGCTTCCCCGCCCTCGAGATGCTCTTCGTGGAGAGCGGGGGCGACAACCTCGCCGCCACCTTCAGCCCGGAGCTCGTGGACGCGACCATCTATGTCATCGACGTGGCGGAAGGGGACAAGATCCCGCGCAAGGGCGGGCCCGGCATCACCCGCTCCGATCTGCTCGTCATCAACAAGATCGACCTCGCGCCCTACGTCGGCGCCGATCTCTCCGTGATGGAGCGGGACTCCAAGCGGATGCGGGGCGATCGACCCTTCATCTTCACCAACCTTCGCGATGGAACCGGCGCCGACCGCGTGGTGGACTGGATTCGCCGCGAGCTCCTCTTCGAGGCCTGAGGCGCCGTCGCCCCCGCGCACGGGGCGCGACGGCTTCCTCGGTCTCGCCTTCGAGCGCCGCGCCGACCGCACGGTCCTGACGGGCCGGCGCTTCACGCTGCCCCTCCAGGCGCTCGAGCCCGTGGACCTCGACGGCACGGGAGCGGCCACGCTGCTTGTCCTGAACCCGACGGGCGGCGTGCTCGGGGGCGATCACCTCGAGACGCGCGTGGAGCTCGGCCCGGGCAGCCACGTGTGTCTCTCGACGCCGAGCGCGACGCGCGTCTATCGCAGCACGGGAGCCGCTTCCGTCCAGCGCGTGGTCTTTCGCGTGGGTGAGGGCGCGCGGCTCGAGTACATGCCGGATCATGTCATTCCCTCGCCGGGGGCCCGCCTCGTGCAGAGCGTGGAGGTCGAGATGGCTCCGGGCGCCTCCGCCGTGCTCTGCGACGCCTGGGCCGTCGGGCGCGCGGCGCGCGGCGAAGCGTGGCGCTTCGATCTGCTCGACACCGGCACGATCGTGCGCGACTCGGAGGGTCTGCTCTTCAAGGACCGGCTGATCCTTGGCGGGGCCCAGGGATGGGGTGGGCTCGGTGCCGCCGAAGGCATGGCCTACGTCGCCACGGTCGCCTGTCTCTCGCCAATGCATGCGCGCCTCGATGACCTCGCGTCGAGCCTGTCGACGTTGCTCGAAGGGACTGGGCTCGAGGCGAGAGCGGGAGTGACCATGCTCGCCCGGGGCGGAGTGGTCGTTCGTCTCCTCGCTCGCTCGGCTCCTGGGCTTCAGCGAGCCATCGATGTCGCCTGGACGGGCTGCCGGAGCGGCCTCTGGAGCCTTGGTCCGCTCGCCCTGCGCAAGATGTAGGATCGCCACTCCGCGGGCAGGTGAGCGCGAAACGTGCGCGCCTTCTGGCCGATCGGGCGTCCGTCATGTATCTTGGCCGCATCGTGGAGGAGAGGCCGATGCTAAAGGTCACGAGCGGCGACCACTTCGCCGCCTGCCATCTGGCATGAGCGGCGCGCCCGAACCCGCGCCCAAGCCTGAGACAATCGCTCGGTACGTCGACGAGGTCGCTCCTCTCCTCGGCCTGACCATTCCCGCGGAGTGCCGCGACGGGGTGGCGCGCAATCTGGCCATCCTCTTTGCCGCGGGCGCCCTCGTCCGTGACTTTCCCGTGGGCGGCGCCGAGACGGCGCCGGTATTCGAGCCGTGACCCGTCTCGACGCCATCGGCATGGCTGAGGAGGTCCGTGGCCGCCGCGTGACGGCGCGAGACCTCGTGGCCGCCACCCTCGAGCGCATACGCGCGCGGGACGGGGAGCTGAACTGCTTCACGGCCGTCGTCGCCGAGGGCGCGCTGCGCGAGGCCGAGGCCGTGGACGCCGACATCGGAGCGGGTAAGGTGGTGGGTCCGCTCGCGGGAGTTCCTTTCGCGGTCAAGAATCTCTTCGACGTCGCGGGGCTGACCACGCTGGCGGGATCCCGGATCAATGCCGAGCGCCCGCGGGCGGCCAAGGACGCGACCGTGGTCGCCCGGCTGCGCGGGGCGGGCGCCGTTCTCGTGGGCGCGCTGAACATGGACGAGTACGCTTTCGGCTTCACCACCGAGAACACGCACTATGGACCGACGCACAATCCCCACGATCCCGCCAGAGTGGCGGGTGGGTCGTCGGGCGGATCGGGCGCCGCGGTGGGGGCGGGGCTCGTTCCCTTCGCCCTGGGATCGGACACGAATGGCTCGATCCGCGTCCCCGCCGCGCTCTGCGGCATCTTCGGGCTCAAGCCCACCTATGGGCGACTGTCCAGGGCCGGCACCGCCCTCTTCGGCATCAGCTTCGACCATGTGGGTCCGCTCGCGACCTCCGCGCGCGATCTGGCCGTCGCCTACGACGTGATGCAGGGGCCGGATGCCGCCGATCCCGTGTGCGCGGGGCGCAACGGGGAGCCGTGTCTTCCGCGACTCGCGGACGGAACCGGCGGACTTCGCCTCGCCGTCGCGGACGGTCACTTCGCGGCGGGAGGCGAGCCCGAGGCGTTTGCCGCCGTGGAGCGGGTCGCCAAGGCCCTCGGAGCCACGCGGCGCGTGACCGTGCCCGAGGCCCATCGGGCGCGGGCGGCGGCCATGATCATCACGGCTTCCGAGGGCGCCAGCCTTCACCTGGACGACCTCAAGCGCCGGCCCATGGACTTCGATCCCTTGACGCGTGACCGCTTTCTCGCCGGCGCGCTCGTGCCGGGAGCGCTTTATGTCCAGGCCCAGCGCTTCCGGGCCTGGTATCGGGAGCGCGTGCGCGAGATCTTCCAGTCGGTGGACGTGCTACTGACCCCGACGACGCCATGCCCGGCGCCCAAGATAGGCCAGGAGACCATGACCCTCGCGGGAGTGACGGTGCCGACGAGACCGAACCTCGGGCTCTACACCCAGCCGCTGTCCTTCATCGGGCTGCCCGTGATCTCCGTGCCCGTGGCCGACGCTGGGCCGCTTCCCCTGGGCGTCCAGCTGGTGGCCGCGCCGTGGAACGAGGCCGCGCTGTTCCGTGTCGCGGCCGCCCTGGAGCGCGAAGGCGTGGTGGCTGCCCGCATCGCCGGATGATCGGCGTCTCGGGAGACGCTCATCGAGGGAGACTCCCGGCAAAGGAGACCGAACGGTGGAGATCAATCTGCCCGACGTCATCGTCGAGGTGACGGCGGCCTTCCATCGCTACGAGAAGGCGCTGAACGCCAACGACATCGAAGTCCTGGACTCCTGCTTCTGGCGTGATCCGCGAGTCATCCGCTATTCCTTGACGGACAACGCCTATGGCTTCGAGGCCGTCCATGCATCGCGCCTGGCGCGCCCCAAGAGCGATCTGAGGCGCCAGCTCAAGAACACCGTCATCACCACGTTCGGCCGCGACGTCGCGACGGCCAATACCGAGTTCCAGCGCCTCGAGTCCGGTCGACAGGGGCGCCAGAGCCAGACGTGGGCTCGCACCCCTGAAGGGTGGCGCGTGGTGAGCGCTCACGTCTCGTTCATGCCCACATCGTAGGCAGAGAGATTGCCCACGGCTTGCTCACGATAGCGGCGCGTTTGCTTATCTCGTGGGCAATCCAGCGTCACTGATTTTCCCCGCCTCGCTGAACCTGTTGATTTGCTTGGAGCCAAGTCGAGGCACAGGCCTTGCTCTGCTCAGGTCGGGCGATTCGTCCCCAAATCGAGCGCCGACCCCGAACGGGGGAGGGAGACACACCGATGGAGGCAAAATCCGAGAACACCGAGGCTGTGATCGATCGCCTCGTCGAGCGCTCGGTCCGGCACGCGGTCTTCGGGGACCGCCGCGACTTCCTCAAGGTCGTCGGCGCGCGAGCGGCCGCCGCCGCCCTCGCGGACGTCTTCCCACTCCAGGCCGCCAAGGCGCTGGCCCAGGCCAAGCTCGGGACGCCCGAGAAGAAAGATCTCAAGATCGGGTTCATCCCCATCACGTGCGCGACGCCGATCATCATGGCCGAGCCCATGGGCTTCTACAAGAAGTACGGCCTCAATGCCCAGGTGGTGAAGGCCTCGAGCTGGGCCATGATCCGCGACCTCTCCATCAACAAGGAGAGCGACGCCACCCACATGCTGTCGCCCATGCCGCTGGCCATCAGCATGGGCATCGGATCGCAGGAAGTGCCTTACGTGATGCCCGCCGTCGAGAACATCAACGGCCAGGCGATCACCCTGGCCAACAAGCACAAGGGCGTGAAGAGCGCCGCCGACTTCAAGGGCTTCAAGTTCGGGGTGCCCTTCGACTACTCGATGCACAACTTCCTGCTCCGCTACGTGGTCGCGGAGGCCGGCCTCGATCCCGACAAGGACATCCAGATCCGCGCGGTGCCGCCGCCCGAGATGGTGGCCAACCTGCGGGCGGGCAACCTCGACGGCTACCTCGGCCCCGACCCATTCAACCAGCGCGCCGTGTACGAGAACGAGGGCTTCATCTGGATGCTCTCCAAGGACATCTGGCCGGGGCATCCCTGCTGCGCCTTCGCCGCGCGCAAGGACTTCGCGGAGAGCTCGCCCAACTCGTTCGGCGCCCTCTTCCGGGCCATCGTCGATGCCACGCAGTACGCCCACGACAAGAAGAACCGCAAGGACATCGCGGCGGCCATCGCCCCCCGCAATTACCTCAACCAGCCTGTCGAAGTGGTGGAGGCGGTGCTCACGGGCCAGTTCGACAACGGCCTCGGCCAGAAGATGAACGTGCCGGACCGGGTGGACTTCGACCCCTTCCCGTACCACTCCATGGCCATCTGGATCCTCACCCAGATGAAGCGGTGGGGCTACGTCAAGGGCGATCTCGACTACGCCAAGGTCGCCGGGCAGGTCTTCGCGGCCGACCAGTGTCGCGAGGTCATGAAGTCGCTCGGCTACAAGGCGCCCGACAAGAACTCGGTGACCCACGCCTTCCTGCTCGGCAAGCAGAAGACCTTCGATCCCGCGAAGCCCGCCGAGTACCTGAGCGGCTTCGCCATCAAGCGGGCCTGATGGCCATGACGGCGGCGCGGCGCGAGCGCGTGAGGACGGTGGTATACAGCCTCGTGCTCCTCGTCGTCTGCCTCGGCGCCTGGCAGGCTCTGGCGGGCGCGGGCGGGAAAGGAAGCAAGGGGTCGGGCATTCCCGGGCCGATGGCCGTCGCCCAGACGTCATGGCACATGCTCGCCGATCCTTTCTATGACCGCGGGCCCAACGACAAGGGCTTCGGCCTCCAGCTCGCCTATAGCCTGGGCCGGCTCGTCATGGGCTATCTCGCCGCCTCCGTGGTGGCGATCATGCTCGGGGTGGCCCTGGGGTCCTCGCCCGCGCTCTTCAAGGCGGCCAATCCCTTCATCCAGATCCTCAAGCCGGTCTCGCCGCTCGCCTGGATGCCGCTCTTCCTCTACACGATCAAGAACGCGGGGCAGGCGGCCGTGCTCGTAATCTTCATGTCCTCGCTGTGGCCGACCATGGCCAACACCGCCTTCGGGGTGGCGAGCATCAAGAAGGACTATCTCAACGTGTCGCGGCTCCTCCAGCTCTCCTGGCCCCGGCGCTTCTTCCAGGTCATCCTGCCCGCCGCCGCCCCCGCCATCCTGGCCGGGCTGCGCATTTCGATCGGAAGCGCCTGGGTCGCCATCGTGGCCGCCGAGATGCTGATCGGGGGCACGGGGGTGGGCTACTTCGTGTGGAACGAGTGGAACAATCTCGCGCTGAACAGCGTCATCTTCGCCATCCTCGCCATCGGGCTCGTGGGCGTGCTCCTCGATTTCGGGCTGGGCCGCGTGGCCAAGCTGGTCGCCTACACGGAATAGACGCGCCGGATGGCTTTTCTCGAGATCGATCACGCCACCAAGTTCTTCCCCGATCCCGACGGGCGGGGACAGCTCTGCGTCTTCCGCGACGTCGCCTTCGGGGTCGAGCGGGGTGAGTTCGTGACCATGGTCGGCCATTCCGGCTGCGGCAAGAGCACGCTCCTGAACATCATCGCAGGGCTGGAGACGGCCTCCCTGGGCGGGGTGGTGCTGGAGGGCCGGGAGATCAGCGGCCCCGGGATGGACCGCATGGTCGTCTTCCAGAACTTCTCGCTCATGCCCTGGATGACGGTGACCCAGAACGTGCGACTGGCCGTGCGCTCCGCGTATCCTTCGTGGCCGTCGCGCAAGATCGAGCAATGGGTGGAGCGCTACGTGGAGATGGTCGGCCTCACGGGGGCCGAGAACAAGCGGCCGTCCGCCCTCTCAGGGGGCATGAAGCAGCGCGTGGGCCTGGCCCGGGCTTTCGCCACCGAGCCCAAGGTGCTCCTCCTCGACGAGCCCTTCGCTCAGATCGACGCCCTCACCCGCGGGGTCATCCAGGAGGAGCTGGTGCGGATGTGGACGGCCTCGCGGAACACCGTGTTCATGGTCACCCACGATGTCGACGAGGCCATCCTCCTCTCCGACCGCATCGCCCTCATGACCAACGGCCCCGACGCGCGCCTTGCCGAGATCGTGGAAGTCAAGATCCCGCGGCCGCGCTTCCGCTCGAGCATCATCGACGATCCCGAGTACGCGCGCCTGCGCAGCCACATCATCCATTTTCTCGTGGAGCGCTCACGCCACCTCCAGGAGCAGGCTCTCGCCGATGCTCAGGCAGAGGGGAGTCGCGCCGCGGGAGAGCTCATCCCCACACGCTAAAGGAGACACACCATGGACCGAGCAGCGGCGCTCCAGAAGATCCGGCAGGCCCGAGAGGCCCAGGGCCTCTCCTACGACGACCTCGGCAAGGCCATCGGGACCAAGGACACCATGTACATCGCAGCGGCCCTCCACGGGCAGCACCGGCTGAATGCCGAGGAGGCCAAGAAGCTCGCGCAGGCTCTCGGGATCGACGCGGAGACGGCGATGGCGACGACCTCCATGCCGCTGCGCACCGACTTCCCGCTCACCACGGATCCCTTCAAGTACCGGCTCATGGAGCTGGTGGGAGTGTACGGCGACGCCCTGCGCGAGCGCTCGAACGAGCTGTGGGGTGATGGCATCCTCTCGGCCATCGACTGCAAGGTGACGCTGGAGAAGAAGGGTGACCGCGGCGTGATCACGATCGACGCGAAGTTCCTGCACTACAAGGAGTTCTAGCGCAGACGGCGAGGCTCGATCTCACGAGCCTCGCGACGTGAGACTGCTTCAACGGGGAGGCGGCTCGGAAAGGACCCAAGATGGATGGCCGAGCTGATGCGGAGGAGTTCGATCGGCTATTGAGCACCGTTCTCCCGATCGTCGTGCGTGATTCCGCGGCGGCGGAGAGCGGTCGGCTGTACCGGAGCGTGATGGCCAGAGTGGAGACCCCGCTCCTGCGCCATGCCCTGGAGCTATCGGCGGGCAACCAGCTCAAGGCCGCTCGCCTGCTCGGGATCAACCGCAACACGCTGCGCAAGCGTCTCCGGCTGCTCGGGCTCTTGCCGGTGGCCCGTGGGAACGGCAGCAACGGAGCCAAGTCGGCCTGACCGCCGTCGCGCGCCGTCGTGTTCCACGGTAGACTCGCTGACCGTGCCTGTCCGCGCGCGGTCGCTCCTGCTTGCCTGCCTCCTCGCCGTGTGCGCTCCCGCCGCCTGCGCGAAGGTCGGCACTGAGCCCGTGCCCGGACAGCCCCCCCATCACGTCGAGGGCGGCTTCCGCAACACCAACCCGGCCTTCGAGCGACCGTCCGGCGCCGCGCGCTTCGCCTTCATCTGGAAACGGGCCTGGGCCGAGGCCAGGACGATTGAGGTGCTGCGGGAGGCCAATGACGGCGCCGCCCTGCGCGCCAATGGCTCCGAGCCCACGGTGACGTGGATCGGGCACGCGACGGTGCTCCTGCAGCTCGACGGGGTCAACCTGCTCACGGATCCCCACTGGGGCCCGCGGGCGAGCCCGGTCTCCTTCGCGGGGCCGAAGCGCCTGCAGGCCCCCGGCCTCGCTTTCGAGGACCTTCCGCCCATCCACGTGGTCCTCCTGTCTCACGACCACTTCGATCATCTCGACCTCGGCACCGTCAAGCGGCTCGCCGCCGAACGCGACCCGGTCTTCCTGGTGCCCCTCGGTCTCAAGCGCTGGCTCGAGGGAGAGGGGATCACGCGCGTGGTCGAGCTCGACTGGTGGCAGGAATTCGAGTACCGCGGGCTCCGCATCGTGTGCACGCCCGCGCAGCATTTCTCCCAGCGGAGCCCGTGGGATTCGAACACTCGGCTCTGGGCCTCGTGGGTCGTGGCGGGAGCAGCACGTCGCGTCTATTTCAGCGGGGACACGGGCTACTTCGACGGCTTCCGCGAGATCGGCGAGCGCCTGGGTCCCTTCGATCTCGTGGCCGTTCAAATCGGCGCCTACATGCCGCCCGCCATCATGCGCTTCGTGCACCTGACGCCCGAACAGGCGGTGGCGGCCTTCCAGGACCTCCGGGGTCGGACTCTGCTCGGCATCCACTGGGGCACCTTCGATCTCGCGGACGAGCCGCTCGACGAGCCGCCCGCGCGCATGCTCGCCGAGGCCGCTCGTCGCGCGGTGCCGCCCGAGCGCGCCTGGATCCTGAAGCTGGGGGAGATACGCCGCTGGTAAGATAACGGCGACATGGCGAGCCGCGTGCTCATCGTCGAGGACGAGCGGGACATCCGCGACCTCGTCCTCTTCCACCTGGAGCGCGAGGGCTTCCAGGTCTCGAGCGCGAGCAGCGGCGAGGAAGCGCTGCGCCAGGTCCGCCACGCCAGCCCGGACCTCGTGCTCCTGGATCTCATGCTGCCCGCCATGGGCGGGCTCGAGGTATGCCGCAAGCTCCGCCAGGATCCCGCCACCGTCGCCCTGCCCATCGTGATGCTCACGGCGAAGGGCGATGAGGTCGATCGCGTGCTCGGGCTCGAGCTGGGCGCCGACGACTACATCGTCAAGCCCTTCTCTCCCAAGGAGCTCCTCGCGCGCGTGCGCGCCGTCCTTCGCCGAGCCAAGCCCGCTCCCGGCGCCGCCGCCATCGCCATGGGCGCCCTCGCCATCGACCCCGGCACGCGCACGGTGACGGTGCAGGGCGCCCCCCTGACCCTGACCCACAAGGAGTTCGAGCTGCTGAGCGCGCTCGCCGATGCCCAGGGGCGGGTGCTCTCGCGCGAGTTCCTCCTCGACCGCGTGTGGGGCTACTCGCGCGCGGGCGAGATCGAGTCGCGGACGGTGGACGTGCACGTCCGCCGGCTGCGGGTCAAGCTGGGACCGGAGGGGCACCGCATCCTCACCGTCAAGAGCGTCGGATACCGGCTGGACCCGGAGAGCTGATGCTCGGCCGGATTGTTCACGCTCTTCGCAGGCGCATCGCCCTCAAGCTCACCCTGACCCTCGTGGGCTTCGTGGCGGTGAGCATGATGCTCGCGGGCCTCTATCTTTCCCGGGGCCTCGAGCGCGTGGCCATCGAGTCCATCGAGGCGCGGCTCGGAACCGGAGCCCGGGTGCTCGAGGACGAGGCGCGGGCGGGCCTCCGGGCCGGTGGTGAGGCGAGGAGCCTTCAGACGTTCGCCGAGCGGGCGGCCCGGCGCACGAACTCGCGGGTCACCCTCATCGCCCCCGACGGTCGGGTGCTCGCCGACTCCGAGCGGCGCCCGGCAGATGTGGCCGAGATGGAAAATCACGCGGCGCGACCCGAGGTCCGCACCGCGCTCAACGGAAGCGCCGGTCGGGATGTGCGGCGCTCGGGCACGCTGGGGACACCCCTCATCTACGTGGCGGTGCCCGTGTCGGAGTCCGGCCGGGTGGTGGGGGCTCTGCGGCTCGCCGCGCCGCTCGAGGCGGCCACCCCCGCCTACGAATCGCTCCGCGGCGTCATGCTGGCGGGGGGCGCGGTCGCCCTCGTCGTGGCGCTCGGCATCGGGCTCTTCGTGGCAGGAAGGGTGACGCGCCCCGTGGTCGAGATGGAAGACGTGGCGCGCCAGATGAGCGAGGGCAATTTCCGGGTGCGCGCCTCCGTGCGTTCCCCCGACGAGATCGGCACGCTCGGCCGCTCCCTCAACGTCATGGCGGGGCGCCTCCGCGAGAAGATCGACGATCTCGAGCGCGAGCAGGCCAAGGCCACCGCCATCCTCGACGCCATGGTCGAGGGGGTCATCGCCACCGACGGCCACGACCACATCATCCTGCTGAACGAGGGGGCCCGCGGCATCTTCGGCCTGGGCCAGACCCGCGTGGAGCGCCGGCCTCTCCTCGAGGTGATCCGCAACGTGGACCTGCACGGCCTCCTCAGCGAGAGCCGGGCCGCGGCCGACGGCGAGGTGGTGAGCCGGGAGATCAAACTGCCCGACCCCCCGGAGCGCGTCCTGCAGGTGCATGCCGTCCCCCTCCGCTTCACGGGCGACGAGCCCGGGGTGGTCATCATCCTCCACGACATCACGGAGCTCCGCCGTCTCGAGCAGGTGCGCACGGAGTTCGTGGCCAACGTCTCCCACGAGCTCCGCACCCCGCTCACCGCCATCCAAGGCTACCTCGAGACCCTCCTGGACGGCGCCCTCGAGGAGCCCCAGCATGCGCGGAAGTTCCTCGAGATCGTCTTCCGCCACACCGAGCGGCTGGGCCGGCTCACGGACGACCTGACCGACCTCTCCAACATCGAGCTCGGCCGGATCTCCCTGCGCATCGAGCCGACCGACCTCACCGAGGTGACGGAGTCGGCCCTGGCCATCATCCAGCCACGCGCAGGGTCGGGCCGCGTGACGGTGAAGGCGAGTCTCCCCGCGGACATGCCCGAGGTCCTGGCCGATCGGGACCGCCTCGCCCAGATCCTCATCAACCTCGTGGACAATGCCGTCAAGTACACGCCGGCGGGAGGGCACGTGTGGGTGGAGGCGCAACGGCTCCCGTCGGGAATGGTCGAGGTCGCGGTGCGCGACACGGGGGTCGGGGTGCCGAAGGCCGATCTGCCGAGGCTGACGGAGCGCTTCTACCGGGTCGACAAGGCGCGCTCGCGAGAGCTCGGAGGCACCGGCCTGGGGCTCGCCATCGTCAAGCACCTCGTGCTGGCGCATGGCGGCGATCTCGGCATCGAGAGCGAGCT
>WNGL01005718.1_pt1 | contig 14739 bp, 11 predicted proteins | sample 5400591 | NCBI WGS metagenome assembly WNGL01 (sample SAMN13153377, study PRJNA577476) | soil metagenome | isolation source: 80 cm soil or saprolite under Garry oak tree replicate 1 | place: USA:California | collected 2016-06-15
CACGCCGACAGTCTTCTTTGTGGCGAAGACAATCCGATCCGTCAGGGCGATACATTGCTTTATCGCAAAGCTTCATTGCTTTTTGAAATTGCAACATTGCTCAGCCACCGAGTTAATTTGTTTTATCGCGTCGCAAAACAATATTGGTTTTTCAAAAAGCAATGTGGCTTTGCCGCAAAACGACGTTGCTTTTTCAAGAATCAACATTGCTTCCCGACGAAGACACTTTGTTCCGTCACAATGCAACCTGGTTCGGGGTCCAGGAAACCTTGCTTTATCCCGGAAACACGTTGTTCCATCACGAAAACACTTGCTTCCGCGGCGGAGTCAAGTCGTTTCGAACCGGATCAGGCTGCCTCCGAGATGGATACACCTGTCCCCGGATCGCCGACTTTGGCCGGACCGCCACGCGCACCGCGCGCGGCGACCTGGGCTCTTCCCGCCAGATTCAGCTTGGCCTGAAGCTCAGGTTTTGATTTCGTCGAAAGCGCGGCCCCGGTAGTGACACACTTTCGATAGGAGTCACGACCGGTTTCGATGTGTGCGTTTTTTCCATTTCCGCTGGTAATCGCTGCTCATCGTTTGGCGAACGTCGTGGGCAACGTTTTTCTCTTGATTCTGGAGTTGAGTCCAGAATGTAAGCTTCCATTTAGGTGAGGCGTTGCCATGGCGTTCCTTCCCAGGTTCACCGATAGTCCGGGTGGACGGGAAGGACGTCGAACCGAGCGTCCCCGAATCCAGCGCATGCGGCTTAAGTTGTCGGACATATCTGGTGGACGGACGGCGACAGGGCGTGCCTCAACGCGAGTGGATTCGGGATGCGGTTCTCTCTTCCTGGTCAAAGCGATGAAACCGTCCACTAAAGTAATGCCGGTAGCCGCCGCAGTGACCGCGCTGTCCACCTTGGCGTGTTGTCTACCGCTCAGTCTCACCGCAGCTGTTGGAATCGCGGGTTTGAGTATTGCGATCGAAGCTTTCCGGAATTGGCTCGTTAGTATTTCCCTGGCCTTTCTGGCAATAGGCTTGTTCCAGTTTTATCGCTTCAAGCGAACCTGCCGAAAGAGCAGCCGGAGTGGCATCGTTGCCTTCGTCTTAGCTGCCCTTATCGTGCTGGGCGTTTACCTTTTCCCGCAAACTATTGCGGTGGTTCTCGCGGATTTGTTTCCCTAAAGTTCGAAAGGTTCGACTGATATGAAGCGCAGAATTGCATTCGTGATAGGCGGAGTTCTGATCATCGCAGTTGCCGTGTCCGCATACTTTTTCTTCAACAGTCATAACACGCCAGCGACGCAAGAAGCTCTTTCAGATTTAACCTCCCAGTCGCTGGAATCGTTCAAGGGACAGTTCAATCGTTACTCCGATCGGACTCGCGTCATCTTGTTGCTTTCGCCCACATGACCAACATGTCTGCAGGGGGCCTCTGCAGTCCAAACGATCCTCGAAGAGAATCCTGGCGCAAACGTTCAGGTGTTTGCGGTTTGGGAACCGATATTGCCGACTGACTGGTCCAAGCCGGTAAGCATTGTCCTCAACCGGCTGTCCGACAAGCGGGTCATGCAGTTTTGGGATCAGGATCACGTGCTCGCGACCCAAATCGCGAAGGACGCTCGCGATCCTCAACCGACGCAGCGTTGTTGTGTACGCAATGATCATCTGTGGGATCTTGCCGCTGTGTATCGAGCCGGTGCGAAGTGGGACACGGTAATGCCAACCGCATTCGTGTTCAATGGACCAGTGCTCCACATTAAGGATGATCTCGTCAAGGTGCTAACGTCTAAGGACTAAGCTCGAAGGAGGGCGGAGGGCAATGATGCGAATGAAGTGCCCGAAAACAAGTCGCGCTATATCGGACGGAGATACGCGCGGATAACGCGGTGATGCTACAAATTCACATCAAGGAGAAGATTTAGGATGGCGAACAACTCGAAAATAGAGTGGACTGATGCAACGTGGAATCCTGTTCGCGGGTGCACCAAGGTCAGCCCTGGCTGCGCTCACTGCTATGCCGAGACATTTGCCGAGCGTTTCCGCGGTGTGCCAGGACATCCATACGAGCTCGGATTTGATCTTCGCCTCGTTCCCGGAAAGCTGGCTGAACCTCTAAAATGGCGCTCTGGCAAGATGGTCTTCGTCAATTCCATGAGCGATCTCTTCCACGAAAATGTGCCGGACGATTATATCTGTGCGATAGCTCGGACGATGGTGCGGGCCGACTGGCATACATACCAGGTGCTGACGAAGCGCTCAGAGCGCATGGCGACCCTTCTCGAGACTAAGCTGCGCTTCGCTGCGGAGCAGCCGCATATCTGGTGGGGTGTAAGCGTCGAGAATCGGCGCCATGGCTTGCCGCGAATAGATCATTTGCGATCGGCGCCGGCTCAAATCCGATTCCTCTCCGTAGAACCATTACTTGAAGATCTCGGCGCACTGGATCTGGCCGGTATCCATTGGGTGATCGCCGGGGCGAAAGCGGAAGCGGCGCGTAATGAAGGAGCAATGGGTCCGGCAGTTACGCAATCGTTGCCACCGCCAGGGCGTCGCATTCTTCTTCAAACAGTGGGGCGAAAACCGGCCGCCTCCTCGACGGTCAAACTTACGATGAGTTCCCGGAACGTTCGAGTCGACAAGTGCCAGACCTTGCCACCTTGACCGCGATCAGAGAGGAACTCAGCCGCTTTCACGGCGATGCCTTCCAGTAAATTCCACGATAAGCCGCGAGATCATCGAGATGAGCCCAATCGGAAACAGATAATCGCGAGCTCGCGATTACCGGCTGCCCACAGGACTCATCTCGATGATCTCGCCTTCGATGAGTTCGAGACGGGCTTCTTCACCAAAAATGCCGGCTTCTCCCATCCGGTAGTACTCGTCGACCGTGAACAACTTTTTGGTGACTTCAGTTTCCATAAAACTTCTGAACCAAGAGAATAACGCATCGCAGGTTCTGCCGCACGTAGTCCGTGCAACCGGCGTGCCGCTGCAAATCGTTGATCAACCTAGAAACGGCAGGTACAAACGCGGGCTAAAGCCCGCGACTACATATTGCGACAACCTTTCGGCCAAGCATGTAGTCGCGGGCTAAAGCCCGCGTTCACATCGCCCAGACATGGCCATCTTCAACTGCGGATTTTAGGATCAACGGTGGATAATGCGGCTAATCGGCGGTAATCAAATCGCCAAGTCGCCGATTTCGTGGTCTGAGGCTAACGCCCATTCTCCATCGTGCGACCAGGCGCCACCTTCTGCTTCACACCGCTAGGTTTCTTTCGAGACTTCCCGTGCTGTTTCCGGCGAGGCAGCGAGCAGTTGCAGCAGAGCCTCATAGTTCATCGGCTTCGTGAGGTGGACATCAAAACCCGCGGCCTTACAGCGGCGCCGATCCTCTTCCTTACCCCATCCGGTCAAAGCGATAAGCAGAATGTGCTTGCCCCCGGGTTGCTCGCGGATCATTCGGGCCGCCTCATAGCCATTCAAGTTCGGCATGCCGATATCCAGGAACACGATATCCGGAAGAAACACCGCCGCAGTCTCCACAGCCTCGACGCCGTCACTCGCGGTACGCACTTCATAGCCTTTTAAGCTCAGCAGGAGAGCGAGCGATTCCGCGGAATCCAGATTGTCGTCCGCGACCAGGATTCGCCTGTCCGTGGCTGTCTCTGTTTCAGCGCTGGACGCTGGTTGTTGGCTCTGACCCAACTCAACGGGCTCGGACAGAACGGGCAGCCGGACGACCAATTCGCTCCCCTGGTTAATCCCGGCGCTGTGGGCTTCCACCGTTCCTCCGTGCAGTTCGACCAGACGGGCCACGAGAGTGAGGCCTACACCCAAACCGCCTTGCGCTTGAGTCCGCAGATCCAGTGCCCGATAGAACATTTGGAAAAGCTGGTGCAAACTTTCCGGGGGAATGCCGACGCCGTTGTCCTTGACACGAACCACGACATCGCTTCCCTCAAGGTGAGCATTTAGCGAGAGGCGGCCGCCGGGAGGCGTGTATTTGGCGCTGTTGTTGAGCAGGTTCGTGAAAACCTGCGTCAGGCGAACGAGGTCGCCTTCCAGGTGAACAGGTTGCGGCGGCAGCGACACGATCAGAGTGTGGCATTGTTGATCGATGAGAGGCCGGCTGGCTTCTATAGCTGCACTCACGGCTTCCGATAGCTCCATTTTCTCTTTGCGGAGTTCGAAGCGATTTCGTGAAATGCGGCTCACGTCTAACAGGTCGTCGACAAGACGGCTCAAATGGCTGACCTGGCGATCAATGATATCCCGGCTTCGATCGAAATCCGGTTCGACCGGTCCTTTCAGGCGCATCACATTTACTGCGTTGCGGATTGGCGCCAACGGATTGCGCAATTCGTGTGACAGCGCGGCGAGGAACTCATCCTTGCGATGATCCGCCTGCTTGAGTTGGAATTCCGCATCTTTTTGCATGCTGACGTCGATGATGTGTCCGACAACGCGCCGAGCCCTTCCTGTGTTGTCGCGCACGACGCGGCCGCGGTCCCAAACCCAAACCCACGGTCCCTCTCGATGCTGGACCCGGTATTCCGTATCAAACGCCGGCAGGCTGCTCTCGAGGACATTCCGCATGCCCTCGGACATTCTAGTCAGGTCGTCGGGATGCACACGGTCGAGCCACCATTGAAGGTGAGGCTCGTGCTCGTCGGCAGGGTATCCGAATATTGCAACCAGTCCGGCAGAGCGCCACAACGTATTTGTTTCTATATCCCAATCGTAGAGTCCGCCTCGCATGGCTTCGGTCGCCAGACGAAACCGCTCTTCGCTGGTGCCGAGCGCTGCGGTTCGTTCGGCCACGCGCAATTCCAATTCGCGGTTCAGGTGTTCGAGCTGTTGTGTCTTGCGGTAGAGATCAATAAAAACGCTGACCTTTGCGCGCAAGATTTCCGGAATCACGGGTACCGACACATAGTCCACCGCTCCCAGTTGGTACCCTTTGAGGCGATCCACTTCCGTGAAGTGGATCGCAGAAACGAAGATGATCGCCGTCTTCCGGTACCGTGGATGCTCCCTTATCATGCCCGCCAGTTCAAAACCGTCCAGATCCGGCATGCTCACGTCTACCAGAAGAACAGCCACATCGGTCTTGAGGAGATGTTCCAGCGCTTCCTTTCCCGAACTGGCCCGGATCAGGTTCTCTTCGAGCCCGCTGAGAATCGTTTCATAGCTCATCAGCTTGCCCGGCTGATCATCAACCATCAGGATGTTCACTTTGTCTTTTTCGTTCATAACAGTCTTTTTCTTAACATCGGGCCACGGGAATGTCCCCCTCCCTTTGGGAGAGGGTGGCGCGAAGCGCCGGGTGAGGGCACAGTGCGTCCTACCGATGGAGCCACATTCGCAATGACGATAATAACTGTTCGGTATTGACCGGTTTGGCCAAATAGTCGGAGGCTCCGGCTTCCAGGCACTTCTCACGATCTCCCTTCATCGCTTTTGCGGTGAGAGCGATGATCGGAAGGCGCCGCAATGCGGGGTTCTCCCGAATGACTTGTATTGTCTGATAGCCGTCCATTCCTGGCATCATGATATCCATGAGTACGATGGACACTCCGGGCGTGGACTCGAGCATGTCGATGGCTTCGCGGCCGGTGCTTGCCGTCAACACTTTCATGCCGCGCCGCTCCAGTACGCTGCTCAAGGCGAATATGTTCCGCACGTCATCATCGACCACAAGAACGGGCTTGCCTACCAGATCTTCGTCGGAGCGGTGCAGCCGCTCGATCATACGTTGCTTCTCGATGGGCAGGTCCGTCATCACGCGGTGCAGGAACAATGCTGTCTCATCCAGCAGACGTTCAGGCGATTCGACGCCTTTGACCACGACGCTGCGCGCCATCGTGTGCAGTTGCGCGTCTTCATCCGGAGATAACTCCTTGCCCGTGAAGACGACTACCGGGACGTCACGCATCGCCTCGTCGCCACTGATCCGTTCGAGCACTTCGAAGCCAGACATGTCCGGCAGCCTCAGGTCGAGCACAACGCAGTCGAACTGATTTTCGTGGAGCGATCGCAAGGCTTCAGAACCTGTACCCACCGTCACAATTTCGATATCGTCGTGGCCCAACAGTTCCGTGATGCTCAACCGTTCCCCAGGATCGTCTTCCACGACCAACAGACGCTTGCGGCGCGGCGCGGCGTACTCCTTGATCCGAGACATCGCCGCCTCGAGGCCGCCGGGAGTTGTGGGTTTTGTGACGTACGCAAAAGCGCCGCGTGCCAGACCATGCTGGCGGTCTTCATCAAGAGAGACGATCTGCACGGGGATATGACGCGTTGCAGGATCCTGCTTCAGATAACTGAGCACCGTCCAACCCAGCATGTCGGGCAGGAAAACGTCAAGCGAGACAGCGGCGGGCCGGAACTGGCGCGCCAGGGCCAGGGCATCGGCGCCGCGCATGGCCACGAGGACTTTGAATCCGTCGTCTCTGGCGAGATCGACCAGAATCCTGGCGTAGTGCGGGTCGTCTTCTACGATCAACAACACCGGATCACCTTCCTGTAGGTTGTCGCGGTCGTCGAGCACCGGTTCCACCGGACGTTCCGGAACGCGAACCATCGGCGCCAACTTTTGCTGGACCCGCTCGAATTGCCTTTCTATAAGCCGCCCTACAAAGGATGGGCCCGCATATCTCTGCGGGATATAGAGCGTGAACGTGCTTCCGACACCTGGTGTGCTGCTTAATTGAATTTCCCCGCCAAGCAGATTGGCGAGCTCGCGGCTGATCGCCAGGCCGAGTCCGGTGCCGCCGTACTTGCGGCTCGTGCTCGCGTCGGCCTGCTGAAACGCCTCGAAGATGATCGGCTGTTTTTCCAGCGGAATGCCAATGCCCGAGTCGCACACCTCGAAGGCAACCACCGGTCCGGCCGTCTTCAGGACCGGGTGTTCCGTGCTCCAACCGCTCTGGGCGATGGATACATTGAGCCGGACGCCGCCGTGTTCGGTGAACTTGAACGCGTTCGAAAGCAGGTTCTTGAGCACCTGCTGCAAGCGCTTTACGTCAGTAACGAGGCTGCGGCCAAGAGACGCATCCATCTTTACATCGAAGGAGAGGCTGCGGTTGTCGGCCTCGTGCCGGAAGGTACGTTCGATCATTTCAAACAGGTTTGTGAAGTAGACTTCCTCCGCTTCCACCGTTACCGTACCCGATTCGATTTTCGACAGATCCAGAATGTCACTGATCAAATTCAGAAGATCGGTTCCGGCTCCGTGGATGGTCCGGGCGAACTCGACTTGCTTGCCTGTCAAGTTCCCTTCAGGGTTTTCCGTAAGCTGCTGCCCGAGGATCAGAATGCTGTTCAACGGCGTGCGAAGCTCGTGCGACATGTTCGCCAGGAATTCGGACTTATATTTTGACGTCAGCGCCAGCTCCGCGGCTTTCTCTTCAAGCGCACGCCGCGCCTGCTCGATTTCCTGATTCTTTCGCTCGACCTCGACGTTTTGCTCCGCCAGTTGCTGGGCTTTCTGGGCAAGCTGCTCGTTGGTTTGCTGGAGCTCTCTCTGCTGCGTTTGCAGTTCCCCGGCGAGCTGCTGCGACTGCTTCAGGAGCGCTTCGGTCTGCATGGTGGCTTCGATGCTGTTAAAAACGATACCGACACTGGCAGTCAATTGTTCCAGGAACGACAAGTGCGCCATAGCGAACTCATCGAGTGAGGCCAGGCCAATGACCGCCTTGATCTGGTCCTTAAACAGCACTGGAATGACCACCACGCTGCGCGGCATCGCACGGAAAAGGACGGTGCTGACCTGCACAGTGTCGGGCGGGATTCTGGTGACCAGGATGCGCTTCTTGTCCGCGGCACACTGTCCAATGAACCCCTGTCCCAATAAAAGCTGTTGCGGGTATCCGCCGTCGGGGGCATTGCCATAGCTTGCCAGCAACGTCAGGGTATTGTCCTCCGCCATTTGATAAAGGACACCCTGGTGCGCATTGACCAGCGGAACAAGTTCCGTCAGGAGCAATTTGCCCACCGCGGTCAGGTCGCGTTGACCCTGGACCATGTTCGTAAATCGAGCGAGGTTGGTTTTCAACCAATCCTGCTCGGTACTGCGATCGGTAGTCAGGCGCAAGTTGTCGATCATCGTGTTGATGTTGTCTTTCAACTCGGCAACTTCACCGCGGGCATCGACCTGAATGGACCGGGTGAGATCGCCTTTGGTCACCGCCGTCGCCACTTCTGCAATGGCCCGGACCTGGGTGGTGAGATTCGCCGCGAGGAGATTCACGTTACCGGTAAGGTCCTTCCACGTGCCGGCGGCGCCCGGAACGTTGGCCTGGCCGCCCAGCCGGCCTTCGACGCCGACTTCGCGGGCGACGGTTGTCACCTGGTCGGCAAAGGTGGCGAGCGTCTCGGTCATGTTGTTGATGGTTTCCGCAAGGGCCGCGACCTCGCCTCTAGATGTGACCGTGAGATTGTGCTTCAAGTCACCGTTGGCGACGGCAGTCACGACCTTGACGATGCCGCGTACTTGCTCGGTAAGATTGGCCGCCATGACGTTCACGTTGTCGGTGAGGTCCTTCCACGTGCCGGCGACTCCGGGGACCTGAGCCTGTCCGCCAAGACTGCCATCGGTGCCGACCTCGCGAGCGACACGGGTCACTTCAGCGGCAAAGGCGTTAAGCTGGTCCACCATCGTGTTGATCGTATTCTTCAGCTCCAGGATTTCGCCTTTCACGTCCACGGTGATCTTGCGCGACAGGTCGCCGCGGGCGACCGCCGTCGTGACCTCCGCGATGTTCCGGACCTGCGTGGTGAGGTTCGCCGCGAGCAGGTTGACGTTGTCGGTGAGGTCCTTCCACGTACCTGCAACTCCCGGCACCACGGCCTGGCCACCCAAACGCCCGTCCGTTCCGACCTCGCGCGCAACCCGGGTGACTTCCGCTGCGAAGGAACGAAGCTGTTCCACCATCGTATTCAGTGTTTCTTTAAGCAACAGAATCTCGCCGCGCACATCCACAGTGATTTTCTTGGATAGGTCACCGCCGGCAATCGCCGTGGCCACCTCCGCGATGTTGCGCACCTGGGCGGTGAGATTGCTTGCCATGAAGTTGACGTTGTCGGTGAGGTCCTTCCATGTGCCGGCCACACCGGAAACTTGGGCCTGGCCGCCCAGTTTGCCTTCCGTGCCGACTTCGCGTGCGACGCGGGTTACCTCTGCAGCGAAGGCGTTCAACTGATCCACCATTGTGTTGATCGTGTTCTTCAGCTCCAGGATTTCACCCTTCACGTCCACCGTGATCTTCCGCGACAGGTCGCCGCGCGCGATGGCCGTAGCCACATCGGCGATATTGCGCACCTGTGCGGTCAAATTGTTGGCCATGGAATTCACGCTGTCGGTAAGGTCCTTCCACGTGCCCGCGACTCCGAGAACGTTGGCCTGACCGCCGAGCCGCCCTTCGGTACCGACTTCACGAGCCACGCGCGTCACTTCGCTGGCGAAGGCGTTGAGCTGATCCACCATCGTGTTGATCGTGTCCTTGATCTGCAGGATTTCACCGCTGACGTCGACCGTGACCTTCTGACTCAGATCGCCTTTGACGATGGCCGTGGCCACCTTCGAGACATCGCGAAGTTGCACGGTCAGATTGCCCGCCATTGCGTTTACGGAATCGGTGAGGTCCTTCCATGTGCCGGCCACTCCGGGGACGCTTGCCTGACCGCCCAGCTTGCCGTCTGTTCCGACTTCACGCGCAACGCGGGTTACCTCTGCAGCGAACGCATTCAGTTGGTCCACCATCGTGTTGATGGTGTTCTTTAACTCCAGGATCTCGCCTTTCACATCCACGGTGATCTTGCGCGACAGGTCGCCGCGGGCGACCGCCGTCGTCACTTCGGCGATGTTACGAACTTGAGTCGTGAGGTTGGCAGCCAGGAGGTTCACGTTGTCCGTGAGGTCTTTCCACGTGCCGGCAACGCCAGGAACCTGAGCTTGACCGCCCAATCGCCCATCCGTGCCGACCTCGCGGGCGACGCGCGTCACTTCCCCGGCAAAGGCGTTGAGCTGGTCTACCATTGTGTTAATCGTCTGCTTGAGCTGCAGGATCTCGCCGCTGACGTCCACGGTGATCTTCTTCGAAAGATCGCCGTTGGCAATGGCCGTGGCGACTTCCGCGATGTTGCGCACTTGCGCCGTCAGGTTGTTGGCCATGGAGTTGACGCTGTCGGTGAGATCCTTCCAGGTGCCGGCCACACCGACGACGTTGGCCTGACCGCCCAGCCGGCCTTCGGTGCCGACTTCGCGAGCCACACGCGTCACTTCACCGGCGAAAGCGTTGAGCTGGTCCACCATCGTGTTGATCGTTTCCTTCAGTAACAGGATTTCACCGCTCACATTCACCGTGATCTTCTTCGAGAGATCGCCGCTCGCAATGGCCGTTGCCACTTCGGCGATGTTGCGGACCTGTGCGGTGAGATTGCTCGCCATGAAGTTCACGTTATCCGTGAGGTCCTTCCACGTGCCGGCGACGCCGGACACCTGGGCCTGGCCGCCCAACTTGCCGTCCGTACCCACCTCGCGAGCCACGCGCGTCACTTCCGACGCAAACGCGTTGAGCTGATCCACCATGGTGTTAATGGTGTCCTTTAGCTCTAAAATCTCGCCCTTGACGTCCACGGTGATCTTGCGCGACAGGTCGCCGCGGGCGACGGCGGTTGTGACCTGCGCGATATTGCGGACCTGCGCGGTCAGGTTCCCGCACATCGCATTCACCGAGTCGGTCAAGTCTTTCCAGGTGCCTGCCGCGCCCGGAACGATGGCCTGACCGCCCAGTTTGCCGTCCGTGCCTACCTCCCGCGCGACGCGCGTGACTTCGGAGGCAAAAGAGCGCAACTGGTCCACCATCGTATTCATGGCTTCCTTGAGCTGCAGGATCTCGCCTTTGACGTCCACCGTAATCTTGCGCGAGAGATCTCCGCTGGCGACCGCGATCGTGACATCCGCGATGTTGCGGACTTGCGCGGTGAGGTTGCTGGCCATCGAGTTCACGCTTTCCGTCAGGTCCTTCCAGACACCGCTGACCTCGCGGACTTGCGCCTGGCCGCCAAGCTTGCCCTCTGTGCCGACCTCGCGAGCCACACGGGTCACTTCGCCGGCGAAGGCGTTGAGCTGGTCCACCATCGTGTTGATCGTGTTCTTCAACTCGAGGATCTCGCCCTTCACATCCACCGTGATTTTTCGCGATAGGTCGCCGCGGGCAACAGCCGTGGTGACTGCGGCGATGTTACGAACCTGAGCTGTGAGGTTGCCGCACATGGCGTTCACCGAGTCGGTCAGATCTTTCCAGGTCCCGGCCACGCCCGGCACAATCGCCTGTCCGCCAAGCTTGCCGTCGGTGCCGACCTCGCGAGCCACGCGCGTGACCTCCGACGCAAAGGAGCGCAACTGATCCACCATCGTGTTGATCGCTTCTTTGAGCTGCAGGATCTCGCCGCGAACGTCCACCGTAATTTTCTTGGATAGATCCCCGCTGGCCACCGCGATCGTCACGTCGGCGATATTGCGCACCTGTGCCGTGAGGTTGCTCGCCATGGAATTGACGCTTTCGGTGAGATCCTTCCAAACACCGCCGACGTCCCGGACCTGCGCCTGCCCACCAAGCTTGCCGTCGGTGCCCACCTCGCGAGCCACGCGCGTGACCTCCGAAGTGAAGACGCCGAGCTGTTCGATCATCGTGTTTACGATTGCGGCGGAGCGCAGGAATTCTCCTTGAAGCGGCCGCCCATCAATGTCCAGTTGCACGGTCTGCAGCAGATCGCCCTGCGCGACCGCGGAAATGGCGCGGGTCATTTCTCTCGTCGGCCAAAGAAGGTCTTCGATCAGTGTGTTGACCGACGTCTCCATGTCTCCCCAGGCTCCACTCTGCCGGTCGAAGCGCGCGCGCTGCCGGGTCGTTCCCTCTTTGCCGACGACCGTTCCAACGCGTTCGAGTTCCTCCGCCATCCTCTTGTTGGAGGCAACAATATCGTTGAAGGCGTCGGCGGCCTTACCCGCGAGACCCGTCCAATCCAGCGGCAGCCGTACGGAAAAATCACCATCCCGCATCGCTTGCAACGCGCTAAGCAATTTGCCAAGGTCGAAGGAATCTCGAGAATTTTGCGCGAGATCTGTGCCTTGAGCAATCGTACTGCTCCGATTAATTTTCATCAAAGCGCTCCAAATTTATTGAACCGGTTTTCCCGGCCTTTAAATGCCCCAGTACGATACTGAGGGGGCATTCTCAGCCACAAGCGTAAACTGGCAGGTCTCGCGAGCATTTTTAGTACCGTTTAGATTTTATGAATCGGCGGCATCAGGTTCAGGTTGCTTTCCCTTGAGACCTACCGAACAAAGTCGGATAATTCTTGAACGTCTACTTTTCCAAAAGGAGGTCAGCATGTTTGCTCGAATCGTTACGATGCGTTTAAAGCCAAATACCACGCAGGAATTCACTCAGACGATTGAGAAGAAGATCCTCCCGATACTCCGCAGACAAAAAGGGTTCCGCGATGAGATCACCTTCATAGCTCCAGGCGGAACGGAAGCTGTAGGAATCAGTTTATGGGATTCAAGGGAGCAAGCCGACACCTACAACAGTGCCGGCTATCCAGAGGTGATGAAGGAACTGACGAAATTGGTCGAAGGAACGCCGCGTCTTGCAACATACGACGTAGCCAATTCGACTGTTCACAATATCGCTGCCCGATCGGCGGCGTGATTCAAATACCAAAAAATAGCCGCGGATCGCGCGAATACGCGAATAGGCCGCGCGCAATCCGCGGCTAAAATTGTTTAATGCGAACGCTGGCTAAAGCCAACAAGCAAATGTAGTTGCGGGCTTTAGCCCGCGTTTGTAGCCTTACGGTTCGATTGCGGCGGTTTCGTCGCGCAGCATGTAGAGCCGAAGCCGCTGAATCTTCCCAGCCTCATCGAACAGAAAAAAAACGCTGCCCGGTACCATAATCCGCTTTCGATCTTCCCGGTTCGTGTACACCGCAGTGAATTCAACAGCCGCAGCAGTTCCGCCCCAAGGCGGCCTGGTGCTATAGACCAGTTGTGCGGGCTTCTCGCTGCGCGTTATGAAGTCGATCCGGTAACCCAGTTGCACGTATTTCTTCGCAAAATCGGTCGCCCATTTTCGGATTCCCTCGCGGCCATGAAAAACGACCGGCCCCATTTGATTTTCAGATGGCCCTACCTGGTGGAAGGCGTCAGGACTGTACAATTCAAGGAAGTGATCGACCACCGCATCGGTTTCTTCACGTCCGTCCACAGAGATGTACCAGTCGTCGAGTGCATTCAACCTGAGGAACCACTGGTCCACCAGCAACTCTGGGTTCTCGGTCGAGCCGGCAGGCCTGTCGGACTTCTGAGCGGGAGGAGTTTGCGCTTCTGCGAAAGATAGCAGCGCAATGAAAGCTGCCGCGAAAAGGAACGCGGTGGAAACAGGTGTTTTCATGGGTTGGCTGCTTTCGCACAGCGGAAACCAATCGTATAGGTTCGTGTCGAAGGATCGCTGTAATTTCGATAGTGATTCATGAGATTCCGCTCATCGTCGTCGGACCATCCACCGCCGCGAATCACTTTGTACGTCCCGGATGCCGGGCCTTGAGGGTTCCGATCGGGCGTAACGGTGTAGTAGTCGCGGTCGTACCAGTCGCTGATCCATTCCCAGACATTTCCAATGATGTCGTACAGCCCGTAGCCATTCGGCGGATAGGAGCCGACCGCCGCAGGTCCCCAGGGATAGCCGACGTGCGCTTGCCTGGTTCTTTCTCCGCCGCCACCGCCGCCATTGTCTGGGTCGTTTCCAGCCAGGCCTACGCCTGTATCGCCCCAGGAGAACTTCTGTTTTTCCACTCCGCCGCGCGCTGCGCGCTCCCACTCGGCTTCCGTCGGTAAACGCTTCCCCAGTGACTTGCAATAGGCGTCTGCCTCATACCAGGTCACATCGTGAACCGGTTGCCGCTCTTCGCCTTTGGCGACTTTACCCCCCGGCCAGTACCACAGTTTGGGTTTGCCGGCCATCTCGGCGAAACGCGCATACTCTTCATTGGTGATTTCGTACTTGTCCATGTAGTACGCATCGACTTGAACCCTGTGAGCAGGTGTGTCATCGCGCCGGTCCCGCTCGAGCCAGCCAACTTCGTCGATCAAGAAAAAGTGCGTCCGGCCCATCCAGAAGTCTCCGGCCGGGATGAGCACCATTCCTTGCGCTGTCTGCGGAGTTTCCACTGCCTTCTGCGTTTCCGCCAAGACGGGTTTCATCCGGCCGAACGAAGGAATCAAAACAAGAACAAATATCGATAGCGCTGCTTTTTTCATGTGCCTCACACCTCGGTACGTACACTTACGAATGTTCCTAGTCAAGACTTTTTAATCTAAAATCGGCAGTCGAACGGGGCCAGTCCCGGCGATGCGAACGCGGGCTAAAGCCCGCGATCAGGAGGGGGGAAATGGTTTCTAAAACTCGGACACTGGCACTTCTGATCCTGCTGGTGCTGTCCATGGCGAGGGTGAGCCTGGCTCAGCGAACCACGGCCACCTTCGCGGGAATCGCTCAGGATTCGACGGGAGCGGTTCTGCCCGGCGTGGAGGCATCGCGGAGACACATCTTATGTGATCGGCCGGGCTCGCTGGACCTCGGCCACCTACTTCGGCATCAATGCCAGTCCAGGACAGAGAATCGAAAAGTTCTTTAACGAGCGGGATCCCGCCAAGGCCGAAACTCCTGGGAGCGTGGGGCG